>Ga0157362_1000567_pt1 | contig 12945 bp, 6 predicted proteins | sample AttlaeALBM3_FD_111480 | JGI IMG/M metagenome (GOLD analysis project Ga0157362, IMG submission 111480) | Fungus gardens microbial communities from leaf cutter ant in Ribeirão Preto, State of São Paulo, Brazil - Atta laevigata ALBM3 | ecosystem: Host-associated > Fungi > Mycelium > Unclassified ... | reverse complement strand
GCTAAAACGCCGATTTAATTTCGAGAGACGATTTTGCACGTTGGCGCATTACCTTGGCTTGGTTCATCATTTCTACAGCGAGCCACGTGTAAGAAACGAGAGGAAAAGGAGGAGGAAATAAGATAACTCGTCAAGAATTATACGTGAGGCGGTAACGAGAGAGAGAGACTGAGAACTAAGCGACCCTCCGGAAAATGATCCATTTTCGAACATTAATTCTAGTCTCGTCACGTTCGAATCATCGTCTGCTGCTTCGGTGCGAGACAAAAGCCAGGTGCATCCGGACGGATCGAGGTCGTCGCGACGAGGATGTTAATTGCGACGCGACGCGACACGGCAGGAGCGAAGGCGCGAGAGTGTCCCCTCTACGATCCGCTGCTTCTTTCTCGTTCGATTCGTCGATTGATTCCGACAGACGTAGCCAGACTGCATGTAATCGAAATAATTCATACCAAGCGCGATTGGCCAAGCGCATAACGCTCACCTGTCTCGCGACTGAGGAAATCGCATCGTGACGAGGTCAGAGCGATATCGTCGCAATTTTCCTAATTACAGCGAATGAAAGAACTACACTGACGCATCGCGTGGCAAGTGCAATTAATTCGCGTTACATTATATTTGAGAGATGATTCATGGCTGACACGAGTCAGATAGTAATTCTTTAGGGATCGTAGTGGCGAGTAATAGAGAGTTCGGCATTCCCACATACACCATTCGAGCCTTGCACACACACATACATATACACATCAATATAAAACACCGTAAACCATTATAAGCTTAACTCTATAATAATGATAGACATTGAGGATCTCCTTTCTATCTCCACACAGACATGATGTTAGTCTGACGTATACGACATAAGTCTCTCATTTGTAATATTAATGCGAAGCTCTGCAGCTTGATAAGCTTATTATTTATAGAATAAGGATCGAGTACGATGACCCGCTGCATGCTGTATTCACGTCGGGCTTTTGAAAGCGATGGTTTATGACTTGGAAAAAAAAAGAAAGAGAGAAAACGGTGGCTCGCGTCACCTCCCAACATTAGCGTGGATTCGATAACTCCCGTCGCCTTACAAGGACAAATGCCGTGAAGCTCCGGCGCGAAGGTACCACCTGCACACTTTCGGCGGCAAGTGCAGGGATCCCCATTGTGCCTCCTTTTCAGTGGACTCACCTGGAATCACCAGCAGCGATAAGATCTAACGAAATCGGTTGTCCCGCGGGGAATTAAAAATGAAGGTGGAACGCCCGCTGGCAAGTGGAGGAGGACAGTATTATCCGAATCATCCTTATCACGTGGCCTCGCATAAATCCAGCCAGGACACGCGAGTGCCATGACTGAATGCCGAGGATTGCGATCGCGCGTCTTCCTCAATCTGGCTCTAGTATTCTCATGGATGGATTCGTATAAAAGGTAATAAAGTTTACATGTTGGAATTCGTATTTCTCGCGAGAACCACTACCGAATAATTCCATTGAATAAAAATACTTGGTTTTTCATTTCGAGCAAGAAAGAAAAAACGCGCGTATCCCCTTTAATGCCAAAAGCGTAAAACACTAAAGCCTGAGTCTGTCGCTTTCCACATTCATTCCTACTCGAAGAACCCTCACCACAAACGGCCCTGAAACACCGATGAATTTTTCTCCCCCGTTCGGAAAAGAGTGTGGTCCGTTATTAACCCGGGCGCCCGCCGGAACGACCCGACATCGTTCAACCGCTCAAGTCGTCTCCGCGCTTTTCTCGACGACTCGTCGTCGATCGCCTTCTCTAAATATCCTCCTTCAAGACAATATAGCGATCCTCGGTAACGAGTTTATAAGAACGATCGTCGGGTTTCTTTGAGAACGAGCGTCGTTGATTACTACTAATGATCGCGATGGATAAGAATTGACAAGCTGTCAATTATGGATGAACAAATATGGATAGGAACGTTCATTGACCTATCTTCTGATTCAGCTTAGTTGAACGATAAAAGACTTTGATATTTATACGAAAATTTTGAGAAATTAATTAATTCTTTTCGTCGGATTGTCAGTTTTGACGAACAAGAAGATTCATACTATATGTTATAAAATTTAAATGAAGATAGGATAAATGTGTTTTATATAGAAATAAAAATGTTTCACGAATTGAGGTAAAGAAGTTCCAACTCAATGCGTTGAAAGCGAAAACTTTTTTTAAACTGGAGCTTTAGGAAGACGTTTCATAGACCGATATACCGCATGTAATAAATACATAGAAACACATAATAAAGTATAAACGCATAGAAACACACGGAAATCACATTGCTAATATAATGAGCCAACCATACCAATTTAAGATCTCCGGTCTAAAGCATTACCATGTGTATATCGTATAAACCCATCATCGAAGAACATAATTCTGTTTTTATTCTAATTAACGTTGCGCTTAACTGCCTGCCACAATCTTAAAAGAGAATCTCATTTCAGATTCTTCGAAGAGATCATTCATTGACAATATTTATTTCGATTATTTCTCTTCAAATACGGCAGTTTTATAGAATTGATATGTGTCACGATCAATGTGAATTGAATTTGTAGATAATGCAAATGTAAGTGGAAATATGATTATACAAGGATACGCTATGTATTAAAAAAATTATGATATGAGTCCTTTATTATAAAAGTTATATTTCCTTTTTTTAGAACAAATTACAGATGAGATTGATTTTATTGGAGCATATGAGAATTTAATTTTTCTAAGGAAATTTTGAGATTTTCAAAAAGTTTGTTATGCATTCTTTAATGATTTTTTTTTACAAGATTATATTATTGATTATATTACGTAATCAAAGGTCAAATTTTTGCAGTTAATTCGTATATCGCTAGAATCAATAATAGATACAAAGAAATAGAAAATTCTTTGAAATTTCAAAAATTGATTTCAAATCCCTACGGATGCGTCGGCATTGATGCAAACTGACGACCTTTTAGAAATAGAAATGCACGTGCGCGATCACGAAGAATACGAGGCTCATTGGTTGATCCTCGAAACTCGTGCCGTCGCTTTCACGCGATCACCATGTTCACTCGGTCCTCCTACGATCGTCGACAGAAATAAACGATACGTCTGGTAATAAATATCACGGTATTATAATTAAGCTAGCGGCAAAAGGGTATGGTGCACGGGCAATGTGTGCGGGACACGCAAGACAGAGTCAGCCGGGGAGCAAATAGATAGATCTTTCATTAGATCTCTGATCCGAAGACACTAAGACACGAAATATAGAAATGTGCTTGTACATGTTGATAACTTCGAAGATCGGTTATTTATCTCTTTAGCAGAAACAAAGAGAAGTTATTTACAGAAATCATCTCTAGAGTATAGTAGTAAATGTAACTTGTTTATCTCTTTAGAATTAATACGTAGTCCATCTACTGGTACTAAAAATTCTCACTGTTTACATCTAGATAAGGAATGATTGCAAAGTTGTACTTATTTTAAACAAGATCTAAGAAATTTGATTAGGAATCTCAATTAAAAGAAGTCTGTTTATATCTCAATTTGTATGTTCAAGTAATGCAATAATGTGAAACGATTAATAATATTATAAAACTACGCAATAAAAAGATACGACCTAGTTGGACGTGAGTCATGAATACAAATCATTTTAAACATTTATTGTGGCGTAGATACTATTTTAGCGACTAACTATTAAGCAACGCCTAGTCACATTAACTGTACGAAGAAAGATACATAGGAAGATAGCGAAAGATACACTTTGATTTGTTTAGTCTGTCACAGAGGGATACAGAATGGCGGAATGCATCAACGCCACTCAAGGAGGCATTGTCTCATCCGTGCAGCAGTGAAGACGATGCGGCCTGGACGTGGGCCGAGGAATGTAAATCGATGCGACGCATCCGCCATTGCGCGCTAATTTAGCGCTGAGGAACGCGCGTTAAGTTACGTACTGTCACCCCGAAATTCATCGACGACGTCAACCGGCCGTGCCGTCTCACGTGTGACGCACGCGAGAGATATAACTAGTCACATACATATTGCACGTGCATCCTCCTCTCCCGGCGTGTTCACATCGCCTGTCACGCCGCGCGAAGAGCGGAGCGAGCGGTATAAGAGAGCGGAATGAATCGCTGCCACTCAAGGAGCAGCCGTCGGATGCGGCGGATGGACTGACAAGGCCGAGTTGGAACGTCGTGACGTTGAAGACGCGATGCTGATATACGCGTCCACTACCGTGATGCGCGCAACTACCAGCCGCGCTCGACAAGCATCCCGCCGTTCTCTCGAGTCCACCGCAAGGAAACCCTCTCTTGCTCGTCTTCGTTTTTATCTATATAGAACGCAGACGTGCACACACTTCCTGGCACGACGCACGCAGCGAGAGATATTACACGTTTCTCACGCGGGGTTACTTCACTCTTGCGCGCAGATAGCCTTCTGCGGTACATTAAAAATGTTTTCAGAACCCTAAGAAAATGATTAAAATAAGCAATCGATTTTCCTCCGCGGCGGAGGAAATAAAAACTCGTGGCTTTCGCTGGAAGTCTTTCTTTCTCAACGTCACGATAGTCATCCCCGCAGAGGTCAAGTAATTGCATCTAACATTACATAAAATCTGCGTTCGAATTGTTGCATCGAGATACGACGCAAATGCGAAATTACCAATAATGCACAGTGGACCATTCAGTTTATTCTTAAGATTGTCCTTTATCAACGATCTACCTTGTACAGGAGTGTATTACATGGTGATGTTTCCTCTGCATAAGTCATCTTGACGAGAGGATTTTGCTTTCTCTTGTGCCGAAGAAAACGATGATGATGAAAGTGTCCTCGATAAATTTCCCAATCTTGCAGCGCGCGCGACGTACGAATGTGGCCTTGCCAGTCCATCAGAGTGCAGCATTGGCTTTTCGAGTGGCAGCAACCGATTCTGCTCGACTATGCTGCTCGCTCGAGCGCTTGCATCGTGTCAGATGAAGCGATGATAAGTGAATGTTCTGTCGATGCGTATGCACATGAGTTGTCGGCACTTACAATCGTACATACTTACTCGGCGAGGAGTAAAAAGTGTTCAGAGTATTATCGAGCGCCCCATGAAATCATTGGGATATTTCGTTCGATATTGCGCCCGTCATTGCATTATATATCGAGCTCTCCCTCTCATGAATTTTGCGTTCTTACACTTTCAATCGCAATGCAAAGACTTTCGTTCTGTAATAACGGAAAGAAAAAATCGCGTGTTTGCAGTATTTCTTGGAATAAAAAACATACTAAAAAACATGGATCACGAAAAGAACAGTTTTGTTAAAGTATTTATTAATTTAGTTAAAAGTAGATTTGAAAATATTTTTTTGGAAATAAATATGTAGAACGCTTAAACATTAATGATAATGCTGCAAAATGCGTCGTCAACATTTAACAACATTCCAACAACCAGCATCCTATATAATTATTTTGATGGTCCAAATAAAATTATATTCAAATCTATATCTAGATAAATTTTTGGATATTTCATTGAAATCATTTTTTCTGTGTATGGATTTGTAACATCATGGGTGTTCAATAGAATTCTCAGCGTGTTAATGTGTATTTACACCAACATAGTAGCTTTAACAACATGGTTTAAAATCCTATTGTTAAATGCATACTATAATAGTATAAACATCAACGTAGTGTTGATATTTCTTACAGTGAAGAAAAAACACAGTAACTATTAGGCCTAGTTCCATAACTCTTAACCGAAGTTCGATTATTCATTGTCTCTTTCCAATTCTAGAATTGGAAAGAGATGAGAAACGAATTGAACCTCGATTCAGAGTTAATCGAGTGAGTTATGGAACTGGGCCTTAAATACGTCAGAGTCGTCAGACACTGCCAGTGTCTAAAATTCTACAGTATATGTGAAATATAGATTTTTAGTAATGGCAGTTAGTTATTATCAGAACACGTCTAGATTATGTGAATCTGCGACAAATGTAAATGGTTTCTGAATAGTAATGTTCCCCGATAATAAACCATCACGATAATTATCCTGAACTTTCGACGAGAACTTTCCGACACACGATGGCGCGTTACCGTGTTTCATTGCATCTACGGGATGAGAGAATCAATCGTGCATGAAAAGTCGCGCACATTCGACTGATTTTTGCACTCACCGGTATAAATCGCGATTTTCCCATCGCGCATTCCATGTTCACTCGAGCGTGGCATCTCGCCTCGCCGGCGGTTAATCGTTTCGATATTTGGTTTTTCTCGCGTTAACCAAGCGAATCCGCCTTGCGTAATTCTTCGATGGTGGGCTCCTCTCGGACTACCAACCTTCATTAAGATCGGCAAGAGCACATGATCGCGACGACACGCTCCAAGTTTCAATTCCGTATAAATAAGTGCATGCGAGTACAGAACACTTGGCAATGAACTATCGTTGAGGATTACTTATAAATCGTTCACACATTAATTTCCGCCAAAGACTAATTCCCGATGCGCATATTAAGCAATAGAAGCGTGTCGCTCACGGACATTGTGTGATTTCGCATTAAACACAAGATCATTATGTTCGAATAAATGAACGATATATCACTGTCGCGCCGAGCTGTGTGTTGGAGCGCACTCGCCGGGAGATGACGTTGTTAATCAATCAGCCGCCGCGAGGGAGATCGCGATCCGATCTAAGCGATCGCCGCGGCATTAAGGCACGAGGACAGCCAGTTCCTTGGACGCGCGGCCTAATTGCGAGTTCAAGTCGAGCACGAAGAGAGAGAGAAGCGAGACGAGTGCGGATGCGGGACCACCCCGTCAGCCCATTCCGCAACGACCCCCCATCGAACCAACCCCGACGAACCGCTACAAACCGCCTCTCGCCGGCCGGCGCGACAGCCGCAGCCGCTGTCGCGGACGACTAATATCTCGTTCTTTTGTTGCGCTTCGCGGCAATTCTCCTGCCCCGCGCTTGCAACGAATTTCGGGCTGATTATTCGGAGCGGTGGAATGATGTCGGTCGGCTGAATTAAAATGCTCGCTGGCTACCGGAGCTAGGAGTTGTAACGAGGGTTGCTACGCAGCGGATGTCACCCTCGGGAGAGGGCCCCCGTTTCCTCCTTTCCTTCTAAAATCGTGCAGTATCGTCGCATGCCGCTTTATCTCTCAGTCGATGTTGCCTTGGTTGCGTCGTTAGACCCATCATTTCCATGTATGATTCACTTTTGGCATTAGCGTGTTTCGCAAAAGTTTTCTTTTTACGCTTAGTCTAAATACTTGAGTATCTTTAATCTGTAGATCTCTCCAGTTCTAAGAAACAACTTGTGATACACAAGCTTTATAAAAAACTAATATATTCTTGGAAGCAGAAAAAGAAGACGGCATAGATGATAAAGTTAAAACTACATAATAATGTCAAGAATAAAAGATGCAATTATAACGTGAAGTAGACGTCAGTAATGAAATCGGGTCGATTGAAATTGAGAAGATTAAGCAATGAGAAAAAGATTGCAATACAACTGCATGTGCGACTCTGGAATAATAATCAACACGGCAAATTACATCTTTTTTTGCATGTCCACATTGACATATAGTCATGCTATATCATCAACGACAGCTAACGAGATTCAACTTTCTATGTTATAATCAAAGATGTCACGCGGCAAACAACGAATGTTGCTGCGCGAAAAGAGGGTCGTTCTCTTAGCCGGTAATAATAATAAAAATTCATGTGACATTTTATGGCCACCATAAAACACAGAAAGCCAATGAGAAAGGTAGTTGTATAGAAAGAAAACGGGTACACACAAATTACGACGAGAGACAGCCGACCAATCATCGTTAATCGTATTATAATGATTATGTAAAACAGCACTTTAAGTATTGCAATAAAAATCTGAATACGTACATGAATATACTTCAGTAAAAATTTTGTTATGTATACATATAAGAACGCGAATTGCACATATGAATCGCTTTATAAGCTTGTTGTTGCCTCAAAAGACATATTACAAAGGTTAAATAAATATTATTACTCAGTGATTGAACAGGTTGTCGATCGATTGCAAACGTCTAATAATAGATCGATGATCGTATGAGTATCTGTATTCTGTATATGGAAAATAACGCTGACTTGCTATCTCTCAATTATGGACGAAAGGCACGATATACATTGTATAAATATCTTTTTACTTACTCCCTTCGTATTCGCGCATTGCAGAACAACATGTAAAATTACATGTCTCTTCGTTATATAATCGTTGTTTGCCAATCCCAGTGAAACCCCTGCGCGGGTGAGAGCAATGATGAAGTATAAACGTTACCTCAATGAGCCTCGTCTCGCAAAGACTCTCCCTCACTACACCATTCGATAGTAATAAGGACGACCAGTTTGAAAGTGCGATAAAGAAGCGATCGCGAACACGCTGCTTCGGGGTTCAGAAGCGGAAGAACGATGGTCGCCCTGAGAGATGGTGGGACGACGAGAGCCGACCGTTAGCGCATTTTACGGCGGCATTAAGCTTCTCTTAAATGACGCACGCAAAGTGCTCCTGGCCGCCCTCTCTCTGCATCCTCTCCTCTGGACCAGAACGCTAACCATCCTGGTCCACCCACCTATCCGCCAAGAAGCTGCTTCCTGTCGTGCGAAATCACCTTTTCACCCAGTCACTTCGCACCCATCCTCGCCGCCTCCTACCTCTTCTGCCTTCCTCTCCGCTCGGTTTTAGTATCTATCTGTCCGCGCGTACAGATTTAAACCGACAATTTCTTCGTACCTCGGAATGCCATTGATGTTCGGTGTACTTTACAGCCGAAAAATCGTTACGTGTTAATCAACGAGGAATATATAATTGTTATTTCGTGTAGTTAATAAATTAACCCTAGAATGCCATCAATATTGAATAATATAATATTACTATTGATACGTAAATTTTACGAAATAGATTATTCTTAATTAACATGTAACACAAGTTTTTGATACATTTCTTTACACTTTTTAATAAAAAAAATATTTATACAATAATTCAAATCCTTATAAATAAATAACTTATTATTAATTTAATTTAAAAAGAAAGAAGGAAAGAATTACCATGTGCACTTCACAATCTTGATACGTAATAGAAGTATATAGTTCAATTGTGTGTCTCCTCATAATAAAACATATAAAAACATATAATAACATAAAACAATAATGCACAAAACTGCTTAAAAATTTAAATTACTCCTCATGCTCTCTGTTATTATATTGTATAATAACTGACAACCAAGAAGTTCAAACTGATATAACAAATAGAGTTTTTAAAAGCTTGTTTGTTGTTATCTTAGCTTTTAACATGGCAGATCGGACTTTCTAATGATCACTGAAGGCATTGCTTAGTCATCATTGAATGACCTCGCTCACTTGCAAGTAAAATTTACGTATCGATAACGTTCTTTCTAAGGTTAATACACTTGAGAATTTTTCTCAAACAAACAAATCGAAAACTTTTAAATATAAAATGATGATTAATGCTGGATATCTCCGAATCAAGATTCAATCTTTAGTATGATGCATCAACATTTCATAGTTTTGAATTGTAAAATATGGAGCGAAACATGAAGCTCAAGCACGCAACATGATCTATGTATATGACATACTTGATCGAATATCTCGCTATACTATAAGATAATAATAGTTCACGTACAAAATGATATTTATCAGTTTATACCTATCTATAACGACTTATGAACATATACCGATGGGAATAAAAAGACAATCGGATAAGAAGGTGACAGTGTTTATTAAATTACGACAGTAATCGGCAATTTACAGTTTAAAAAACAAAATAATAATTATATAGTTACATGACAACTAATCTATCTCAATCTATTCCATTTATAATAAATTAAAAAAAATATATTATTTTTGCAATTTTACTTCCTTTCAATTTTTAATTTATTACATATGTAAAGATGTATAGTCTTCAATTATATAAAAAATTACTAAAAAGTATAAAGATGAATCGATAACATCATATACTTAAACAGTCATGCAAACTATAAATTTGTTTCATATAGATCTTCCTCACAACAAATTACCGCATTTTACTTTCCTACAAGGTATTATTACGCGGTCAATAACGTGTACTTTGCGGATGCAATTGAAAGCTTGCCCCGCTTGTACACGTAAAAACTTGGCGGGAAAGTCGAGTGACGTAGATACTGAATCGAGGGGTGCCAGGACAGTCAGTTTATATAAAAGTGGATCGAGAGGATACCTGCGACAGAGATCAGACGTCGCGTGTGCGCTTGCACGTGCACAGAGAAGAACGCGCGCGCACGGAAAACACGGAGAGTCACGTCGGGGCACATAAGTCCATCCCCAGAGTGGGCGGCGGGCCGCGTCGAGCGCTCTCGAGTATTGACAGATATTTAAATGAATATTCCTCGGCTGTTAGGGGTCCTCTTTGAAATCAAAGCAGAAGGCACAACGGTTCATTTAGACGTGCGCCGATATCCCCCGCCGACCGGCTCTCGTGGATACAGAATTTCACTTGTCACGTCGTCCGCGGGTTATCGCCCAGCGAGACGATCGTCGGCCGAGGATGATACGGGAAGGTTGTCTTTCGTTTGTCGCACGCACGCACGCGGTCTCATACTTTTTCCCGCTTTCGATCTTATTACGAACTTGTCGTATAATATATATATATATATTTCTCCTCTTCCAATTTTTTTTCTTATTCCTTTCTAATGAAATGTCTTTACAGATAAGTTAGATAAAAGGGATATAATAAATTATTTCTATGTTACAATTAATGATGATTGTCGAATGCTATGATTAGAGTGATGAACACGCTTGATCAGGAAATCCATTTAATATTCTTTGAATTATGCACAACTAAACATTATGATTCGTAGCAGACAGAATTATAGTTTCATCGAAAAAGTTGTATGTGTGTTTAGTGAATTTATAGCGAATTTATTGATCGAGATAAAACGTTAATGTGCTGATGATAAGCTGATGGTAAAATGTAGACTGGTTGAAACTGGCATTCGTGAAAAATATGAAACGGTGAGGAGTAAAATCACCATCAATGACGCGAAATTAGAATTAATGGGCCTTCTGTAAAGTGAAAGCGCGGCTGCACCACTTGGATATGCTTACGTTGGGCCTGCAGCTGTCAAGTAGAAAGATTTACATCAACGGAAATATAAATTATTGTATTGGATTGACAGTGATTTCCCGAGAAAATCTTAGTTGTGGTTTCGTATTAATTTATCTTTACTTCAATGTAATACGAAAAAGAAGATAAAATTGTGTTTTCCTCTAATTGCCAAATAAAAAGTCTGATAAATATAGACGTTAAATCTGATGTGTATAGACTTATGTTTTCTAATCTAATATTAAATATTCCAATTTGCGACAATTCAGTAAAATAGAATTTTTACAAAATTTTAAGATATATTTTTATTTCAGAAAATTGTAATTATTTTAGCTTATATGAGTTCGCTCATATAAAATAATTGTTAATTATTATCACACAAAATTTATTTGTATAATTTTACAATTATTGTATAAGAAAATTTAATTTGAACTATTATGAATGTTGGACAATATTAAATAATACCTAAGTTCACCAAATACTGCAGAAGTTCGCACATTTTTTTTTCTGTTAGAAGCTACAGGAAAAAGGCTCGTATTCCGGTATCAAGCTGATAACTCCAATCGGTCGCAGTGATAGCAGAGAGGAATTTCCACGCTCAGTAAATGTACCATAATCGAGCGATGAACACGGCTGTCATATATTTTTTATTCCCAGGCGATGAGAGCCGGGCGAGAGTAACACACGGCAATAAATCCCGGCCTGCGCCGCTAATTTTCGCGGAGCCGTTGCATACACGTACCTACGCAAAGCGTGCCCACACGATGTCAAGCAGGTGCATCTGCATCGTTATTGCTAGAACGCGGGCGTGGACGAAGATACACGCGCGACGGGGTCATGACACGACCTGAAACGAGATCGGCATTATTACTGAACCGGCCTATCGTGTCCTTGTAACTTTTATCGAAGCTACTATGATGACGCGTTTCACGCAAAATTTATTGCCATCGCCGGCTATGGTTGTATCACGACTGTTGTAAACCGTACGGCTGAGCACGAGTGTTCTTTTCAAGTACCTCCTGATGTATTTCGCTGATTAAAACGCGTTAATTTTCTTGCTCCGAGACGCGTTTTTACGATGACGGGCCTCCGTGAAATTATTAACCATTAAATACGTACGCACCGGGACGCCACGTGATCCTCATAAATTCCTCGGCGCCCGTTTCATATTAATACTTATTTCGAGATGCTTATTATTATTCTAAATACGTCGTGTTCAATGCGTTCCTTAAAAGCGTTTCAGAACAGACACGAAATAATTACAATATCAAACTGAATCGAGAACGCGAATAAAAAGACAACGAGAACACATTACGGCAAGAATGATGTTATGAGTTGCAATTTGAGAAAGTTAAAAGTTGTTACTCTCAAAAACATATATATTCGTACAAAAATAATTTCGCGCAGTTGTAAAGGGATAAAGAACTTATTTCATTTTCAAGAATTAAATACACCGTCAATGTATTGCGCAATAATAATACAAGTGCTGCGACGATTATTATCATTTCTTGAATTTGTGAATTTTAATTAATGTGATCCATACTACGAAAATTCCATTAAGTTACGATTTATGCTTAATTACCTGCGAATTTCCGACTACACAAATATTTCTTTAGTTATATCTGCTATATCTACCATCATGAACCAAAGACAACAATATTTTCGTTATTTCGAAAATCTACGGCGAGCATCCTTTTCAAAAGCGACTGCGGAGAGAATCCCTTTACGAAGTTCGCCCGCGGAGCATTTCTTCGTGAGCTGCATTTACAAAGAGTCCAACTACGAGGTACATTAGTCGAGATTATATCCGGCAAAGGAAGTCGACCAACTTCCGAAG
>Ga0157362_1000566_pt1 | contig 12948 bp, 13 predicted proteins | sample AttlaeALBM3_FD_111480 | JGI IMG/M metagenome (GOLD analysis project Ga0157362, IMG submission 111480) | Fungus gardens microbial communities from leaf cutter ant in Ribeirão Preto, State of São Paulo, Brazil - Atta laevigata ALBM3 | ecosystem: Host-associated > Fungi > Mycelium > Unclassified ... | reverse complement strand
GCATGAAACTGTATTTGTATTTGGCCGCAATCGTGCGCATTTAAATGTAAGATCGACACGGGTCTCAGGATAGTAAAAAAATTATTGTCATCGTTTATGAGCAATAATAAGTAATTTACAATGTTATCTGTCGGATTTGAAATGTTTATTTTCTTCGTGATGATTTGGGATAGTGAACAATTAAATTTGATCTATAAAGGTGAAATAATATGTTGTACACGTAATATATAAAACTATATATGTTTTTAGATTAAAGTTACTTTTTATTTAAAAAATAAAAACATTATGAAATATCATAATGTAGTGAGAGAGAAAATAAGCATTATAAAGAGTGATATCATGATTTTTTTTTATACAAACCTTGGCGCAAGGTACATATGTCGGTAAAACTTGGAAAAGATGGACGACCAGCATTAATATTTGCACTTGATTCGGATTAACCAGTTGCATCGGCGTAATAATAAAGCCTAGTCGTATTTTCCTCCAAGCAGTAACTAGGCAAATAGCGTTATGCAGCATCTAGATACAGTAAATTGCGAAAATTATGTAGTTTGCATTGTTTGCAATAGGACTATACGATGATAAAAAATTGAAGATAACATTAAAGGGTCAAAAACTGTTAAATCATTCAGAATGTCAATTAATTTTTTCTCCAATTTTTTTACAATTATAATAATTTGCATAAATTTATAGAAAAAAATAACGCTGTTTATAAAAACTAACGTCTGTTAAATCTATCTTCCAATAATAACTATTTAGTGTATTTAATTCAAAATTATTTTGTATTTATTAACGATATTATCTTATACTAACAAGAAATACAAAGTTGCCTCGATATTTATATGGATTTGGCTTAAGACTACATTTTAATGCCGAATAATAAAATTCACGAACATTATACTGTTAGATAAAAGATCTCGTCCTGATTCATAAAGTATTAATAAAAAGTTTATGCTTGTATAACAATAATCTTATTAATTTACATTATCCTAATTAAAACTTGAATTTTAATGCACATAATTTTGATCATTTCAGTTTTCAATGTATAATCTAATGTACGATTTCTTTTTAGCTTAAACTTAATTTAAAGTCCAACGCTTAATGATTACCTCTTGTTTGTTTCTCGAGCAAATGTATAAATTGTTAAAGTATTTGTCGATGAGAAAGGGACAATAGGCTGCGGTAACCGCAATTAGTACAAGGCTATCAGATAAATCATAATGAAAATTTTGAATCGCTCGATATTCGGCCACATCCTGCTTTTCTTGCGGATTCATGTTTATATGACGATCAGTCATCCAATCTCGTACGCGTTGTTGTTCGTAATGATATCGTAGCCAAGCTAACAAAAACTTTTCTTCTGAACAACGATCATCGGAAGCGAGTTCGCAGCTTGGCGAATTTGCAATACTCTCAATGGCTCTCTCATGAAGTTCATATTGCCTCGGCAAACTGAGAAAGGTGTATCCAATTAGAGATGCAATTGTAAAATTACGCAATAACGAATCTCGATGTAAACAATACTATTGATTCCCGATACCCTGTGAATCTCGGCGATATCCAGAATTTATACTCGTGTATTCCACGGAGCACGAGACACTTGTATGTTTGCAAAGTTACATCCAACCAGCATTGTTTATTTCGCAATTCGAATAATTGTCGCGACAATCGTTTATGTGATGCACAACTTCTATTTAAATTTTTTCTTTGTGCCTGTAATATAAAAAAAATTAATCAACATATGGATCTTTGAGATCTGATTTGATGGAGTTGTATAGTTTAGCTAAAAGCTTTTTTCTTATATTCTTTAATTCTTATCATTTAATTCTTATCAAAAAAGAAAGAAATTATCATAATTTACAACTTTATAACTAACTAACTAACTTTATAACTAACTAACATTGCTCTGTACAATGTCAATGCTAATTAGATAATCGTCATAATTTAGGAGAAATTGTGGCAAAACGTGAACTAAATATGCTCCTTGAGACAGAAGAAAGTCCAGTATTTTGTTATACAACTGGAGAATATAATTTATTCTTTCGATGTCATTTTTAGGTAACAGTTGCTTTGATCTTGAATAAAAAAATAGCAATGTACTTGAAAAGAAGGACATATGTATAAATGCAATATTACAATATTACAATTTTCCCAAGTAAGTATGAATGTTTGGTCCTACGATTGATTCGAGAACATTGATGAACGACAACATAATTGCATCTCTTTCCTGTTTAGAATGTTCCGCGTAAGATCGTTTTTTTATACAGAAATACGAAAAAGCTGCCATAATGCCATAAGAAATGTTTGGATAAAAGCGAAATTTCAATGGACCCGAATACATCCATTCTTCCATAATTGTTATTATTCTCTCCACATGTTTCTCGCAGTCACTAATAAAAATAAACACATGCAAAATGTTTGTAAAACAGATGCGTTACATGTTATAATATTTGTATTATTCTTCTTCTGCATAATTTTAATGAACTATTAAATTGATTTTTTTAATATTCAAATTTATATTGGTTTTTAAATTTTCAAAAAATACTTAAAATCAGGAAGGATATAAAAAATTCTCTCATTTTAGTTAAACAGTAAAATTATTATATTTTATCTTATAAACTTACATTTTTTCATAATAATTGTTATTAAAATTAACTAATTCAATTAATTAATTTTCATTAAAGTAAAAAGATCTGCTTTATATTTAAATTTAAAGAAGAACATAAAAAATTATTTTAAACTCTTTTATTCTTATATATAAATTTATCTTCAATTCTGGCTTTAATTCAATTTATTTTAAGTTCTTTAATTACAGTGATTTCTTATTTTTTCAAATTTATTCATTTTGATCGTTGGCGGAATAGCTAGAAAACAATAACCTTTCGAAATATCTGTAATTCCTTGCTCCAAAAGCAGAAAACACAGAAGATTTTTTGTGAATCGATATTTGTTTATCATCTAGTGTTTGTTTTCCATACACTTGCATATTCTTGTTATATATACCTATTTCAATATCAGTCATTTGTTTGTAATGTAAATTCGATTTTCTTCTTTTAACAATATTTCTATTTTGTTTATCAAAATGCGATATAATATTCGTACTGAATTTCGATTCAAATATTTCGTTCTAGATTTAAATAAATTTAAACTATATATTAAATATACATATAAATGAAATATATAGTAATTGATTTTAAACAAGAGTACAGCAGAAAGAGAGAGAGAGAGAGAGAGAGAGAGAGAGAGAGACAGAGAGACAGAGAGCTCAAATAATTAAAACAAAATAATAACTATAAACAATCAAGCTGGTGCTTTGTAATTATACACTAATCATTATAAAATAGAATACATGATTATAAAATAAAAAACAAACATAATGCACGCGCAAACGAAATGCATTTCGACCTCTATCAGATGATCTTTAGTACACATAAACAATTTAGAATAAATAAATCCATAATAAAAATTGCATTATTATTAATCGTTAAACAGTTTTGATTTACATTAAAATGTCAAAACTTGTGGCAGGTACAGTAATATATCTAAATATATATGTCAGTATATATTTAAGTTTTTTTCTAAAAAGTATTATAAAAAAGGCTAAAAAATATAAATTATAAAATTATAATATTTCTCAATTCTAAAGAATAAAAATTAAAAGAAGACTGATATATCATTCTGATAAATTAAATTTCCAATACCACATAAAATAGATTTTACTTATTTTTATTAATTTATGTCAGAATTCATGATTAAATTTTATTCATTCATATTAAAATTTGAATTTAATGAAATTATATTGATAATCATTTCCTATTCTGAAATATTTTACATGGCAAATTAAAAAGTGAAAAAATAAAAACATACTACTCTGTGGCTATCAGGAATTTCTTCAATGTCATCATTGTCTTTTAGGCTTTCTAATAATATTGATGGATATGAGATGGATATATGTTTTTTTAAATATGTCTCATCAAAGCTGGACTTTATAGAATGTATGTACGTTGTTAACAAATTATTATCCGCTGTTGCATATATCGTTAAAAAACACACAGCAAGTTGATTATCGTCCGAAAATTCAATAATTGAGCAAAACGATACTGGTTGATTACTCTTAAACGTTACTTTTGCTTCCAGTTCTACATACCTTGCAACAAAAAACAAAACAATTTTAAATAATTTTAAAATTCTTACATATAGAATTGCTTTTTGTGAAAAAAATAATTCTATACTAATATTTTCTAAATATTATTAAATTATAATTATTTATTAATATTTTTATTAATATAAATAACAAGAGAAAATATTTCAACTTACGATTGAGGAGGGACGACATTACCGTTTGGAAAGTCAACGCGCAACAACTCATTTTTGTAATCGCCGCTGCATCGCGGCGTCGTTAAAAAGTTCGGCCGTATAAACGCCATGTTATCAAAGTGCTTTGCTCGGATTCTAAACTTTTCCTCTACTTCCGTGCCGAGAGGAACAGGCGTAAAATATATCTCCGTTGGCTCAACGTCGATCGAACTGGCGGGAAACTCGCCGTTGAGATGTAATTTATTGAAGACGCCGTCGTCGAGCTCACCACGAATGTATATCGGTGCTTCTGCACTAAAACTGCCGCGTTTTCTCGGCTTGAACTCGAGAATGAAAGAGACGTTATCGCCAGGATGTAAGGTGCACTCGATCGCATCTGTTGTTCTTTCGATTTCCGCACCGTGAGACCATTTTATGGTGAACGGGCAATCAACTTTGTTAAATTCCTCGATATTTATTGATATTTCCCTCACCATTACTCGATTCTCTATAAACAATTCTTCAGATAGCTAAAGAGTAAAAACATGAATTTGAAATGCCTTAATTAGATGTAAAAATGTTTAATTGTACAACATAAAATAGCTTAATATAAAATTTTTACTATCTATGTACAAAAGATAAAAATATTTTATCTCGTATAGAAATTTTTTCTACACTTTTTTTAATACATTTCTTTATGAATTTTTTTATATACAACTATTTGTGTTTCTATTTTTTGTATTTTTTTTATTTCATCGATGTAAAATCTTACTTCGTTAGTCAAAGTGTTGAATCGAAACAAAAGTTTGCTGAAGAAAATAATGCGGTCAGCCACGGTATAATCGATAGATACAGTCGGTAGTTTATCAGGTAACGTCGTCATAGAAAAACCTGATAAATGCGTGTAATGAGCTTCATGCAATTTCAAAATTTCTGCTGGTCGAGTGCTCTTGGAATTCAACATCGATACTGGACCAAGCAGCTCATTTATCACAATCGGCAGATAGAAAGAACAACTGGCTAAATCGACTGGTTGAAAGTGCAAATAGAGGTTTTGACTTGTATCTGGGACGATGGTTATCCCTTCCGTACCTTTTTGTTTTATTGAATATATAAATCGCAATTAAATTATCCGATTTATTAAATAAAATTCATAATTTTTCGAGTTATTGAAGTTATTAAAGTTATAAATCTTGAATTTTATAAAGCTGCGATCGATAATTACAGTCTAAGGAATTCTTCAGCTTTTTTGCTTTAAACTTTTAAATTGTGACGTTTTCAGTAAAAAGTTTCTGATGTTGCCGTAATCCTTAAGCTTTAAACAGGCTGACCAGATTTTAATTGTAAAATTTAAAAGATAAAGCCAATTAACGTCACAGCTCAGAGCTTTGAGCAAAAAGCTTAAAATTTTATTATACCTATTGTGTAATAAATTGGGGCTAATTGTAAAAAAATTCTAATTGGATGTAATTCCTATTTCTTCATTGTAGATATTTTTTGCTTCATTTTAGGATACTTCGAATCCGCTTAACTATTTTCCTATTTTTTATCATCTCTCATTCTTTCTAATCGTTTATAGGAGATACCTTTATTTCATTATTTTTATATTGCCATTACCCATTTCCGAACTCTTGTCATTTGCCGACAGAGAAATGCGAAACTCGGGATACTCTTCCAACAAAACCTGGAGTTTCAACAACGTTGTCCCAATGTTCGTGGCTGTTATCTGGTGAGTTTGAAGAGCACCGATTCTGAGGCGTTTTATGTCTATTCGTTGCGGCACGAGTCTCAATTGCGGAAATGACACATTGCCATTTATTCTATACAGTAACTGTAGGCACCCTTCAATCGTAACGGCAATTACGGTAGTAAAGCGACAGCAAACGTCGAATGTAAGGTATATCTAACAAGCGGTAATGAATATTGTTTGCGTATTACGAAATATTATTACGATTGATGGAGAACTTACCTCAAGAATTGCAATACCGCGCGGAGATATTTTCCCTCGCAGTGGATTAACATTGCAACCGCGTATCAATGAAGCGCTATCCACTTCATACGTCACCTCATTAAATTCAAAGTTTTGGAGAACGGCAATCACCTTCGTTGGCAAATTGAGAGGTATTTCCCCGAGGTTCGCGTTGTCATTTACGAATTCAACCTTCGGCACAAATTGCGATGCGGTAAGTCGCAGAGACACGCGACTTCCGCTCTCGCATATCATTATCGCTTGAATGTCCGAATTATCCTTCATGTTATTGTATTCGTAGTACACGTAAGCGTGTAAAGTAGCATTACCCCGCACGGAACCGAATTTCGGTTCTATATAGAATCCAGACATCGCTGGTATTTCCCACCTGTGACAATTTATCATTTTGCACTGCACTTAAACTATTCGAAGTATTCGACAAGATTTATTATCAAGATTACAAGCGCTTGAAAACGATTCAATTATTCTTTAGAGTTAAACACTTTAAAAATCTCCCATTATTATTGAGACATTGATTCAGGGAAATATCATATGTATGAACTCATACATTAATATTAAATTAACAATCTATCTAAGAAAGAGAATCTGCAGCCATTTATACGCTATATTTATTCTACATTTTAATAAACTACTATTTTATTTTTTCAAATATATACTCTTGTTAATAACTTTTTATAATAATTGTTTCAATCATTTTGAAACAATCTTTTTGTTAAACATTATTTAAATTATTGTTATTTACACGCGGAAAGAAATACATTTTACCTGAAGTATATTTTCGCGTTCAATTTATTTATAATTCGAACAATAGAAGCTATTGGTTGATAAATTTCTCTCGACTGTTCTTTCACAAGTTCGATCTCTCTTTTATCGATACACAATTGTTTGCGAATAATGCAAGCAATAATATTAAACTCGAAAGAGTGATTATGATTAATCACATAATTGATAGATCCAGTAAACTTGCCGCAAACTTTGTCCGCAAAATACTCGACTAATTTGGTCATCGTCGAGCCTGGTTGTAAGATCATTGAATCACCTTCCGGAAAGTGGATGCACTTGAGTGTAGTTACTAATTGTATCATCACTGGAATGTCGTTCGTATTCTTTACAACCAAACGATGATAGTTGTAACTATTCGATGCTACCTACCCCAATCACTCAATGTCCATGATTAAAATAATTTAACGAGCTTCTATCAGAATCATTGCTCTTATTCGTTCATAATTCACGAAATCGATTACATTTTTTAAAATTTTACATGCAAGTCTATGAAAAATTTTTTATATAATAAGAAGGAACAAATGAAAAAGAAAAAAAGAGAGAAATGAAAAAAAAAGCAGACATTAAAAATAAGTGTTTATAACTTATATATATTATTTCTAACAAAAAAAATAAAACCTTTTTCTAAAATAATAAGTTTACAAGCAATTTTTTAATGATTTTTAAAACATCTGATCAATTTTATGAGTCATCTGTATCATATTTTGGGTTACTTACCATTCCAAAGACGAAAGTGGTTGGATGAATGTGGACTTTATATATTTGTAAAGGCGATAAAGGTATCAGTACAGCTGCCTTGGTTGCGAAAATCGATTTCTTGAGCGAAGATTTTACGTTTCCTGTAAATTTACACATTTGCGAATAATCTTTATATAACAGCTTCCATTTGGGTAAACTTAGAAGGCGTTTCATAATTTCTTCCTCGTCGTCAATTTTTTTTATTGGCAAACTTCTTTTACCTTTATTAAAAAAGTGATTTAATTTTTAAAATATTGAAGAATTTTAATTTTAATTTATGGAACTACTTAACATAGGCTTACTTAAAAGTCCCTTTTTGGACTTGAAAATAATATTCACCGTACATACAATAAAGTAACTTCCAACTTTTATTCTACCGAAACATCGTCTTGATACACTCGAATCATAAGAATCTGCTACGACATTAAAGAGTAATTTGAAGGAAGATTCAACTGTAAAAATAAATTCACAAAATAGAGCCTTGCTCGAACAATTTATCGAGATACAAAATTCGAGGACACAAATAAGTCAACATGTTAACAAAATAGAAGAGCAGTAATTACTGCTTTCTTTGCCGCAAATTTTAACAAGAACTTCGATCGACGTTTTAGGCATAAGTTTCATCCACTTCGGATAGCAGCGTACAGCTGCATTTGGCGCACATTCTAAATATATCGGTACAACAGCAGAAGGATTTGTCAGACGAAGCACGCGCTGCGCTATCTGGCCGACAATTAGATCTCCAAAATAAAGAGTATCAGGTTCAAAATGTACTTGTATCGGTTCCACTTCACCATAAAGATAAAGCTTTACGTCACAGATTTTTGAATCAATACTTGATATGTAACGCATTAACATGGGTGAAGTTTCCATTGATTCTTCTGTTAAAATGTGTAACAAAATAATTAATTATTATTTTTATTACATAATTATCCAAGAAGTTATCCAAAAAGTCCAAGAAAAATGATCTAAAGATGTTATTTATATGTATAAAATAAGCATGAAGTTATGTTAATAAACTTTATAAGATATTAAATTGTTTAAAAAAATTACTCACCTATGTAAATTTTTTGTGATGATAAGTTATCCATTGAAATATTTTTTATAGGATCAATCCCTGTAGAAACATTATTTAAATAAAGATTTGTTCAGTTGACTTCGATGCAAAATAAACTAAAAGAGACACACTGATGATATTTTCCGATTCGATATAATGTACCCTGACTATTCTAATAAATTGCATGAAATCTCTATTCTTCTGATTTGGATATTTAGTTTCACATTTTCTCCATTGCTTTTGTTCTTGCTCTTTTCTTCGTTGCGATAATATATTTATTGGTGAAAATCTAGAATTATATATTAATAGATATTGTTTTTAATGTACGTGTGTGTAAAATATTTATTTCTTTTATAGCTTTATATAATATACAACAATAAAATAATTATACTTACTTTACTTCAAAGATGATACCTTGAAATGGATCTAATCGCCCTTCAAACGGATGAATTTCAAAGATATTATAAATCGGATGTTGCTTGCGATCGATATCCTATAAAAATAGTTTTAATTTAATAAAACTTACTCATTATTTCTGAGTCAGATTGATTAAGAGCATAAGTCAGTGGCGGAATAAATAAATATAAATTCATTAATGACGTAAGATTTACATATATTTCAAAGATTCCAATTTAATTACATTAGTTTTAGTTACCTGCGTTCAATTTTTCTTTTATTTGTTAATATTGTATTGCAAAATATTTAATAATTTTAGATAGGAACTTTTATGACATTTAAATAAATAATTCTAATTTATTAAATTTATTATCATTTCTACTTAAATCTTTAATCTTCTATAAATTTTAGACATAAATACTTTAAGTAGAGTGCCAATATTATTTTACTTTCACTTTAAGCTTCTAAGCATTGCTTTTGATAATCCGCTACTGGCTAAAATTTCTTTTTTTTTTTGTAATGATCGTATTTCGTACCGGAATGCATTTTACTTCGTTATCAATTTCACCAAGAACAACATAATTGGATGCTCGAGACGAAAGATTACGCAGGACAAAAGTATCGTGCCTACAGGTATTTTCTATCGTAGGTGGAAAATCTATGAGGGTAAAATCTCCAGTCGTATTCGGATGATAAACTACTAATTTCGGCTCAATTACGCGCACTTTGATGGGAACGCGTATATTTGGAGTAGACTTAATCCTGAAAAAGTTTATACGAATCTTTCTTACAATGACAAAAATTACGATGACGAACAGCAAAGATATTTTACCAAAATTCGCTAAAAAAGATGCCTTTGTTTATGCCCATTAATTTAATTTGAAGTATTATTTTTTTTTGTAGTTTGATTCTTCCACGAAGAGGTTTTATTATTAAGTCTAAATCATTTTGCCCGAGATCGATCGAAAATCTGGAAAATTTTAAATTTTTACCAATTTATCTCAAACTTTATTTTATATTTAAACTTTCTCATTTGAAAATATAAATTATACGAAAAATCTGATTAGAGTTAATTCATATTTTATGTAAACAATATAAAAATTATCTTCATAATCTAAAATTATTGTCTTTTATATGATAAAGAATTAATTAAAAACCGAAAAAAACATGAAAACATTTTTCTAATAAAAATTTTTTAAATGTATTATCTTTTTTAATGCAATTGTATTTCTAATGTCCAAAAAATTTCTATAAATACCACAAATACCTGGTATTTTTGTTTCCTTCGTTATGGATTGTTAATATTTTTAAACCGGTATAGCCAATATCGATAGTGCCAAAGTCAACTGACTTCGGTTCGATGTTGATATATTCGGTGGCAAAGGTAGACATTACTTGATAATCGAAAATCTTTCCATTGATTTCAATCGGAATTATTACATTCGGAATTATGCATCTAGTCATTCTTTTAAACGTGTAAGTCACATATGTTATTATACTTAATCCAGGACTCACTCGTATTCCACTTTTCTGAGTTTTTATTTGAAAAGTCTTTCGAGAAATGATAATCATTGAGAATTTCTCTTACTTCTTAAAATGTTTAATTATGACTTACGCAGATTAGACATATTTACTATAGAATTTAGCGGGTAGATTCTGATAAACGCTGGTTTACACCCGACATTCTTGATAATAATACGCTCTCGATGAGTAATTCCTTCGAAGGTCTCGTTGAATTTTATATGACTCGGTGAGATATATACATCATCATATCTTATACCTGAGTCATGTATAGTGGGTGCTATCCGCATTTTCTTTCCCTTTTGCATCGAAATGGTCGACTTTGTGATGTAATATTAATATACAAATTAAAACATAATATCTTCAGAAAATGGCATTAGATAGAAATATTGTACGATTATCGATTTATCAATTTTTAAAAAGCATTTTATTTTTTCTTAAAAAAACTGATTTATTAAAGTTGATCTTGTTTATAAATCCGCATTTTTCTATTTTGTATGTTTTAGTGTATATAAAAGTTTATATAAAACATGTTGTTCGTTTTAATTTTATTATACTTACAGTCGTTGTTGAAAGATTCGTCATACTGACTTAAAACACGAAATTGTAATACTTATACTAAAAAGATTGATTCATCGATTAGATGAATCAATTATTTAAACATGCACGTCTTTAATTAATATTTGCAAAATTATAAATCTTATATTATTTTATATTTGACATGTTGTCAATAGGCTATTCATTTCTGCTATTCAAGAGAAAATATTCTTTTGTTTCCGAGAAAAGGAAATAAAAAGGGATATATATGGTAGAAGGAAGTAAAGTGTACTCAAAATGAATTTTGTATGTTCTATGCATTTTTAATCCGGAAAAAGTAATAGATAAATTATATTCAAATTCACAATGTAATGCGAGATTTATCAAATTCTAAGCATCAAAAAGATTAAAGAGCATTAAAAAGATGATAATAATAAAACAGTGATTCATAATTTTTATATTCTATTGCGTACGCATTCTATTTCAAATAAATAAGTAATGCGGATGTTTGCTTTAATATGTCATCGCCGCGATACGTTTACATATCATTAATCTCAAAAGTTAATTACACATGCGAACTGCTGAATTATTAGCAATTTCGAGAGATAAAAATCCGGAGCGACATACATACTATCTTCTTGCTCGAGTATAGTGTGAATGAATAGCACGTACAGTAATCTCATCGTCGCGGCACAAGTCAGCGATCTTACGTAAACAAAAATGCGTTGTACACAGCCACAAATACGCAACAAGATTATATTCTAAATGAAATTATTTAATTCTTTATAATATAAATTTATACCTAAACGTTTTACTTTTTACATTTGATAAATAATTTTGTTTATCGTTTAATATCCTATGATAAACAATTTATTAAATCTAACATAAAGATATTTAATCAAAAATATTAATCTAAATTATTTTATCATTATTTTGTACCAAACTTTTGCATTTTTAGAGAAATAACATTACGTTATTTTAAATAAATAAATCGAGAAAATTTAACTTTGAATATTAACTATTTAAACATTAGCATACCTGAGTTCTTTATATACCATGAATAATATTAATAATATTAATAAAAACGATATTTAATTTTTCGATGTAATAATTTAATGAATAATCGATGTACTGGTATCAATGATTTAGGTATATAAGTAATCTAATTTTTTAAATTAACGCCTACGCATACATATACATATACTTGCAGTATGTATACTTTAAAATATGTTATATATTATGTATAACAAATATTTATAGTTTAATTTTATTTAACTATATATTATAATTGGAATCAATTTAGTTTATTATCGCTTAAACAACGATGTTATCTCTATTTGGATGTTGATCAAAATCAGATAAGCCGATTGTAGGCATGTTCTCAATAATTTTATGAATCCAATTGACGTACATAGAAACCTATACAATCATAATAAATATCAAACAAAATAATATACAATCTAATAATATTATAAGTTATGTAAATTATTAATATTATAAATAACATAATTTATTAATATAATAAATGATAAATTAATGTAATTATTGTACGTGAAAAAATATAATAAAAAAATATAATAAAATGCATTACAGATTTTATGTAAGGGTAACTTACGGATGACAAAATTAT
>Ga0157362_1000565_pt1 | contig 12950 bp, 9 predicted proteins | sample AttlaeALBM3_FD_111480 | JGI IMG/M metagenome (GOLD analysis project Ga0157362, IMG submission 111480) | Fungus gardens microbial communities from leaf cutter ant in Ribeirão Preto, State of São Paulo, Brazil - Atta laevigata ALBM3 | ecosystem: Host-associated > Fungi > Mycelium > Unclassified ... | reverse complement strand
GCACAAGGCTACGGGCAGCAGAACCTTCAATTATCGTAGGCTTCGCGAGTGCCGCTATTTTTCTCGCGGCCCTCAGCTCACATGCACGCATGCACGAGGTTGCGAGAGGGCTGCTATCGAGAGGAACAGAAGAGAAGTCCCTTCACGGTCGTTCTCGTGCGACGATACGCACGACGAAAAATATCCGCGCGCGCGTCTCCTCCTCACCCGATTTGCAACCGCCGCTGCTGTACACTCACAGGGAATGCTTATGAATTATCTATTATATGCTACATCATGCTCACGACGCGGCGTGTGTGTTCCTCGCCTGTGCACCTACGCAATGCGTACCCTTCGAGTAAAAACGTCGTCGCAAAACATGATATTGCGTACCTGGGCGGTCACAATGTTGCAGCTAAATGTCGCGGGTGATTGTGAATTCTCGAAATCATAACTACGCATATAGCGAGACGAAGGTCTCTGAAAGTTGTCGACTATTATAGTCTTTCTACCCACCATAAACTGTTTAGTCTTATCGCACGTTTAATATTTGATGTTTCAGATAAGTTAAAATGATAATACAATGTGAAAACTGGTAACAAAAGGTATTAAAAATATCGCATTAGAAAGAATTAACAAGTATTAACAAGAATTGAAAAATATTATTTAGAAATATATTAATTAGAAAAAAGGGAGAGAAAATTTAACGAGATATCGCTCATTTGCCACAACATAACTAAAAAACAAGAAGAACGGAAACGTAATAAAAAAGAAAAACATATTTTATAAAAGTATATATATTTTTAATCCTGTACATTCAATTATTACTCCAAAATTATATTACAAAATTAAAATTATCAAATTTTAATGATTCAAAACGTTTAAATTTATTTTCTGAAAAGCTTTGTCTTGTTATGTTGTTGTTACACTGAATAAGCGATATTAAATTAATTTTGCGTGTGAATATGAAGCAAAGATCAAATAATTATTACTTAAAACAAAAAAATATATAAAAATAATCATTTAAATCTGCGCGTATAATTACACAGAAAACAAATTTAGCAGATGAAGAGCATTTACAAATTCAAGTGTGCATTTAACATCACGTGCATTTTGAAGCGATAGTGATTAAAATCGTTTGATTCAACAGTTTCAAGGACCCTTTCACAGCAGAGGCTTTTGAAACAATTGGAACAATGTAAAAGCTTCAGATATATTTCAGTTTGATATTTGAAATGTTTCACCGAGTTAGATTAATTTTCTCTGTAACGTTTCATGGCAGGCAACACGAATCGACTGTTAGATGACGTTACAATTCGTCTTTTATTTTCTCATGGTAAGTCGGTTAAATGATTTCACGTCTAGATTAGCGAGACCTTACATTTAGCTGAATGCTATTGCATTGAAGTAGCTCGTCAAGTTGTGTACACGATGCGCATCGCGAGTAGGAGAACTAGTAGTTTGACACAAAAAGTTACTCGAACATAATGTGGCTAACCTGTTTCATATGGTATGTGAGCATGGATATAGTTTTTCAATAGGCTTTTTCTCTTTCTCATTTCCTATTACATGACTTTTCTGTTAGTAATATGTACATAATATATAATTATTTTTTTTTATTTTGATAATACACCTACATTCATCGTCCGAATCCATCACCCGTGCATCTATTTCTGTATTACTTAAATCTATTTCAGTAAGAAAATTTAAGAAAATAAAAAAATAATAGCTGAATATTTTACATATCAAATATCGAGTCAAACATCATTGAAATATTCTAAAATTTTTCACTGCACACGTATACACATTTTATTACGAAAAATTACTGGAGGCAGCAACAAATTAAGCGATGTTATTATGTTCTGCTAGACGCAGAATAATAATAACAGCTATTTCATGGAAGTCTATTATAAATTTAATAAATATTTCGAAGTAGATACTGCATTTACGACCAATTTAAAAAACTGCATTTTTTAAATTTTGCTTAACTACAATAATTTCCCCAGAGAAATAAAGTGCGTTAAAAGAAAATAGTTTATAAAAATGAATTAATATTTTTCTTCTCCATGCACATTTTTAAATAAAGATATTCATCGTCTTCTTTCTATTAGTATTTTCTTCTTTTTAATTAATAATTAATTAATAATGTCCAATTAATAACTAATCAATTATGCCATTCACGTTCAGTCATAACATTTATCGTTTCGCAAAATAATTTATAAATTTAATAAATCTTTCTGATTAAATATTGATACACTTACATTTCATTTCCATCATAATGATGTCAATTTTGTATCTCATCATCTTTTTAGAAAAAAAAATCGTCGAAAAATTCAAAGATTAATTTACAGTCGTTGCGAAACAACATTGTGCAATCTTTCCATATTCGCGAAATTGCAATTCGTGAAAATGACCGATAATGCGTTAAGCAGGCCGTCTACATGCGCAAAGTTGTTCACATTGCGAGATACAAACGGGACCCTCGAGGAAGGTTGAATGCCGCTCCATGCAATTTCGTTGTTCTTACAATAAATCAATGTAAAGCACACGCGAATATTTATTTTCACCAATTCAATTCTGAGATATATATCTGACGGCTTTCTCGCGTGGTTTTTTCTTGATTTACGGCAGTCGCCATGTCCGGCAATCCATTAATATTTCGGATAAGGTTACCTTGCATCAGACTGGGATGCAAGGTAACGCGAACTCCTTATATCACTCTTCTTGCCGTATCCGATCCCCCTTGTTGATTATTATGGACACGGTTCTCTCTCTCTCTTTGCTATATTTCGCTTCTGCTTCGCCAACCTGCTCTCATTGCCTTGTTGCTTCAAATGGGCGTTAACTGAATATTATTAACTCGTACGAACTCTATTGCGTTATTGCGATAGATATCTTTTTAATCGTGCACAGTCAATGTCTTTATATACCATATAGTATGCGCGCCTAAAGAAACGTATAATCAAAATTCTTTCTCGATATAATTTTGGATATAGAATTCAGCTAAAAAAAAAAGAAGATTCTAAAGCTGTAGCTCACATGTAGTGATTTCGCGATTATGATTAGCGATTACTTTTCAGCCAATTAGAGCAAAGATCATACTTTAAAAAAATATGTATGGATTTAACATCATGTAGTGTCTATATAATTCTTATCGTATAAAACCTTTGGTGTTTATACCAGCATCATTAAAACAGATTAAAAAACTCTGATGTTAAATTGATATATTATTAAAAACATGAGAATTATATAAGCATGATTAAATCTACACACACATTTTTTTGAGTGCCCCGATTGCTTTGCTCTAATTGATTGAAAAGTAATTCAATTATCAATTATAATCGCTAGTGTGATTATAGCTTAACTGACCTTATTATATTAGAGATTAAGATTGAGATTGAGTTAGAATTTGATTCATTTATAAAAGAAAGAAAACTTAGTGAACTTGATTTGAGATTGATCAAATTTTAATTCAATCTTAATTTTAATCCCTGATCCCTAGTCTGATATTTTATCTAATCGGGCATAAAGATCCTTGGATGTAAAAAAAGTACAATAATACAATAAACAACGATGCTGTTCGGTGTCACGTGAAGCAAATGCGGCTAATAAACGCGACTTAGCACCTAATAACAACCGAGTACCTACTGACGTTTCAATTCGACACGCCCGGCATGCGGGATATCGAGTATGTTTTGCGAGAACGACGTGAACGCTTCTCTCCTCGAGCGACGAGAAGAGGCAGTAATCACGCGTTATCGCACAGTCGCCGTCGATGAGCCCCGCGCGCGATGAAAAAGTTCGCGAGCCGCGTGCCCCAAAGGCCAGATTACGAAAATCACCGGGCGCGTTCGCGCGTGTGAATTCCCTCGTTTACGTGCCACGTACACGTGGCGGAATACTACGTGTTAGGGCGTAAACTAACGGAGGCCGACCGGCGAGAGACCCTGCGATTTATTGTTTCCGCGATAAATCGACGTGAGATCGCCGCTTGCGAATAAATGCGAGCTTCCACCGATACGACGTAACGCAACGTCCCTCGTCGCTCGACGAGGAAACGTCTACCTGATGGTTTAAATGGCCCCGTTTTCCATTTTTTTTGCAAGAAATCCACATCGTTTGAACGATTGTTAATCTACGTGCTCTCCCACGTTTATCACGGCCCGAGAGAGAGAGATGGGATCTTTATTACTGTTCCCAGCGTAGAGCTTTAACGCAATGTACAAGTGTACTTCGCTAGGATGTAAGCTTAATTTTCATTAATTGGAGATGTGAACGATAAAGAATCACCCTCGATGCGCTTCAGAACACACAAGTATTGTACTTAACTCTCACTTTTTTACAGAGAATGCTTATGCAATATCTATAATATATCTAGAGTATATAACATAATATAATATAGATTATTCAGTAATTGCATTTTTCAAACGTGAGAAACTAATTCTCCATGAAAAATTTTCTCGTTAAAATAAAATATCTGAACATAAACTATGTACACTGAGAGAAAAAAATGATTGTAATTACCATATAATTTAATTGTAATTTATAGTCATTTTCGATGCCACAATTATACTGTAAAAAATAAAATTAATTTTAATTTAAAGACTTTAGTGGACTTTCTGAGACATATAAAAATGTTAAAATTGACACAAAAATGTTAATTTTAACATTTTTGCATATCTTAGAAAATCCACTATACTTTAAATTAAAATTAACTTTACTTTAAGTTAAAATTAACATTTTATTTTTTACAATGTATATTTACTTTTGATTGAATTATAAATATAATATATGATGTATATAAAAAATCGGATAATAACTAATTAATTAGTTAAACAAAAAGTTAGCAACTTTTAACTTAATTTAGTTACTTTTAAACTTTAAACTGAAAAGCACTCCATAATTATTTTATCATACAATTATAGTCACAAATGTCAAACACTTTCCTTTCAGTATATCTATCAAATTTTTATTTTAAATTTTATTTATAAAATAATTTTGTATAAAACATTTCAAATTTTAACGTTAAACCGCACATTATGTTGAATATTTATTTTCTCTATTAGATTTATTCTATCACTGATAGATACCGTATACATATCTAAAATTTTTATCTATCTCGCGAGCAGATCTCAAACTAGTCTCCTCCTATCCCATCGAATTCCTATGATAATACCGACAACGAACGATTTCCCGCCATTCAAATCAGAGCGTCCTATATGCCGATCTCATAACGATTCACAACGACTTGGCGTGTCGCTCGTAGCGAAAAACTATGTGAACACAAACGACACTCTCGCAGTCCTGAAATGCCAGATCGCATGATACTCTAGTTGACTTTAACGTGATATTTTATCCCATGCTCTCTCGTTCTCTCTCGGCTGGATTGTAAATAAAGTTTACTTCTGCTCGCCCTCATTACATTCGCGAGACAATTCCTACCTAAGTCTCGTTCCTAATGCTAGGAGCGACGTACCGAGACGAGCTGAGAGACCGGAATACATTAAGGAGACGCACTCAGGGAATCATTCGGGGACACGGTGCGCAACGCACCACGTGTCGTCATTGGTATACTTGGTTTACTTGGGCATACGCGCGGAGTATTGCGATTCCACTGCGCGGCGGTAATCCGCGTGAGGGAACTGGAAATTATATGATAATGAAGTGCTCCTGGACGCGTCGTGTATACACACAGAGCGGGGTCGAGCGAAAAGACAATACGGTCCCTTGAGCACAGAGAATTTAATAGGCCGTTGCGAGTGCACCGAGGAGAAAGAGCGACGTTTGCCGTCGTCGTGTCGGTGCAAGAGTATATAGCTGAGTGCGTTTCGTGGTATTTGATATCGACATAATCGCCAGCGAGCCGGCGATAAACCCGGGCTATCTCGTTCTTCGAGCTTTTCCTTTCACAAGAGAGCGGAGAGAAAGCACCGCCCGTTGTCCGCTTCGATGTCTCTCGTCGATCGCAATAGTTCCTTGGAGCACTCCCTTGACTCCTTCCGATGAAGTCGGGTGAGACGCGGCATTTCTCGATTCCACTCTCTTCGAGGCAAACTCGCGCCGACTACACGCGTCGTCCATTTCGATCTCGATTAAGGAACACCGTAGGGATTTCCGATTCACCGACAGTGAAAATGCGCTTCAACACCGAGGCGAATAGTCGACTTCAAGCGACGTTCGTGACGAAATAATTTAATTATTGAATAGCGTAATGTCGCACGACAATACCGAGAATGTGCGACTTTAACAAAAGTAAGCGAAACAAAGTAGATTAAGGATTTAAAAGTAAAGATTTAAAAGTTAGGATTTAAAAGTAAGTTGCTCATATATAGCTGTAATTTAAAAAAAATTAATGTATAAGATGTTATGTGTAGAATTTTTTTATATCTTTTTATATATTATATTATTATTTAAAATATAATCACACAGATCTGAAAATAATTTTGTTGGACCATTAAAATATTTATATAGGAATCTTAATGATGAACAGTGCTGCAAAAAGTTTTAACATTCTAACAACCAGTTGAAGCGGCATCCTACATAATTTTAAAGATCCAACAAAATAATTTTTAAATCCGTATCTAATTAAATTTTTAGATACATCAGCAAAGTCTTTTCCGTGCAGCATTGACATCTCATTATGCAGAATTAAGTAAAAAAAAAATCTCAAATTAAATTTCACCATATATAAAACTCATTTAAAAATATTTTAATTCGTGTTCTTCGCGTAAAATGCGGACGTGCACACCGTCATATCAGCTGCAGCCATACGCGAATGGTCACGTCGACGGTAGACAGAATCCTCTATCACGATTCACTCGAGTTACGTATGTATCCGCGATAGCGGTAAAATATTACAAAGAGGCTATCACGGCGATATTGCGTTAATACATCACCGACGACGCGTGGGAGGAATGTCGCCGGGGCGAAACGCTGACAATGGCTGTAATAAAGCGCGCGACTTATGTAACGACACGAGGGCATCGCTCGTAATTCCGCGCGCCAACGGGCTCTTAATATTTCAGCATCGGCCGCGACACTAGAGGCAGTACACCACGATATGTATATCGAAGAAAATGTTGCAGCGATGGTAAAACGCATAAATCTGAAAACATTCACCGATGAAGATACTAGCGGCGCTAAAAAATATACGATTCGACCGGGGTTCACGTTCGATTCACAGTGACGGTGGTGGAACCCTTGTCGTGTTTCCATCCAAAAACGGTTCCCGCAGGTAGACACGAAATATGTATACCCGAACGACTCACGAATTTATAGTTCGCTAGTTAATATGCACGCGGGTCCCCTTGACCTGCATATCTTTCTTACCTTATAAATCTTCAACACGGTTACGGAATACTAAAATATTTTCGTATTCCCCGTATTGCTTCAATGAAATGGACTCAGCCGGAAGAATATGACCGTTCGACGTATGCGAACGAGCGGCATTACTTTTTCGCAACAATGCTCGGCTGCGGGATTGCTGAGGATCAATGCAAGTGGATATCGCTGTAAACCCGACTTCTAACGCTCCCCCCGACCTTTACCGGCTAAATCGGAACGTTCGGAACGAGAGTGCCAGGATTGACTGCTAAAAGGGTTGAGAATAAAAAAGAAACCTGCTCGCGTGCAACCGGAGGGAAAAGTCGAGAGAATACGGTCCCTCCTCGAATCTCCTTCGAGATCCCGAAAGACTTTCCTCTACCGAGAACATTGCTTTTCTAATTTTTTGATCCGCTTTGAAGTCGCTTTTATGATCGGGGAAGCTCCAATTTTCTACGAGTATCTCCAAGAAGATCGATAAAGCGACCGTCGGCAAGCTAAACACTCTTTCGCCCTTCTTGTAGCTTATTGAAGATGCGACCCACTTTAAAAAACCGGCAATAAAATCAAATTACAAACGTAAGGAAGCTTAAAGTATTTTTCGACCAACTAAAAAAAAAAAAGGAGCTTAAAGTATTCCTCATTTCATTTCTCTCGAGACATTAAAAGTAGATAATAATACGCCACAATGAAGAAACAGCATAAAAACAAGAAATTGAAGAAGTTAACAAAAAGACATTAGGTTATAAAAAGTTAACTTCTCGATTAAATGATGTAAGGATGCCAGTTCTTTGATTCTCTCTAGATAATCTTACTTTGCGGAAACAAGTTTTAATTGCATTCTACTTTCCTCATTTTCCGTAAGTCCCCAGAAAGTTCAAGGGATCAATAAAACGAGCGCGTAGTTCCGGAACGAGAGATAGCGCGATGCAGGAATAATACATAATGGGCCGTAAAAATGTACACATGTGTAACAATTACGTTGCCTTGTTCGCCACGACAAGAACGAGTAAATGTCGAGTGTCGAGGTAAACGAAATTTATTACAAGACACGCCGCAATAAATTTCGCCTATCTCACGCGTCCCGCGCAAATGCTTCTTTAATTAAAGGCAGGAGGCTACATTCTGTAACAGACTACTGACAGATAAAAAAAGGTTATCGGTTTTTTATAGAATTCACACATATGTTTAATATAGGAGATTGTATATCCGAGAAGTTTTGATATGAAAAAATAATAAAAATATAAAAGGATTCATGAAATAGTTTACAGACAAGACTATTAATATTCCAACAAGTTGATTAAATAAAAATTAATATTTTTGATGAATAAATAAATATTACAGAAATAATATTACAAAAATTTAATAAAATGGCTTATTCTAATTTTTATTTTTATTCTATAATCTTTTTCATTTTTAATCTTTCTTTTTTCTTTCTCTGAATAGTAAAGTAAGATGGGGAGCTTTACTACAAACCTTCTAAATAAAACAGAACAAACAAGAGCAAAACAACTTTCGGTAATCCATTATGAAAATTCATAAATTCGATAAATACAATTCTGGAATCGCCAGACCACTTCAAAACTTCAATATTAAGATTAAAACTGCGGACGCGAAGAGAAATATATTTTTTTGCAATATTTCGCACTAACCTGACGAAAGCAACTTCGACCAAATACCTACATGTGTAAGAAAGCTACACGAACTTTCAATGACAGGGGTAAAAAGAGGAGGTACATACAGGGAGAAAAGTTGTGCAATCCATTATGCGGGTTGACCGTTTCGATGGACATGGCCAACGAGTCCGTGGCGAGTTCATTCGAACTTACGTCAGAACTGCGTTCGCGAATAGAGACGGATTTTGTGAAATACGTCGCGTTGCACTGAGCTTGTTGATGAAAGAAAACATGTATAGCTCTCAATGAAAAATTTCACCTGGAAAAGTACACAATAAGACTCCCGGAATTCAAAAATTAATATCAAAGATAAAGTATAGACGCTAGAAGTCAACGCAGAAATAGAGATATTTTCTTTAGTACGATGTAAAAAGTATCCGCGTTCAAAGAAAATATATTTAAAAAAAACTTTATTTTTAAAAAGTAAACATTATCCAGCGAGAAATAATTCACCGAATGATGTCGAATTGATATCGATACGATGATACCAACACCAATTCGATATAATTTCTTGTTGGATAATAGCAATTTATTCATAAATAATAAGATATTATATATTTCTCAAAATTATATGTACCAAAAAGATGTGTAATAATTAAATAAATTATATTACCTTCAAGCGAAAATTAAAAATGATATTATTTGAATGTTCAAAAAGTACAGTATTCGAAAAATTTAGCTTTTAAGATTAGAAAAACACACGAATCTCGTTTATTTATATTAGAACAGAACGTATTCATTGTATAAAACTGCTAATTAATATTTATTTTCTATAAATAAAGCTTTTTTATAAAAATTTTTCTTGTACGAATATTTTTGCGCTCACCATTGTACTTATATTTAATTTTAACAAAAGTATTTTTTAAAAAACTATTTGAAAAAGTTTTTTACGTTGGAGGATATTTCTATTTCTTTACTTTTTCATCGAATGTATAGATAATATTGATATATAATAAACTTGAATTAGTGAAATGTTCCTGTATGCTTTCCAACGTTTCCAAGATAAATTCATTTTCTTTGAATACGGATAAATTGCGCATGTAACGAAGAGTTGCTATGCGAGTGCAACAAGGTTTAACAAGTTTGAAACGCCGGCGTAACATGTAATACGTATCACGATTAAATACACCACCGCCATTAATGGCTGATCCGATAATCGTACGCCACGTATGATCGAGTGCTCTGGTAAAACATATTAATAAAACTGATTCATAAAGGGGTTATCTGACATGATATTCGTGCGTGTAAGGAAGAAAGTCGGGCGATCCATTATGCAGCTTGTTCGACATCGTAGGTGCGATCGGCCGGCAAAGCCGCACTAGGAGATCGGTTAAAATCCATAGATTTTAAACGTGAACTAAGCCATACGACGTCCACGTGTAAGTGCAAGCGAACTAAAAGAATTTTTCGAAAGAGCTCAAAACAAGTCCTCGCTTAAGTCACCATAGAACGAAAGCGGAACAAAGAACGAGAAGCATCCTTTTATAGCCGAATAACTGAAGAGAGCAAAAAATTCTTTTCTGAGCAAGAAAACAGATTTCATGATTCTTAAGAATAAACCCTAGATTTGAAAAGAAGCATGTACTTTTCAGCGTCTTTCTCTTAAATCCACGGATAATCTATCTCGTAAATCTATGAATGCTGGAAAGTTCAATTTGTGAATTGAATGCCGATTGATAAACCACAAGCATCTAAACTGATTCAATGATTTTTCTTTCGACTTAATTTCTTTTCTGAATAAAAAAAAAGTAAACAGGATCTTACTTTCTATTTATGTAACGTCAATTTGCATTTTGTTTGATTATGTGCTCGCTATATTTTTATAGGGATGTAAAAAATAAAATAAATCCTTTTATTCGAATAAAAAAAACTCATAATGTAAAAAGTAAAAGTGATTTAACCTTTAAAATAGTTGAGAGAGAGAGAGAGAGAGAGAGAGAAAGAGAGAGAGATGGGGATCTGTTTTTAAAATTTTACAGTTTTTTCTTGAATATTTTTTATAGTTTATTCCATTCATAATTCATTGCATCAAAATGTGACACTGTTTCTGTGTCACTACAATGACTTTTCCATTCCGTAAAGATTAATATTTCTTTTGCCACTTCTCTCAACACTTAATACTGTTAGATTGAAAATTGTGAAAATAATATTATTGTTCAAATTCTGAACACTATACACACTTTTCCTAGCTATTGTGTACGTTAAATCGTTCAATTTCTCTCCTCTACATTTTCATGCGACTTTCGTTACTTTCCTGCGTATGGACTCTTGACGTTGAAAGGCATTTGCATAGTCCTTTCAAGGAAACCTCGCTTCGAGAAATTACGCAAAGCACGATTTGGTGTTCCTCCACGCTCATAAACCGCAAAATCGTCCACCGCGCAGTTTCCCAACGCGACTGCGAGGATTTCCTTAGGATTGTGCAAAATGGGAATTTTGCGTTAACGTACTCAAATAACAACGGTGACAAAAACCCTCTATTACCGCGGAAATTCACGCAAACTCGTACGTGTCGTCGAACAGCGTCTAAAATCCACCGCGCGCTCGTTTTCGCTCTCGCTCTCGCTCTCGCGCTCTTGCGGTCGGGCCGACACCACTCTCCCGGCCGACACAGCACTTCGATAAAACGCGTCGATAAAAAACGACTCGCAAGCCGTCGAGATCCCATGCGGGCGCGCGGTAAATGCGCGGTGTAGGAAGTAAAGTCGGGCGATCCATTATCCGAGAGCGGAGCGCGACCGCGAGCGCATTCGAATCGGGGCGAGCGCAGCCCCGCATCCCGCGAGGGACGCTTAGAAGTTACGCCTCGCACATTTTACACCGTCCATTTAACGTCAGGGCGCAACGCCGCCTTGATTCTGACACCGTGTTTGCAGTCCCGCTTAACAGCCCTCTCCCTCCTCTACCGCCCACGGAAGTGAGGATCGTTGCGGCTCACGTTGAGACGCTTATGTGTGCAGCGCGTTTGCGAGTCTTTCTTTTACGAGAGGATGTTGAATTCATCCTTGAGTATGGTTGGAACGTGCATTTTACGGTCCCACGGAAAAATAACGATGCGCCTCTTTTGGTTGTCGCAATGCAGCTGCAGAGATATCAATAAAAAAAGGAACGAGAAAATTGAGGTAAATCATTTGATAAAGTATTACTCTGATGCACAGAATAAGAAGGTAGAAAATGCTGGAGAAAAACTTGAACAATTTAAGATTGATATTATGGATATAATCATCCATACATCAGGTATCAAAAGAACAATGACTCAATCACTTAAATAACAAAGTTAAATAACTTTGTTATTTTTAACTTCCTTGTATTTAAATTGTATTTAAATCAATACATTTCTGTGATTAGTTTCAAAATAATCGTCTGTATACATTTAAATAATAAACTAAAGAGTCAAATTTAATATATTTTCTTGAGTTATATTATTTAACAATTATTATTTATATCATTAATTTGACTAAAGCGATGGAATTAAATTATTTAACTTCATCACTTCAAACTAATGATATATTGAGAAGCAGTGACCTATAAAAAATGATGACAAAGAAATTCAAATTAAAATAGAGATAATTTGACATAATGAATTTAACAGTGCATGGCTGTGAAAAATAAAAGCTCAAAAGTTTAGAATTAAAATACTAAACTGTAATTAACTAAATTATTTTCGCGAGTATTTAAACAAAATTGTCAGTGTAATTAAATTTTAATTAATTAAATTTTAATTAATTTAATGTAATTAAAACATCACGAGCGCAGCAGAGAGAAAAAGCAAAAAAAAATCACAACAAAATAAGATATTCTATTTTATATACATGCTTGTCTAATATTCAGAGATGCAATAATTTCAATATAAATACACACATTAAAAAGTTTCAAAAATGCAATAATTTGTATTATTTATATTTTATCTGACTTATATTCTCCATTTAAACGATACTACTTTAATTTACTGACTATATAACGGGAATACTG
>Ga0157362_1000564_pt1 | contig 12964 bp, 14 predicted proteins | sample AttlaeALBM3_FD_111480 | JGI IMG/M metagenome (GOLD analysis project Ga0157362, IMG submission 111480) | Fungus gardens microbial communities from leaf cutter ant in Ribeirão Preto, State of São Paulo, Brazil - Atta laevigata ALBM3 | ecosystem: Host-associated > Fungi > Mycelium > Unclassified ... | reverse complement strand
GCGCCGTTGTGCGAGACCAGCTGTCGATAGGCCGTGGAGTTGACCAGGCCGGGGCAGGCGGCCTCCTCCCAGGACAGGTGCTCCGGTTTGGGCATCAGCTGGTTGGCCTTCACCAGCGCGAGCTGGGCCAGGCCGCCGAAGTTGGTCTCGAAACCCCAGATGCGCTGCTGCGGATCCAGCATCGTGTCGTCGTGCCCGGCGGCGTCCTCCAACTCGACCGACAGGCAGTGGGCGACCACCCGATCGCCGGGCTGCCACTTCGTGACGCCGGCGCCGGTGCGGAGCACGACCCCGGCCAGATCCGAACCGATCACCTGGTAGGGCAGGTCGTGCCGACGCGTCAGATCGGACAGCCGTCCGTAGCGCTGGAGGAAGCCGAAGGTCGGCAGCGGCTCGAAGATCGACGTCCAGACCGTGTTGTAGTTGATCGCGCTGGCCATCACCGCGACGAGGGCCTCGCCCGGCGCCAGTTGCGGGGTGGCCACGTCCTCGACGTGCAGGCTGATCCGGGGGTCCTTCTCGGCGGAGGACAGGCCGGCGAACATGGTGGTCTCGTCCGCGTGGACGGTGACCGCCCGGTAGTGATCGGGGATCGGCGCGGCCGCCACAGCCGCGATGTCCTCGGCCAGGATCGCGTCAAGGATCTGCTGCATGGGCCTCAAAGTAGCAGCCTGCTACCGGCCGGTAGCAGACCCGTGGAGGTCGTGACGCTCGACGGTGAGTCTCGTCGGGAACAATCGGGGCGCATGAGGGAGCGGAGCGAGGCCTGCGCATGAGTCATTTGGTGGAGCGCGTCCTCGATCTCCGGCAGGGCTGGCTGTACCTGATCGTCGGTGGGCTGGTGTTCGCCGAGGACGCGTTGTTCTTCGGTTTCGTGATCCCCGGTGAGACCGCGGCCGTGCTCGGCGGCGTACAGGTCGCCCGCTCCCAGGCGCATTATTCGATGGTCCTGCTCGCGGTCGTTGCCGCCGCGATCATGGGTGACTCGGTGGGCTTCGAGATCGGCCGCAAGTTCGGTCCGCGGCTGCTGCGGATGCGGGTGCTGCGACGACACCAGCGGCAGCTGATGAGGGCGCTGGCCTTCCTCGGCCGGCGCGGCGGATCGGCGGTTTTCCTGGGCCGATTCCTCGCCTTCTTTCGCGCGACCATGCCCGCGCTGGCCGGCATGTCGCACATGCCGTATCGCAAGTTCCTGTTCTTCAACGCGCTCGGTGGGATCGTCTGGGGCATCGGTTTCGTCAGCCTCGGCTACGCGGCCGGCGACTCCTACCACCGGGTGGAGAAGGTGGCGGGGCGATCGGTCGCCGTGCTCGTGGCGGTCGTCGTGGTGCTGGGGCTCCTGATCTGGCGGGTCCGCAGGCATCGCGCCGAACGCGATCCCGAGCCCGCGTCGACCCGCCTGCTCGAGCCCGGGGAGTGACTGCCGCGCGATCAGTGCGCGGGTGCGGTGGGCGCGGCCTCGACCAGCTCTATCAGCACGCCCCCGGCGTCCTTCGGGTGGACGAAGTTGATCCGCGAGTTCGCGGTGCCACGCCTGGGCTCGTCGTAGAGCAGCCGGACTCCCGCGTCGCGCAGGTGTGCGGAGATGGCGTCAATGTCGTCGACCCCGTAGGCGATCTGCTGGATGCCCTCCCCGTTGCGGGCCAGAAACTTCCCGATCGTTGAGTCCTCCGACAACGGTGCCAGCAGCTGGATGCAGGAGCCCGAGTCGCCCACGGCCAGCATTGCCTCGCGGACGCCCTGCTCCTCATTGGTCTCCTCGTGCACCACGTGCATGCCGAACGTGCGCTCGTAGAAGGCGATCGCGGCGTCCAGGTCGCGCACCGCCAACCCGACGTGGTCGATCCGGTTGATCACCGCTTGCCTCCCAGCCCGGCGGCACCCGAACTGCGCCGCACTCGCGATGGCTATCGTGGCATGCAGTCGGCGGGACCCGCCGAGGTGTCGACGAGGAGGAAGCGCAAATGTCCGGATCGGTGATCGTCGCTGGGGCACGCACCCCGATGGGGCGGCTGCTCGGCGCGCTGAAGGACTTCTCCGGTGCGCAGCTGGGCGGCAAGGCCATTGCCGCGGCGCTGAACCGGGCCGGTGTCGCCCCCGCCGACGTCCAGTACGTGCTCATGGGCCAGGTCCTGCAGGCCGGGGCCGGCCAGATCGCCGCCCGACAGGCAGCGGTGGCCGGCGGCATCCCGATGACCGTGCCGGCCGTCACGATCAACAAGGTCTGCCTGTCCGGCCTGAACGCGATCGCGCTGGCCGACCAACTGATCCGGGCCGGCGAATACGACACGGTCGTGGCCGGCGGCATGGAGTCCATGACCAATGCCCCGCACCTGCTGCCCAACTCCCGAAGCGGGTTCAAGTACGGCGACACCACGCTGGTCGACGCCATGAGCCTCGACGGTCTGTGGGACGCCTTCACCGACGTGGCGATGGGTGAGCTGACGGAGAATCACAACGGCAACATCTCCCGCGAGGCGCAGGATGCCTTTGCCGCGCGCTCGCACCAGCGTGCGGCGGTGGCCGCCAAGAATGGCGTGTTCGCCGAGGAGATCGTCCCGGTGGAGATCCCGCAACGGCGCGGCGAGCCAATCACGTTCGCGGAGGACGAGGGCATTCGGCCGGACACCACCGTTGAATCATTGGCCAAATTGGCACCCGCGTTCCGTCGTGACGGCACGATCACCGCCGGATCGGCCTCACAGATCTCCGATGGCGCGGCCGCGGTGGTGGTGATGAGCAAGGACAAGGCCCGCTCGCTCGGACTGAGCTGGATCGCCGAGATCGGGGCACACGGTGCGGTGGCCGGTCCGGACTCCTCACTGCAGCTGCAGCCGGCCAACGCCATTCGGGCCGCACTGGCCAAGGAGAACCTGACGCCGGCCGACCTGGACCTGGTCGAGATCAACGAGGCCTTTGCGTCGGTCGGTATCGCCTCCGGTGCCGACCTGGGCATCGATGATGACCGGATCAACGTCAACGGCGGCGCGATCGCACTGGGGCACCCGATCGGGATGTCCGGCGCCCGACTCGTTCTGCATCTGGCGCTCGAGCTCGGCCGCCGTGGCGGTGGCGTCGGCGCCGCCGCGCTGTGCGGCGGCGGTGGGCAGGGCGACGCCCTGGTAATCCGGGTTGGCTGACGGTCAATCAGGTGTCCCGCGACACCGAGGTTTCCGGTGATCTGCTCGGCCCGGCCCGCGCCGGCGACCGTCGGGCGCTCGCTCGTCTGATCTCGCTCGTCGAGGAGGACGATCCGGAGCTGTCCGGGGTCACCGCCCTGTTGATCGCCAACGCCGGACAGGCGCACGTGGTGGGGCTGACCGGCGCGCCGGGGGTGGGCAAGTCGACGGTCACCTCGGCCTTGGTCGGCGAGTATCGCCGGCGGGGGCGCCGCGTTGGGGTGCTGGCCGTTGACCCGTCCTCGCCGTTCTCCGGCGGGGCGCTGCTGGGCGATCGGGTGCGGATGATCGAGCACTCCGGCGACGAGGGCGTCTACGTGCGTTCACTGGCCGCCCGCGGGCACCTGGGCGGGCTGGCCCGCGCGGTGCCGCACGCGGTGCGGGTCCTGGACGCGGCGGGATTCGCAGTGATCATCCTGGAAACCGTCGGCGTCGGGCAGTCGGAGATGGACGTCGCCGCCGCGGCCGACACCGTGGTGGTGCTGCTGGCGCCGGGCATGGGCGACGGCGTTCAGGCGGCGAAGGCCGGGGTGCTGGAGATCGCCGATGTGTTCGCGGTCAACAAGGCCGACCGCCCGGGTGCCGACGCGACCGCTCGCGAGGTTTCGCAGGCGCTGGCACGCGGTAGCTCGGAGCGCCGGTGGGAGGCCCCGGTGCTGCGCACGGTCGCCACCACGGGGGTCGGAATCGGCGCGCTGGTCGACGCAATCGCGGCGCATCGGGAGGCGATGGAGCTCACCGGTTCCCTGGAGCTGCGCCGGCGGCGGCGGATCGCGGCCGAGATCGAGGCAATCGCCCTGGGATTGCTCCGGCGCCGGATGGTCAACAACGCCGGGGACCGGGCGCTGGACGCCCTGGCCGCAACGGTCGCCGGCGGGCACCTGGACCCGGAGGCCGCGGCGCGCAGGCTCATCGGCGATCCGTGAGCGAGCACAGCAAGCGAACAAATGAGCACCGTTGGTTCCGGCGCCCCCCGCCGCGGCGTGGGCCGATGCGCGGGCAGGCCTACGATTCGGCCATGACCAGGGCCTGTCGTCACGTTCGACCGGCCGGGCCGGGCTGATCCGGCGTGGCCGAATACGGGTGGTGGCTGCTGCTGGCCGCGGGGCTGGCGGTCCTGGAGATGCTCAGGCTCGATTTGGTGTTCGCGATGCTGGCCGGGGGCGCGGTCGTGGGGGCCCTGGTAGCGCTCGGCCCGGGCTTCGGCTGGCAGGTGGCCGCGGGACTGGTGGCCGCGGTGGGAGGGGTGGCGCTGGTCAGACCGTCCGCGCTGCGCCGCATGCGGATGGTGCCGGGAGCCCCTACTGCGGTGCGACCGTCGCACCGCAGGCACCATTGAACTGGCGCGCTTGGCGTCGTGCCGAGAAGGAGTTCGCGGGGTGTTGTCGAATCCGGTTGTGCGGTTGCGGTTGCTCTCCGTCCTGGAGGCGACCGCCTTTCTGTTCCTGCTCGGCGTCGCGGTGCCGATGCAGATCGCGGGAAACGACAAGCTGATCGCGCCCGCGGGCATGACCCACGGGATCCTGTTCCTCCTCTACGTCATGGCCGCCTTCGACGTGCGCGGTCGGCTGCGCTGGGACAACTCCACGACCAGGCGGGTGTTGGTGGCGGCGGTTGTCCCGTTCGCGCCCTTCTTCGTCGAGCGGTGGTTGCGCACCCAGCGGCTGTCCACCGCGGCGTGACCCCCGCCCCGCCCTGGCAGTATGGGTACATGCCCCAGCAACCGCCCGCCCCGCGGGTACCGTCCGCCGGCGCCGTGGACCTATCGCCGTTGAAGGCCCGGGCGGCCCGACCCGCCCCCACCCCGCCTGCCGGTACTGGCTCGGCGCTGGGCGTCAAACCGCAGCATCGGGCCGCGGCCGCCTCCGCCGGTCCCTCCGCGGGCGAATTCGTGATCGATGTGACCGAGGCCAGCTTCGAGACCGACGTGATCGGCACCTCCATGCAGGTGCCGGTGATCGTCGACTTCTGGGCCGACTGGTGCGAGCCGTGCAAGCAGCTCTCACCGGTCCTGGAGAGGCTCGCCGCGGAGTACGGCGGACGCTTCGTATTGGCGAAGGTGGACGTGGATGCCAACCAGCGATTGGCGGGGCTGATCGGGGTTCAGGCCCTGCCCACCGTGCTGGCGGTGGTTGCGCAGCAGCCGATGCCCCTGTTCCAGGGGGCATTGCCCGAGGCGCAGGTGCGACAGGTGATCGAGTAGCTGCTGAAGGTCGCGACCATGAACGGCGTCGCGGGTCGGGTCGCCCCGCGGGAGACCGCCCCGGGGCCCGACGAGGCTGCCGCCGGTTCCCGGGTCCGCTATCCGGAGGCGCTGGACGCGCTCGGCCGGGGCGATCTGGACGCCGCGTACCGGGTCTACACCGAGGGGCTAACCCGTCAGCCCGGCGACCCGGAGGCCGAGCAGGGCCTCGCCCGAGTCGCCCTGCTGCGCCGGGTCTACGACGCCGACCCGGTGACGGTGCGTCAGGCGGCGGCGGAGCGGCCGACTGACGTCGCCGCCCAATGTCTGGCCGCGGACCTGGACGCGGTGGGCGGGGCGTTGGAGGAAGCCTTCCACCGACTTGTCGAGACCGTGCGCCGCACCGCCGGGGCCGACCGGGACGCCGCCCGGGAGCATCTGCTCGGGCTGTTCCTGGTCGCCGGGCCGGGCGATCCGAGGGTTTCCGCGGCCCGGCGGGCCCTGGCCGGCGCGCTGTTCTGAGGCGTCAGATCAATCCGCCGACTTGGCGCCCTAATCGCCAACCGGGCGCGATCGCGACGTCGTGGATCACAAGCACAAAGGACGTCATCCGTCGCGACCACTTCCGCGCCCGATTTGTCCGGGCCTGCTTGGTCAGGAGGGATGACGTCCTTTGAGCATGACGGCCTCGGGGCCGACACCGTCGAGCGCCATCGCGACCACCGTGTGGTCGAGGCAGGCCGGGACGCGGTCCATGATCCCGGCCTGCCACTACCTGAGGGTGGGTCAGTTCGGCTCAGTTCGGTCGGACGTTGACCACGTCCAGATTCCGGAACATGGGTTCGCCCCGGCACATTTGGAGAAATTCCTTGAACCACACATCGGTCTCCGGCTGACCGGAATTGGTCATGGCCGCGTCGTAGCTGTCGAACTCGACCATCGCGAGGTAGGTCCCCGGCCGATCCCGATCCGCGCCGATCAGCGACCAGCGGGTGGTCCTGCGGTCGCCGAGGGCAGTGACGAACCGGTCGGTGATTTGGTTCCAGTGGTCGATCCGGTCCGTGCTGAACTCGATGAGTTGGACGAACGCGCCCGGGGCGGAGACCCGGTCGGTCTCCTCGGTGAGCGCCGCGCGCAGGTGGGTGCGCAGCTCGTCGGAATCCGTGTGCCCGTGCACCGCCACCGCGTGCGCCGCCGCGGCCTCCACCAGCTCCTCCTCGGCGCCGGCCAGCGCGAGGGTGCAGCCGACCTCGTTCGGCACGGCCGCGCAGTCGATCATCTTTCGGGACATGGGTTTCCTCCTCTGCAGGGATGCCGCAACGTTGTCACGGACGTGCCTCGAACACGATGTTGAACGGGGTCTGGGTGGCGCGGCGGAACCGGGTGAACCCGGCCTTGGTGACGACACCGCGGATGGCTGCCTCACCGGCCTGCGCACCGAGGGCGTAACCGCCCGGCTGCGAGCGCGCGTTCGGCACGCACAACAGGTTCGAGAACGAGTAGTAGACCCGGCCCACCGGGTTCAGGTTGCCGGCGACCGTGTCCTCCGCGAACGGCTCGACGATCAGCCAGGTGCCGTCATCGTCCAGCGCGGCCCGTATGTGTGCGGCCGCGCCCACCGGGTCACCCATGTCGTGCAGGCAGTCGAAGGTGGCGATCAGGTCGTACCCGGTGCCGGTGAAGGTCTGGGCGGAGGCCACCTCGAACCTCGCCCGGTCGGCAACCCCGGAGTCCGCGGCGCGCTTGCGCGCGATCTCGATTGAGGCGTCGTGGTAGTCCGAACCGAAGATCGTCGAGGCCGGGTAGGACGAGGCAAGCAGCACAGTGGAGGCGCCCAGCCCGCAGCCGACGTCGGCAACCCGGGCGCCCGCCTCGAGCTTGTCGGCCACGCCGTCGAGGGCGGGGATCCAGGCGGAGACCAGGTTGGCGACGTAGCCGGGGCGGAAGAACATCTCGCAGCCGGTGAACACATCGTCGTGGTGCTCGTGCCAGCCCAGCCCGGCACCGGTGCGGAACGCGTCGGTGATCTCCGATTCGGCGCGCAACGCGCCGAGGGCGAGCACGAACGCGCCGGGCAGGTACAGCGGGCCGTCCGGGTTGGCCATCGCCAGGGCCTGTTCGGGGCTGAGCCAGAACTCGCTGGCGTCGGCGTTGTGCTCGACGTAGCCGCCCGCCGCCTGACCGTGCAGCCATTCGGTGGTGTAGCGAATGTCGGTGCCGGCGCGGGCGGCCAGCTCCACCGCGCTCGCCGGGCCCGTGGCCAGGGACTGGTAGAGACCGAGCCGGTGCCCGATCACGATGCCGGCGGCTCCGGCGGTGGCGCCCAGGTCGCCGACGAAGCGGCCGAGCAGTTCGTTGAGCTTGTCGTCATCGATCGTGGTGCGTCGGGTTTCGGTGGTCATTCGGTCCTCCCTCGGCGGTTCATCAGTCGGGACGACCGTGGACGCGGACCGTCGCGGCCACCGTCAACGCAGCGTCAACGCCGGCTCGGTGTGCTCGCCGGCTGCGCCGTGCACGGGCTAGTTTCGGGCCATGCTCCGGGTTCGACTGCTGGGCCAACTGGCGGTGGAACGCGACGGCGAGCCCGTGCCGGTCTCCGGGCCGCCCGCTCGCCTGCTCGCGTTCCTCGCGCTAACGGCGGGCCCGCACGAGCGCGGCGCGGTGGCGGCAAGATTCTGGCCGGACTCGCCGGAACCGGTTGCCAGGGCGAATCTGCGCACGACGCTGTGGTCGCTGCGGAAAGTCACCGGCGACGGGGCCATCCGGGCGACCCGGACCGGCCTCGCGCTGTCCCGTGAGCACTGTTGGGTGGATTTCCTGGCGGTCGGTGAGGCGCTGGAGGGCGGCGACCCGGCGGCGGCGATCTCGTTGTGCCGCGGTGAATTGCTGGCCGACCTCGACGAAGAGTGGGTGGTGCCGGCACGGCAGGAATTGATAGCGCGTCAGGTTGCCGCGCTGGACGAGCTGGTGACCCGGGCGAGCCACGGCGAGGACCACGCCGCGGCGGTGCGTTGGTCGCGTATGCGCTGCGCACTGACCCCGCTGGACGAGCCCGCGCACTGCACGCTGTTGCGCGCCCTGGTCGCGGCCGGCGATCGCGCGGGTGCGGTGACGGCCGGCCGCGAGTTCGTGCGGACGTTGCGCGACCGGCTGGGCGTCGCGCCGACCGCGGCCACCCGGGCCGTCATCGCCGAGGTCGCCGGGCCCCCGGTGCACGGTCCGGCCGCCTCGACCCGCGAGCGCCCGCCCATGTTCGGGCGCCGGGCCGAGTTGACGCTGTTGACCGACGCCTGGGCGGCCGCCCGGGCCGGTCGCGGCCGGGTCGTGGTGGTCACCGGGGAGGGCGGCATCGGCAAGACCCGTCTGGCGGCTGAGCTGGCGCGGCGCGCGGACAACGCCGGCGCCCGGGTCGCGGTGGGGGCGGGCATCGACATCGGCGGGGACGCGCCGCTGGCCGTCTGGCACGAACTGGCCCGGGAACTGGTCGCGCGGGTCCCGGCGCCGCCCGCGGAGCTGCGCTGGCCGCTGGAACTGGGCCGGCTCACGCCGGACCTGCCCGCTGCGCTCGGACGCAGGGGGCGACCCCCGCCGGTGGCCGCGCCGGAACTCGAACGCCTGCGGATATTCGATGCCGTGCTGCGGTTGGTGGAGTGGGCGGCGGCCACTCGCCCGCTGCTGCTGGTGGCCGAGGATCTGCACCGCGCCGACGGGGCCAGCCTGGCCCTGTGCGCGCACATCGGTCGCCGGCTGGAGGCGTTGCCGGTGCTGTTCGTGCTGACCCGACGGGACCGTCCGGTGCGGCCGGACGCCGACGCCCTGCTCGCTGATCTGATCGGCCGAGGCGTGGATGTCATCGACGTCGAGCTGGGGCCGATGAGTGCGGACGAGCTGATGGCGGTCGCGCGCAGCCTGGCCACGCTCGACGAGCGGGAGCTGGCCGGGGTGGTGGCCGCCGCCGACGGCAACCCGCTGCTCGCCGTGGAGAGCGTGCGGGCGCTGACGGCGGGCGGCAGCGCCCCGCCGGCCAACCTGCGGGCAGCGGTACGGGCCGCGACCCGGGGATTGCGGCCCGGTCCCCGGGAACTGGTCGAGGCGCTGGCGGCCGCCGGTCGCGAACTCTCCCCGGCCGAGATCGACGCGCTCGGATTGCCGGCGCGTTCGGCCGCCGAGGCCGCGGCACTCGACTGCGGGCTGATCCACCGGGTGCGCGGGGGCCTGACGTTCCGGCACGCGCTGCTGGCCGAAGCCGCGCGGGTGGACCTGTCCGACCCGGCACGTCGACACGAGCAGGTGGCACTGGCCGTGGAGTCCGCGGCCGGGCCGACCGACGCCCATCGCGTGGCCGCGGAGGTGGCCCGACACCTCCACGCGGCCGGGCGCGACGACCTGGCCGCCGCCCGCTGGGAGCTCGCCGCGGCGCACGCGCGCAGCCTGGGTGCACCGGCCGAGGCCGCGGACTTCCTCGCCGCCGCGATCGCCTGCCGCCCGGACGCCCCCGGCCCCCGGCTGGAGTTGGCCGAGGTGTACGGCTGGCTCGGGCGGCCCGACGACTTCGAGGCGGAGTGGCGGCGCGCCCTCGAGCTGCCGTTGACCGAGGCCGTCCGGGCGTGGGCGCGTCGCGGCCTGGTGCTTCGCACCGTGGTGTGCAACCCGAGCGGGTCCCTGGCGGCCTATCGCATCGCCTGGGAGCTGACCAATGCGGATACTCCGGCGGACCTGATGACCGCGATGCGCATCGGGCTGGCCTGGGGGGAGGCCTCGGTGGGGGACCCGGCCCGCGCCGTCGAGCTGCTCGACGCGGTCACGGAGACTGTCGCGGAGCCGGATCCGGGGACAGTTGCCGAGATCGGGAACATCCGGCTGATGACGCTGACCCGACTGGGGCGATTCAGCGAGTGCGAGGCGACCGCGCTGACTGTGGGCCCCCAGGCCGTGCGGGCGGAACGACCCGACCTCGCGTACGCGGCCTGGCTGCACACATCCTGTGCCCTGTCCGCGGCCGGGGACGTGGACGGCGCCCTGCGTTGCGCCGAGCGTGCCGTGGAGGCCACCCGCGGCATACCGGTCCTCGAGTTGCAGGGCCACGCGGCCCGGGCGTACGTACTGGCCCGGCAGGATCGGCACGCGGAGGCGATGGAGGCCGCCGCCGTGCAGTTGGACATGGCCACCCGGATGGACTCCGCCCAGATGCTGGCCACCGCCCGGCATGACGCGGGTGTCGTGCTGTTGGCCGCCGGGATGGCCGCCCAGGCCGCAGACCTTCTGGCGGAGGCGCTGACCGTCGGCGGCAGCTTCAACCGCCCCGCGGCCCGGCTGGCCCGGGCGGAGGCGTTGGCGCGGCTCGCCGCGGTCGACGAGGCCACCGCCGAGTTGCGCCGGGCCGCGCTCGAGCCGGTTCGCCCCGGCGACCAACCGTGGTCGTTGGTTCCGCGCCTGGCGCGCGTCCAGGGCCTGATCGCGAGCGCTGCGGGCGATTCGGTGGGGGCGGCGGCCCGGTTTGAGGAGGCATTGGCGGGATGGCGGCGGCTCGTGCGGCCGGCCGCGGCCGAGGAGATGTTCGCGAACTTCGTCGATCTCGGGCGGCCGCCGATCGCCGGGCTGATTGAGCCGGCCAGGGAAATCGAGCGGTTGGAGGCCGAATTGGAACAGATCGCGTCCGGGTTGGAGGTCTGAGCATGCCGAATTTCGTGGTGAGCGGGCGGTCCGCCGCTCCGGTGGAGGAGGTCTGGAAACTGTTGTTCGACCCGAGCGCGTTCCCGCGGTGGTGGGTGGGCATCGAGACCGTCCGTACGACCGAGGTCGGCAGTTTCACCCTGTGGCCCGACGGCTACCCGGACTTCCCGATGCCGCAGCTACTGCGTGCGGACCGGACGAGCGGGCGGGTGACCGTGTCCTGCCAGGTGTCGGACATCGATTTCGCCTGGCAGCTCGCGGAGGCGGGCGAAGGAACCGAGATAGAGGTGCGGGTGGAGATCCCGGAGGCGGAGGCGCACCGGCTGGACGGCCAACGCGAGGTGATCACCGAATCTTTGAACCGCCTGGCGCGCCTGGCCGAACACCGCGGCACCACGGTCGGGTGACGGCGCGTCAGCCCGCGCTGCCCGCCCCGAGGTCATAGCGGACCAACGCGAACTGCAGGGTGTCGCCCACCTTGGCGGATCCGGCCACGACCAGCTTGCCGTCCGGTTGGCGGGCTGCCGCGGTTGCGAGCGCTCCGTCGCCCAGCAGGGTCTGCACGCTGCCGCCGCTGCCGAAGGAGACATCGGGTGCCCCGGCCGCGGTGAAGCGCTCGACGGCGAACTTGCGCTTGCCGCCGTCGAGCGAGGTGCCCGCCAGCAGGAGTCGGCCGTCCGGCTGTCGGACCAGGGCCCCCGCGGCGGCCGAGCCCCCGTCGCCGACCAGAGCGACGGTGGCACCCCCGGTGCCGAACCCGGTCGCGATCGCGCCGGCGGCGGTGAACTCGGCCAGCGCGTACCCGATCGACTTGCCCTCCTGGGCGAATCCGCCCGCAACGATGCTTCCGTCCGGCTGGAGGAGCACCGAGGCGGCCGTCGCATTGGTCTCCGAGCCGATCGTTTCGATCGTGGCCCCACCGGTGCCGAAGCTCGGATCGATTGCCCCGGCCGGCGTGTAGCGGGCCAGCGCGAACCCGGTCTTGTCGCCGACCGTAGCCGCGCCCGCGGCGATGATCTTCCCATCCGGCTGCAGCGCGACCGCGCCCGCGGCGGACTTGCCGCTGGAACTGAGCCCGACGATCGAGACCCCGGCGGTGGCGAAGGACGAGTCCAACGTCCCGTCGGGGTTGTAGCGGGCCAGCGCGAAGCCGGCCTTGGAGGAATCGAGCACGGCCACTCCGGCGGCGACGATCTTTCCGTCCTGTTGCAGGGCGAGCGCGGAGGCCGTGGCATCCTTCGAGGCCCCAAAGGCGGTGAACACGCTGCCGCCCGTGCCGAAGGCGGGGTCGGGCTTGCCGTCGGTGGTGAAGCGGGCCACGGTGAACTTGATCCGCCCGCCGTCCGAAGTTGCCCCGGCCGTGACGATCTTGCCATCCGGCTGCACCACTACGGCGTTGGCGGTCGAGGACTTGCCGTCGCCCAGCGCCGTCAACGAGCTGCCGCCGGTGCCGAACCCGGGATCCGGGATGCCGGCGGCGGTGTAGCGGACCAGGGTGAGCTTGCGCGCCCCGCCGTCGGAGGAGCTGCCCGCCACGATGATCTTGCCGTCCGGCTGCAGTGCGGTTGCCGCCGCCAGCCCGTTCAGGGCTGTCGCGGTGAGGACCGTCCCGTTGTGCTGCGGCCCGAACGAGGGGTCGGTGATGCCGTCCGCGGCGCGGGCCGCGGGGCAGCCCGCAATCAGCACACCGGTGGTGACCGCCGTCGTGAGTGCAACAACTCGCGATTCGCCCGGCATCTGCAGCCCCCCGAGGTCCATGTGATCAACGCCGATCACCACACTGGACCGAATCTGCCCGCGCGCAGCCGCGAAACGCCGGTGGCTCACCCGTATGGGCTAAGAGGGTGTCTCACGTGGCGAGCTGGCCTACTGCGGCACGGCCCCGACGCCGCCCGGCCGCGTTCTCGTCGTCGCCGATACGTTCCAGTAT
>Ga0157362_1000563_pt1 | contig 12972 bp, 6 predicted proteins | sample AttlaeALBM3_FD_111480 | JGI IMG/M metagenome (GOLD analysis project Ga0157362, IMG submission 111480) | Fungus gardens microbial communities from leaf cutter ant in Ribeirão Preto, State of São Paulo, Brazil - Atta laevigata ALBM3 | ecosystem: Host-associated > Fungi > Mycelium > Unclassified ... | reverse complement strand
GATGATGACGACGACGACGACGACGATGATGACGACGATGACGACGATGAAGGCATCTTTCTATTCTCGAAAAAGCAGTCGCAATAAAAAAGTGCGTGGAAAAAATTGCTACTGTACCCGTTGACATAGCGTTACGCTGCGGGCACGGGGTCCATTCGCCCCCATTCTCTCGCCGCATTGTCTTCTTCATTACGTAGATATCCCGCGCGAATATAAACGCAATTAAGCGCGTCGCGTCATCGTTAAAGCCCCGTAATTGCATTCGCGTAAAAGCAATTACGACTCACCGACGGCGATGAGTCGACCGCTCCTCTCTCTCTCTCTCTCTCTCTCTCTCTCTCCCCCCCTCCCTCTCTCTCTTTCTTCCTCTCTATCTATCTGATGCACCATTAGCATAAATAGCTTATAAACCGACGTACGGCACTTTATGCGCGTGACATCGCTCGCTACACGAGTGATGTTTCTGTAACGACACGACAAAGATGCATTTATTGAATTTTGTGTGTCAATAACAATGTCTATCAAGCTACAGATTTGAAAACTACGATAAATGACTGCATTTTTTTCCTTTTGAATTTAAATGATACTTATACTTAATAATGTAATACTCAAATGTGCGATTTTTAAACATTATTTACAAATTATTAAACTGACGATTTTCCGACGATAGCTTTTTCACAACATAACACTTGATTGCATAAAATATAAATCAATAAAAACATTTATATTATACGGAATAATCGATATCTTATTACTGCATTTAATGTATTAACGATTTCAAACAGCATAATAGAAAATAGAGAAATAAGAGTTAAAAAAGGAATAAGAATAAGAAATATGAAAAAATTGTAAAAATCGAAATTCATTCAGATCATTGGGTTTCAATATTTATGCAAGCCTAGTGGATTTCAAATTAGTTCCTGAGAAAATTAGCCAACAAAGGATACCGTTCCGAAATTTATGACTTCGCCGACCAGTAAAATTGACCGACACTTGTTGGCTACAAGAAACTCGTTTATATCACCGGTAACGCAATTGTCCACAAGAATCCACAAGAATCGTAAACGCGCCTTAAGAATGTCCCCGCCAGGCAGCATTATTACACTTTACTAGCGCCTGCCGCTTCTTCTTTCCATGCTTTCTCTATCTACATTTATTTCTCTATCCTCTTTCCTTCTGTATCCCCTTTCCTTCTTCAACTCGTTGTTCTTCGTTGGCAGAGAGGTTGAAGCACAAGTCCTGCACTAGGGAACCCCGCTGAGACGAGTTACGTTATATTCTGCGGCCCGTAGCCTCATATCGTATTATTGTCATGTTCCCTCGACACGAGGGGAGCATGAGTAAGAGGAAGAGAGAGAGAGAGAGAGAGAGAGGAGAGAGAGCATCAGCTAGACATGTAGAGGACGAAGAGAGTGGAACAAACGGCATACAGCAGAGCTCCTAATACTACTCGGTTTTATAGTCGCTGGTGTTGGTGCTCGCCTGATGCACGTGCACGCTGAAACCGTTCGCTCGTGCGAGATAAATCGAAATACATCCTCGAGATCTCGCATACGCTGTTATTTCCCGGTAGCTCACCGCTCGCTTGCTTCTTCCTTCCAACCTGGCAGCGAGATGCTACACACGCACCTCACTTGTCGCCATTGTAATGGAGCAATCTTTCCGCCACAGTTCGCTTTCCACTCGACAGTGCGTCGCAGTAAATAGCGTGCATGCATCCGAGATGCATTCGTTTCGTGACACGCGGCGACTTTCCATCGAGTCGATGCGATGGTTCGAATCAAAAAGATAACCGACAAAGTAAAATGGTCTTGAAATAAATATGCTTATATAAAGACAGCTTTTAAATATAAATAAGGAATTGAAAAATGATTTGCGTACTGTCAAAGATTGCGGGGCTAAAATAATTGGAGTTAAACGATTCAAGGACTTAAGATTTTCTTCGGAGAAATGTTAAACGATATTACGTATCATAAATCAAAAAAAATAAAAAAAATCTTAAATATTGACGAAAACTTAAAAAAAAGTTTGAAAAGTATGTGTACTTAGATATACTATCATATATGTTTAAGATTACACCGAAAAAAATTCTAAATTTCAATAAATATTGATTTAGATAGTTCTAAATAAATATTTACTAAATATAAATATATATTTATTTGATTGATAAAAACTAATTTGATTTAACTATCATTTTTTTGTTCAGTAAATATTTATTTACTATAAATAAATATTTATTGCTTACTTATTACTGTTCAAAGAAATATGTATTAAGATTTGTTAAATTTTTTCTTCAGTGTGCGAATAAAGTAATTTGAGTTAAACGATTTAAAGAGATTTAAAATAGATATTCTTTAAAAAAATGCTAACTAAGTTGTATTACATGAATTATGAATCATAATGATGGCGTTGCGACGATGAGATCTCTCTGGTCATTGGCGATAAACGCCTCAAGCTGTTTGCGGATTGTCCATTTCCGATTACGTCGGTGGCTTAATATCGCGAGTCGGCCGATAATTATGTTTCCTAGCAATACTCGTTCGCGATAATTTCCCCGTCAGGCACCGGCGTCGCGACGTGTAGCGCCTAATTGGCTAATTATCTCCCCGCCGAGGCTTCTCTGTCCGAGGCGAAGAGGTTAATTATCGTGACAAGAGATCGAGGCATCGATTATACGTGCAGAACCGGATAAATGAATTAGCGCTTTGGCTGTGATACTGCGAATTATGGCTCGTTCAAGCGCGCGCCACGAAGATGTGATCCTTGAAATCCTGGATCGTCGTAATCGTTGCTTGATCGCAAACATGTAATTTGCGGCCCATCGCGTTTTCAATTGTCAGAATTATTCGTACTTGTTTCTCTTTATCACTTTATTAAAAGACGATCGGTAACAACAAGTCTCTTATCCTTGAAACTTTTTATCAGCCGACTTATCTTGCTGGCTATTTCCGTTTTAAAACATACGTTTTGTTGTTATTTGCTAAGTCGATATGTTCGTGGCTTTTTAAATAATTTTATTAACTCAGCAAATTTTTTGGCGACAATCAAGTATTGGGTTGTTTCTAGAAAGTTGATGCGAATTTTTAAACACAATTAAAATAAAAAATATTTGTTTAGTTAAAAATAATTTTAATCTATAATATGTCATTTTGTCTCATAATATTTTTCTATCTTTCGAATAATTTCGTACCTCCTTTCTCATAGAAATCGTTGATCGTCACCTGAAAAATTTACATGAATTTTCCAATATTTTCACGTCATCTATGTATATGTATATGTTATTTTATATTACCGTCTTTTGTTTAAATTTTAAAAAATTTCGTTGTAAGAATCAAGAATGATGATTTTTCATCTCAATTCTATCATGAAGTCGACGACGCGAAGAATATCTACAACTCGTAGTCGCGGAGACTCTCGCACAGTAAATCAGGGATATTTATCGTCTAATTCGGCGGAAAGCTCCACCGGCCGAATTTGTCCCCGGATGCCCGATGTCTGCGCTCGTTCGCCTTTCATCCACCTCCCAACTCGCAACTCGCAGCTGGAGGGTCAGAAAGGTGAACTTATTTCCATTAGCTGAAGGGGGCGCGTGTATTCTCAAACGTCGCTGCCTCCAACGGCAGGCGATGGTGGTCGCCGCTCTTTCCCCTTTGACTCTCTTTCTCTCTCTCTCTCTCTCTCTCTCTTCTTCGCTCTCTTTCTCTTCTCCCTTCACTTCCCGCCCTTCTGACAGCCCTCCTAACCGCACCAGGTCCGGTGATTATTTTTCATTTGCTCGTTTTTATCTTCTTTAGACTCTTTAGCGGCGCATTACGAGGGAAGCGCTGAAACGAGGAGCTTGCTCTCCATTGCTCTTATTCGTGTATAGTGGCGGGATTTTACCCACACTTCGCACACAACGTGTTTATATATCGTACGTATTTATCGATGATTTGGAAGATTAATGAACACAGATAAAGCTTCTGTAGAATTAAAAAATTAAAAGATACCACCCTGAAAGTGTCCTAATCGTCTCTTAAAAAAATTTCTACGAAATAATTGAGAATGATTAAAAATTTTAACTTTTATATTTTTTGATTATTCATTACGGTATTAAAAACTCGAATGTAAACGATGAGTATTATTCATGTTCGATTTCAGTTCTTTGTATAGAGTCACGCGAAGAAACTCGTCAAATAACGCAACATTTTATCTACTTTTATCTATACATTTTATCTATGACATTCGTGCTCTTTACCCAAGTGTTATGCTACACGCTTCGAATCCGATTAAAGGCTTATACTTCGATATGTCAACGAAGTCATATGTGGGTAAGCTCGCAGCCTATAAAGTGTCAGCTTTCGTGCTACAAGCGCCGCGGTACAAGCGTGTTACAAAATGCTACCGGGGATTTCGTACTTCGCCGCGAGTGCGCAAAGGCAATTTTCTAGATCGGCTTAAAGTTAAACTTCAGTTGGCTTCACCTAAACACTTGTCAAGGATAATTTTGTTAGCGACTTCTGTCGAAATCTCGCTTCCTATAAAAGAAAAAGTATTGCAGAGCATTCAAACGTATTTGTTGTATCGCGTCTCAGAAACGTCAATTTCAATGGAAAATGTTAAAGAGGGATTGATTTCTGATCAAAAGAGTGCAAGTAATAAAGAAAGTTTTCTATAGATTTTGACTTCCTGAATATAATAATAAAAAGTTCGGACGAATAAGTAACATTTCAAAAAATTGAGTATATCCAAAGCACTTTGAAAATTAAATAAGAATATTGAAATTTGGATAAATACATATTTATGCTCAATTTTCTCGAAGTGTTTCTCAACTGCTATGAATCTTTTAATAATTTTATCGTATCGAAAAAGTTAAAATATACAGAAAATACTATTTCTTTGTTTTTGCTCAATTTTCGAGGTGTTCCTCAAACACCCTCCACGAACTTTTTAATAACTATATAGTTTATAAAACCCAGGAAATCAAAATTTATAAAAGACGCTGATTCTTTCATTACATCTTTTTGAGTAAAAATAGATTCTTTTCCTCTAAAAAAAAGGAACAGATTTTTGTTCAAAAAATGTAAGTAAGAAAATAATGTTTTTTATAAATTTTAATCTCCTTTGATATGATAAAGTATTAAAAAGTTATATACAGTGGCTTAGGTAACTTTGAAAATTAAGCAAGAATATTGAAATTTGCATAAGTGCATATTCGTGCTCAATTTTCAAAGTGTTCTTCAAATGCTACGAATTTTTTAATAATTTTATCGTATTCAAGATGGATATTTGTACATCAAAATGTACAAAAAAACTATCTCTTTTATTTACATATTTTTGGACAAAAATCGAGCTCTTTTTAATTTCCTTCTTTAACAAACGCTTCTTCTGAACAATCACGTAATATTTTTTCTAAAAATAGAAACAGAATGACGGTTTTCATAAGAATGTGCTGAAGATGTAATCGCATAATTCTCTTACGGAATAAAATTCTCGTGATATTTGAAATGATATTTGAAATGAAAAACGAAAAAAGGAATTATATTGAGAATCGAATAAAGCAAATTGAAAAAAATTTCGCCGAGTCGTGCGCGATATAAGGTGAGGGAGAAACGATCGGATGATGAAGCTCTTGTACAGAACTCGCCGACTCGCGGTGCTAAATCTCGCAGAACGAGGACTCCTCGGCTGTAAGAGTCGTTCTATAGAAGTAGTAGTAACGGAAGGAGTCGTCGAACAAGAGTGGGCGAGAGGAGGTACGAGGGTGCGAGGCACACTGCAAGGGAAGGGACGGCGAAGAAAGCCGAAGGGTGTCGAAGGGAGTGGAAGGGGACGGCAGGGTGCTCGCTACCTGACAAGTCCTTTTCTTTGTCCCTAGTCTCCCTCTCTTGCGTTTGATTCTCTTTTTTTCTTGTTCCAAGGTGAACGGCGGCGTCTGTCCGTCCTTCTTCTTCGCCGATCGGTCGCTCGTTCCCTCCAGCCAGTTCTCTCGTCATCCTTCCCTGTCTGCCTCCTCTCGCGCTTTTTGGTCCTCGCTGTTCTTTCCGTCCTTCTCCGCGCTCGCTCGTGCTTTCCTCGCTCGCTATCCGCGAAAATCGTTACTGTTTTATTATCCTCCGGATAGTAGCAATTTGCGATCCGAGCTTCGCTTAAATTCTTCGATACATTCCCTTCTACTATATCCTTTTTTCTTCTCGCTCGTCATGCTCTCTGCCTTCCAACCTGTCCTTTTCTTTTCTTCGTTATAAACTATCTGTTCCCCTCTATGACGCTAATATAAGTCTGAGGAATACATTATTTCCACACACATATATTTAGTATCTTAAATAATCGAAGTCACTTAAATCATTTTACTTCAATAATATTTTGAAATTCCATATTTATTCGAGATCTTAATAATTTAGAAGATCGATTCTTTTCTAAATTAAAAAAATCTATTTTGCGTGAAAGAGTTTTATATAAATATTATATCAAATGAAATTTCACAATAATTTGATAATTAATTGCATGAATTGTAAATAATTTAACGTAATTTAATATTATTGAAAAATGCTTTTTTTTTCTTTGACTACATTTTAAAATCTTCTCTAACATTATTTTCTTTGTGTACTCTGTAAACTATCTTCAGAGAACATCTTTCGTAATATGGATAAAATCTTATTTCACTCAACATCCTTTAATTTTTCTTTTCTACGAGTCATTCTGCAATTTTCAAGTAGTTTATCTAACTTTCTCTTGCTCGCTCGAGTCTCCCCTCATCTTCTCCTTTCCATTCTATCTATTCTCCTTCTCTCTTTGTCGCCTCGACACATCTTGTCCGTGTTTCTCGTATTTGTTACCGTGCCGAGAAACTATCGATTGACTATGTCGATCGAACTAATACTCGTTCCGAATAAGATTCTTCTCTTTCGCTCTTCCAGGATCTTCTTACAACACGATTCGGCCCACCCAATCGGTGTGTCGTGCTTACTTTCAAATGGAGAACCTTTGGCAAATGAAGCAGAAGACGCCGCATGGACGCCATGCGCGTCGGCTTTAATCGTTCGAAAGAAAAACTGCGGAATTTCTTGCTCGAGATCGCGCGACGACGAAGTCGCGATTCGAGTGTGATCCACTAAATCGTATTTCCAATTATTTGAATCGACGTGATCGGAGTTTGAGACTCCAAAACGAGTTCTAGAGCTTATAGCGCGATTCAACGCTCCGTTTCACGATATCTTTCCTCATGATTTGTTCTGATTCTCATTGCGTCGAAGTTCAAACTACCGTTACAAAACGCCTTCTAAAATTCGCGTAGTTAGTCTGCGTGCCAAGACTAACCACGACCACGAATGAATTAGAATTCGAGATTTCTAAGAATATATATTTAAGAATACGTTATATAAAAACATGAATGATAAGCACAAGTACAAACTGATATGAATAACGAAAATTAAAAACAAGCAAGTTAAAAATTAAATTATTTATAAAATACAATATAATAATATTTTAGAGAATATAAATAAGTACAATGTAATCATATTATAAATATAATAAGACATTAAACTGGGCGTTAAGAGTCGGCACCAGATTCTATGTTGCGCAATAAGTATAATATAATTAGTAAAAGAAAAATAAATAAAATTAAAGACTCCTTCAATTAATACAATAATAAATATAATAAGACATTAAACTGGGCATTAGGAATCGGCGTCAAATTCTATGTTATGCAATAATTAATTAATTAGTAGTTACACTTAACAATTAAAATAAATTTAATTTTTAATACTAATTAATTATTGCGCAACATAGAATCTTATTATATTTATTATCTTTAGTTTTATTTATTTTTCTTTTACTAATCACATTATATCTGTTGCGTTTGTTAATGCTATTATACAAAAGAAATAATCGCAAATTTCAAATAGATATTTAATTGTAAAATAAATATAGCTTGAAACAAATGAACGCATTAACATTTATAAAATGTAATCTTGCATATTTTTCATAATTTTCTAGTTAAATAAAATATATTTGTGAGATTTTGAATGTAAATTTAAGTACTTATTTTATGCATACACAACTAGCAATATTTTCTGAAAACACCAAGTACTGTTGCCGTTGTTTCCTGTTTCCGGAATTAGAAAACGTGTTAGTCATGCCTTCTTGTGGTGAGAAAAAATAAAGCTCTTCAAGAAAAAACAAACTCGACTGGCGCCAAAGTGAACTCTCGGAGACATTTGTTTATTCAAAACGAATTTGGGAAAGCATCTAAATAAAGATTCAGTGACGTTCAATCTCTGCATAGCTTCTTAATCAATAAGATTTTTAAATTTCTATAATGTATTTTACGATGTTTTTATCATAGAAAAAAAAAATTTTTTTAATTTTAAGATTATCTTTCAATTTTACATATATCTGTAATTATATAATTGCGACTGCAAACATACCTATTATTTTCGTAAAATAATTTTGCGAATTTAATAAAAAAAAGTATTTGTTATTGGAGAAATTATTTTCCTTAATAAAATATTGAATATCTCCGAATTTTTGATTATGTTGTTGGCTATAAATATTAGATATTTTTTCCTGATAGCTATGTTAAAAAGACGATACAACAATTTTCAAGAAAGTTACAACCATCGCAGATAATATCAATATAATCAATCGTTTAATCTTAATTTATATCAAGGCTTTATCTCGATAAAGGTTAAGCAATAGGGTTGCGGAAAAGGGCATCAGTAGTTGTCGGCACTCAACCGCGTCACTTGATACGCGGGCTCTCGTATCCCGTCATATTAGGATGACAAATATCTATTCGAGGATCGTACATCGTCGTATATCCACTGAACAACTCGTGCACATCGAACTCTTCGTCCTTTTGTTCTCTCTTTTTCTCTTTTTTCTCTTTCTTCCGCCCCCATTCCATTACTCTTTGTACCACCTTAGATCCTTCCTTACAGTTTTCGAGGCTATCGTCCTCACCCTCTTGAGCCGCTAGAAACCCCAACAGAATTTCGTACGAGATGCTCCGTAAGATTGAAGCGCACAGAAGGAAACCGAAGGGTGTCGTTCCGTCTTTCTTCGTCTTCACGGTACCGCTGCGGAAAGAGGAAGCGCGCGATTCGACACTGGGGTGTTTCCTAGCAACCTACCAAACCGCTGGGGGGTAGTTACTCAGTGATGTAATCGCAGACTTTGTCACCCTATACCCGATTTCCCGGGCATGGGAAACTAAAAATGTATTTCAAGCAATCGTCATTGAGGTCAGGTTTCATTCGTAAAATATTTTGTCACAATTTGTCGAACAGTCTATAATAATTTTAAATATTGTAAAATAGATTAAAATTGCATTGTTAAGGAATAAGGCTTTAGGATTAGTCAACATCTAGAAAAAGAAACTAAGATAGAAGTTTGATTAGACGAGTAATTTTAATGGATATAAAATCTTTGTTACTTGGTGATTACTTCCTTCCAACATAAACTCTTGGATTTCTTTTTATTCGGAAGGCTAGGAAGTTAATCCTGTTAAGTAGTGCTCCAGCGCTTTTACCGTGATTAAATTCGAGTCTAGAGAGTTTAGCGACTGTAAACACGTAATTAATGATTTAGTTATTCATATGCGGTCAATAATTTTCGCACAAAGGAACTATTAAACGTTGTAAAATTTACACGGCTAAATACTATATAATTACCGCAGCTGACTCTATTTCGATAATAACTTTACTTATTTAACTGCTTAATTATTTTTAATTACCTCAGGAAATACGTTAAACAATAATTGAACGTATAGTATAATCTCGTATAAAAGTCGACGCTGTTGAAAATAATTTCTAGCAATGAGTATTCGCGCTTACGGATGTAAACACAAAGCTCGTCCGATTTTCCAGAGAGAAACAAATTAATTCCGACGTGAAAGGAACACGCGGCAGCCCAACAATGTTACTGCACGGAATTCAGTACCGCGGAGTACCAATTATCGCAATAATTAGCAACAAAGCCTCTGCTACGTGGTTATGTTAATGACCATCGCGATCGTAATGAATCAGCGATGAACACGCCACGGTGCGCACGCAATTCGATTACGGATGATGAAATTTAATTATATGTCGATACTACTCGATATTTCCTCCCGTGGTATGCAGTATCGATGTCGAGATAACCGAGAGAAAAAAGCTTCTGTAGCCATTAATTTCTGAAAATTAATGCGAATAATTAATACGTGCGACAGGATGATGTGTGAGCTATTGCTGTTGTATGTTGTAGTGTGAAATATTTATAAGATACCTTCTTTCTCTCTCTCTCTCTCTCTCTCTCTCTCTCTCTAACATAATTTCTGTATACATAATAACTGAATATTAGAGAAAGTTATATGACGCATATGGCAACTCACATATCATTCCTCTCGATCTTCATTACGTCAAGATCTAATCTAACGTTTAATAACTCGATAATCAGACCCTTCTCGGTCACGTTAACCAATTACGCGCGTATTCGACTCATGGCATCCCCTTGACGCGTATAAAACCCGATCGCTCGTACAGCAAATTTCCGTGAAGAGGAAAAGAAAGTACTGTGCGAAGGACATAGAGGAACCACTGTGAAGGGGAAGGGGGGGGGGGAGAGAAAGAGATTATTCCCCGGATTCGTGAATTCTCCATGACGAGAAATCCACTCTTCCGCTCAGTCGTCGCTTTGCGCTGTCGCTCTTCGATAATAATACGTTATCCGAGTGCAGAGAAGAGACAGTAAGTACATACAACCACCTAAGAGTAACGGCTATATTGAATTTCTGTCTGCGTAACAACCCCGCCAGGCTTTTAGCAGCGGCGGGTGGTGGGAAAGGAGAAAGAGGAGAAGGATGGAGGACACCGTGGATGGCAGGGTGAGGAGGAGGGTCGACTTCATTTCCGAGATCCTCGCAGTGGGTATACAGTAATACCGAGAGATGTAGAGGGCGGGATCGGAGGAAGACAGAGTTAGAAGGAAAGAAAGAAGGAGAGGGAGAGAACGAGGATGAGAGAAACCAGGAGAGACACGAGAATCGCAACGGAGATACCAGATGTATGAGAGAGCGAAAGGGACGGGTACAGTGGCGTAACTAACGCAAACCCCGGATCATAATTCCTGAGACTAAATAAAAAAAAAAGAGGATCTGAAAAAAAAGAGAGATAACGATAACAAAGAAGAAGAGAGAAAATAGAAATAAATAAAATAAAACATGCGAACAAAAAAAATAAGAATGAAACAAGAAGAAAGGAAAAAGAAAGAGAGAAGAGACAAGAAGGAACACAAAAGAAAGAAAAAAATAAAAAAATAAAAGAAAGAATGGAAAAAACATTGACATTTTTAAAATTAGAGATTATGAATAATCCTTTATTTTTACGTTGCGTTCTGTAAGTGTTACTTACGCCACTGCATGGACAAATAGATAAATAAAGACAGGAAGATGGGAAGGAAAGAGTAAGATGGAGAGAGTGGGAAAAGAGAGAGCGAGAGAGGAAAGACGAGGGATGCAGATGGAGAGAGAGGTGCGAAATAGTGTAGCGCGCACGACGCAGATGGAAGCTGAGGGAAACGAAAACGGAATCTACGTGAGGTAGAAGACGGGAGGGCGGTAGAAAGGTAGATGCGTTCTACATCGTCACCGGCAGATGCCGAGCTGAATTGTACATAGGTATGTACGTGTAGGCTACGCCTTTGCCCGGGTATCTCTGGAACAGAGAGCGGGCGGATCAACTTTGTGGTCGACGATGCATTTGCGGTTACTGAATACTACATATTACGGTAAAATGTAATCGCTTTAAATAATTATGCTGAAACGTGCAACGCCGTCGCTAATGGATCGTAAGCTGTTATTTGTGTGATTCCAATTGAAGGATTTGGCGTAAAAACCGGTTTCCCGTTTTACTGATGGTGGATTTCCTCAGAAGTGCAATGCAAAGTATACAGATTACGTACGTATTTTTGAGGGCAATGTGGTAAATGCGAAAAAATTTATGATGCGTTAATTTACAACGTTGAACATGGTTGACAGTTTATTGAGGTCCTTGAAACTGACTGTTTCATTAACCACACGTCAATATAATTTTTTCTTATACGTGTAACATTCAATCTCTTAATCTTTTAATTTCATATACTTTTTATTAATCTGTACAAATGCGTATATATGAATAAAATTAAAACTAATTATTTTCTTCAACCTTACTAGCTAAATAATTACAAAATATTTTTATATGCCTTTGATGAAAGTACCTCAAACCAGCTCTGACATTATTACGGTATTTTTGCTCTTAAGATAAAGAAAATAATTTAAAACTTTATTATTACTTGGTGGATGATCTCTTTTTTATTGATTTACATCATTACCGCGCTCGATGATCGATTTAATGTTTAATGACTACTCAATGTTTTATGAATTATTATAATTTAAATGTGGGTCAAATAAAAAAATGTAATGTGATAGGGTTAATAACCCGCGGGAATTGCAGCGCAGGGCGAGCGTTTGGTAATACCGTCACTGGTTAAGGGTCGATGGAGTATACACAGCGAGAGTGGCGGGTACACACTAGAAGGGTTTACTGACTGCTGGCTTGCCTCACTCCTACGCCTTTGAGCCTCCCTGAATTCTCAAAGGTAGATAGAGACAGGGTGAGAGAAAGAGACAGTCAAGAGCAGCTGCCCCGGGCCGTGTAATACGCGCAGATATAGTGGGCTGCCTCTCACGCTAATCGTAGTAATTAAGTCTAAGCTTTGGGACTACGGACGATGCTGATCTGTCGGGTATAGCCGCGATGGCTCGCCCAATCGACTGTGTGTGCAAAGCGTTGACGATGAAGTGATTTACATTGGAATCGCTCGAACGAAGACCAAGCGGAGCTTGTGCGGAGTGGAAAATTTGTTACCGACCATGAAGACGGTCGTGAAAATTAAGGGAGAGTCTTTTTCTTCCCTGCTCTTCTTTCTCTCTCTCTCTCTCTTTCTCTCTCTCTCTCTCTCTCTCTCTCTTCTTTT
>Ga0157362_1000562_pt1 | contig 13003 bp, 6 predicted proteins | sample AttlaeALBM3_FD_111480 | JGI IMG/M metagenome (GOLD analysis project Ga0157362, IMG submission 111480) | Fungus gardens microbial communities from leaf cutter ant in Ribeirão Preto, State of São Paulo, Brazil - Atta laevigata ALBM3 | ecosystem: Host-associated > Fungi > Mycelium > Unclassified ... | reverse complement strand
CTAATCCAAAGAATCTTTTATCAGAGATTATATCTAACACATTTATTATTTTAATTTTTGGATCGTTTTTAAGAAAGAGAGGCATAAATGTATAATAGGTATTATTTTGATATTTTCTAGTAAATGTTTTTAACTATAATATTTGTGTTGTCTTCTTCTTCCAGATTCTTAATTTTTCCTCGATTTTTTGTCTTTGTATGTTTTAATATCGAAAGTGTTCGTAAAATCTCTACGAAATAAAGAAACTATAAAACGTGAAGTGTGAGTTATACATATTTTGCGTAAAAGCATGCGTAGAGGCTGCATTCCGCAAATGCGTTCATTACATGCACGAAACATATACGTTAACAGAGAAATGAATAATACATGGAGCCTTGAAGCGGATTCTTTCGTAATGCATAAAATCTGAAATCCTTTCGATCGCATAAACGAAGAATGATTATAGTCTAAAATCACGGCTTGCTGGAACGTGTTGATCGAAAAAAATTACAAAGCAAGAATGTCGCGCTGCGCAACATGCGTATCTTCCAAATTTGTTTTGCAAACATATGGTAAAAAATTAATCATAAACGCAGATTATGCTGTTATTTGTATTATTTGTAACAAAAATATTTTATGTACAGTTGTTTAAAAATATTTACAAATTATTTTGAATGTTCCGATATTAGCTTTTTTACTCTTAAAAAATAATATCAAAAATCAAATATTAAGAATCTTAAATAAGAAATTATCACAATTCTCTGCAGTTACATATTTTTACATATAACAGATACATGCAATTTAAATATTGTTTGTTCTTGTCGATTAAAAAATTGGTTTAAAGATTATGGAGTATTTAAACGCGATACATGTTTCCGCTTATCAGAATCCAGTAAATTTATAGCAGGAAATATAACTAATCAGAAACTGAGTTGCGACATAAAACGTCAAGTTTTTCCAAATTATACGCTACTTTATACAGCAATCTCATCCGTTCGATAATAAAGAATTGAAATGCCGGCGATTATAAATATCCATATTCATAACAATCGTCCAACCCTGCTAGAGGTATTTAAATCGTTACTAGTTTCCATATCGTACAGCGGATCTTGCGCATCAATGAATACGGAATATTTATGCTCGCTGCGTTTAAACTAAACGCGAGCATGCATTTAATGCATTGTCGACGACGGTCAGCGTCGTATCACGTATATCAGATTCACGACGTAATAAAAAAGAAAAGAGAAAAAAAAAAGAAAAATTTACGCGCGAAAGAGCGAACGCGCGAGGAAGAAATCACAAACGCGCAGCCGGTTGTCATTCGGTGAAATGAATTTATAATGCGTGCACCAATCGCAACGAGTATCAAACGGATATATCAAGAGACGAGATCCTAATCGTGCGAGGTCGGACAGATGTGATTGCTCGACGCGGCTCTGCACCGCGACCCACGATAAAATGCTCCGATCACGCCGTCCACAAACTTGACGGGACAAGCTCTCAAAACGAGACTACTGATCAACTTGTGATAATTACTAATAATGAATTAAATACATCTTACGCGTAGATTGCGTTCCATCACACAACATGCCTTGTATTGATTTCTCGAGCCGTCAGAAAATTTTACATATCGGTGCAAACAAGGAGAAAACTTTAATTGACAATGATTTTTACATGTATTTTCTAAACAAATCCACGTAACATATATAATTATATAATTTTTATATACGCACAGTGATTCGAGATAATCTTGATATATTTAAATTTTAAAAACACACTGTATATTTTCTATATTTTTAAATAAATACACACACACACACACACACACACACACACACACATATATATGTATTATATAAAATTATACACATTGTGTATAATTTTATTTTATATATGAAATCTTAAAGAAATTTAAAAAAATGTATTTTAGTTCATGTAAATTTATGTAAAATTATGTATTAGTAAAAAAGATTTTTGAACGAACTATAAACAAATGAATAATTAACAAGGACACGAATGTATGTAGTGTTGCGTTAGAGCGATTGATTTGTAAGACACACGAATGAGTGGAATGGAAGTAGAAATAGCCATTTTATGAAACGATATGTCGGAAAGTTGGTGATCACGAAGTAAATCACTGACTCGAAGGTCCTATCGTATCGATAAGGATCACGTTTGGACATAAAGTACGACTAATGAGCGCTACTCGTTGTTTGAATAAATCTGTAATGCGCTCTTACGAGGCGGCATTCCTACATAATTCATGCGCGAAACGTATCGCTAGCGAGAATTTGTTACTTGTTTCCATAGATAACGGTGCATGATGTAGTTTTCCTGCCAATCGCCGAAGGATTGCGAATTTGAATTACTGTTCGTCGGTTTTAAATAAGCGAATTGAAAAGGGAAATAAGCTCATAAAGATGCGTCCAACATAGTTGCAAAAAAAAAAAGGAATAAAAGGATGCCGCTGATAAACGTCATGAAAAATTCCTTGGCAAACTTCAAATAATCATTCATAGAAAGAAAGAGGAGCAGAAGAGATATGGTTCAAATCAATCTTCGTTTCGAATCTAATAATAAGTTGAAATAGAAATATATGACAATAGAGCACAAAAAATGGTTTGAGATAAAATATATATTTAAATATGTTATAGAAATTTTGCTCGTTAAATATGAAGCGGAAAAGGAAAGCAACTTGAAAGCTACGATTTTGATATGGAAAATTTTGAAAATGACTCGTTGAAAATTTGTTGAAATTCGAGGTCTCGATACTAGATAGGAACGTATTTAAACAGGTGAGGCTAATTCAACGATATATTATATTGCACTTCTGCGTTGTTATCATCAATGCATTACGTTGCTCACAGAATAAAAAAAAACCATGTTCTCTTTGTTGCACGTATGAGAATAAATCATGAGCGTCACAAACCCGATTTCCTGCTAGCCTTTCAATTTTACGCGATGAGAAATAAATTATGAATAATATCAAACACAAATGTCGAAAATATTATGTGTTAAAAAAATGTAATATGTAAATTAAAATATAATATATATTATATAATAAAATGTAATAACATAATATATAGTAATATTGAAAATATATTTATATAATATGTATGTACATTAGTGTTAATTATTATCGATTGGACAGAATAAATAAATAAAAATAGATAACTTCATAAAAAATATGTTCTATCACTTCGAATGTTAATGTTTAAGCAACATTGAATTTATAAATATAACAATAGCGAATGACGCATTTTTACAATCTTTAATAAACTCGAGGATAATGTGCGATAATCGGTGCAAAACCAAAAATCTTTGATTAATGACGATTAATTGATTCAGCATATGGCCACCTGTGAAAATATCACTTTAACAGATTCGAGATATGTTAACTACGTCATTTCTTAATTTCGCACTTGAGACTCGACGCGTTTCACGAAATAAATTCCGAATCGATGAGTCGTTTATCTTCTCACCATAGAAATTAATTACAGCGATCAGATAGAGTTCTTTTAATTATTAATTAATCACTTTTGATTATTAATTATTCACGATATTGTATTCTCGTGAATACAAAACATTTTCAATTCATAAATTTTGAAATCGGATAACATTTTTTATGTGATTATATATACTCATATTAACGGAAATTTTCGATTACATTTTTAAATTTAACGACAGTCTGTACATTTCGGCAAAATTTAACGACAGTCTGTACATTTCGTTCTGTGAAGTTCAAATGACTTAACAGACAATGAGAAGACATCTGTCAATTAACGAATTGATTAATTGATAACAGAACTTTAGGCTTCGTAAATGGCTAATCTTGTTTGTTCGTTAATTTCAAAAGTAACTCCCATCGTAACAACTCAACGAAATCTCAAAAAAACAATCATGAATATTTACACAAAGTCTTGATTAAGTTGTGTGAACAAGTGTCAGATGTTCTTTCCACCTGAACCTCTTTAAGACGGATTTTTGGATTAAATTATGATTGTTGTCGCTACATTTTTGAACGGAGATTAAAATAGGCATTCAATTTTTAATTTTAAAGACAAATGCAGTTTTTCAATGTTACAACATTAAACAAGACATTGACATTATGTGATGACACAATATTTCATATTGCGAGTTTTTAACGGATTTAATAAAATTAAAAATAAAAATATTTAAAAATAATTGATTCAATTACGAAAAAAATTATTTTAAAAAATTTATTTATCATTCTAAGAGTTAAAATAACGTATTTTCTGAAAATTTCATTATACTGAATGATTTATCTTATTTTGCAAAAACAATTATTATAAATATCTAAATTAAACGTTTTTATATATAATAATTTTGCAAAGTTTTATTTAAAAAACTATTTATTATACTTTGTGCAAAAGTGTAATAATTACTGTTAATAAATGTTTTATTACATTTTTTATGCAATAAAGAATGACATATATGCATGTTAGTCATCATTTTATGCAAACGGCCAAAGTGCGACGATGTTTTGGAAATTTACACATGTTTCTTACATTTGCATTCGTGATATGTTTAAAATACTATTCTAATGCCTCGTGCTTCGGTTATCATCGTGCGGCTTATCCGCAATACTTTTTCGCTTTTGCGATTAGGATAATATACGCACGTCGCTAAAATCTTTCATTTGTATAAGAAACCATGCGTTTTATAAATGTTACCTGCTTCATAAACATTATCTACGTTCTTGTAAGTGTAATCGTGTATAAAAATAAAAACGATTATACGAGCAGTATAATAAACAAGTTTATTTTAAGATACGCAAACAACTTAACAAATAGTAAGTAACTTAACAAATAAGATAAAATAAATAAGATAAATGAAATATTATTCATTTAAAATAAATACAATTCAAAGATACAAAAATCTTTTGCGTTCCACGTTTGGGGAACAAATTTAAATAAAGATCCATTAAGACGCAAATTAAATGACAAAATCTCTGGGAAAGAAAAATATATTTTGCAGATATGAGTCTTTAAAATCATACGGAATGAATTTAGCTAAAGTTAATGGAGAGTTCATGTCACTTGTTAGAGTTTACGCAAATAATATTTTTTATCAAAGAATCACACGAAATCTCAAGAATGAAAAAGTGGTATTATGGAATAAAATTGCAGATGTGTGACTTGGCGATAAAAGTTTTGCTTAGAAAATGTGATAAAACTTTGTCACCTCTTGAATATTCAAGATAATCCTTTATTTAACACATAAAGTACAATATCTACTCAATGAAGCATTCGATAACTTTTTAAATAATTAGCTATAATTTTGTTTATATTCAAATTGAAACAATTCTGAGCGGATTTCAAATATACTCTTATTAATGATTGTTATTAACAAATACTTTTGTGTCATGAAAAAATGCAAATGTATCTGTTTAAAATGCTTTGCATTGTTTAAAATGTTGAATAATTGCTAAAATAATTGTGGAATATGTAATTCAAGGAATTGACGAGGACAAAAGCAATCTGCACGAAGACTGCTTTGCAAGATCATTTAAAATATGATGATAAAGATCAATGGATCGATGAAAAAAAGAACACAAGTGATTAATTTTGACTTCTGATAAGAGTTGCGATTGACGTCGTGGAAAGTTACAAGAAAGGTCAACTTTAAATCGTGTTATCGTATGATGTTAAAAATCAAATTTATATCATTTCGATTGATAAAATCGTTGATTAATAGTGTATGTGACGTTGACATATTCTCATGCAAAATAAATTTATTGTTATTTATATTCTCTCTATCATGTTTCTATAACTGACAGCTAGATTCAATGTACTGATCTTCGACACACAATGTAACTTTTTTCTATCTAAATCAATTCTATCTAAATCAATTTTCAATAAAATTATAAAACGCACAAATAAATCAAATTTTATAACAAGTTTTACTCAATATACTATATAGATAATTTAATGTTTCTTCCTTTTCATGTACATAACAATTAAAAACTTGTAACACAAATTTTTTTTTTCTTTTTTTTCTCTTACCAATCCCAGAATGTTGTACGTGATATATATGTAAATCTGATGCGTAGAATGAAATGTAATTCTAGGCAAGTACATAAAAGTGCGTAACAAATGAAAATTATCGCGATCGTCGAAGTAGTTTACCGGAGAGTTAAGTCAGTCGGCAAGTATCACGTGTTGATCGTTGTTGATCCGAAGATATTAAAAATCCTTTACTCACCACACATCACGTTCAGGCGATGTGAAAACGATGCGCTAAAATTGTATGCCGCTCATGGAATCGCGCACTATTTCCAATGTGGTCCTCACGCACTGTGCCTACCAGATCAGTTCGGCGCGAATCACAGATTTCTTTGACAAACGTTAAACCACCGGCACACGTCGCCTCCTTCTCGCACAATACTTTCGCGGAAGCACGCGGTGCTTGAGCGCTCGTTAAATGAGATTAAAAGTGTTCTCTTTGACAACCTTGGAACTGATCCCGTTCACCACCAACCGGCCAGTCGAAGTCTCTTTCCGGAAGTCATGTGATTCATAAAGGTTAATAGTGATGAAGATATGAATCACTGCTCGAACCAATCCTCGTTGATATTTAAAATCGCTCCAATTTGAGACCTCGAAGAATCATGAATTACAATGAAGATGATTTAAATTCCTCGATAGAATCTTTACGTCAACTATTGACTTTCTTCTTTCTCTTTCTTCTATTTTTCGTGATGACTAACGTGAACACATTTCTACGATACGTATTGCCCGAGAGTAGCCCGAGGTGATAGTAGATTACCAGATGATAGCCCGGTCACAGGGTAGCTGTCAGCCCGTGCGAAGAAGAAGAAGAAATTCTCACTCTTTCCTCTCGGAGTGTCCTGACTAAGAGCAGGACCCCGACTGACCCCGCGGTGTGGCCGAGGAGGGCACGCACGGTCTCTCGCGTATGAGGACGAACGTGTGTCGGCCGGCTCGTAGCTTCCCCTTACCTGGTCTGTCTCTCCTCGCTCAGGTTTCGCTCTTCTCTCACCTGCGCGTCGATCTCGTGTGCTACCTGGAGACTCCGCCTACCATCGTTCGGTTGTGGTGCCGAGTACGCCGGCGTTCGGCGTGGTGGGAAACGGAGAGAAGACACAACGCGTGCGTCCTCCTTCTCTTTCCCCTTCATCCCCTCGTCTACCTCCGCGGAAATCGCTGGTAGCGCGGTCGAAACGTGTATTCTTCACGGTATCTAACCCCCACCACCATCTTTATAGATAGAGTGCGGGAGATGCGTTCTAAGCGTCGTCGCACCAATGGTGGGCGGTTTCCTCCTCATCGTAGCCGTAGCAGGAAGGGATCGCGAGGTGCAGGTGTTCGACCGTATCAGTTTCAAAACGAAATTCTCCATAACGGATTAATTGCCCCGCGAAGAGCGACTAGAATTAATGCGTTCGCGTGGACGTGGTGGACGCGCCGTTCCCGTTCAAGCTATACGGCCATCATTTCGTACGACACGCGCCGTGGATCGTTAGTTAATTAACGGTTCCGTAACTCTCCGCGCATAAAAAAACGATCGAGCGTTGAGTGTTCTTAAATTCAAGTTGCACTTGCCTGTTTTGCAATTGAAATTTCTTGATCGTACGTCTGTCTGGCTTATGGCGATAGCACGTGACAGATTCTTGGGTACGGCGCGTTATCTTTGCTACATAAGAGATTAATACAACTTTAACACCCATTTATCCTGATCTATCAATCGTGATTAATATCTCTTGAAATACAGAGATAAGTGCAAATTGTTAAACCATAATTATTCAAAATGGTTATTGTTAAATAACAGTTGTTGAAATGTTTATAATTTTCATTATTACGTAATAAATGTAAATGATTGAATAAATTCAATAGGCTTATCAAACAAAGCCAGATTAAATTCATTCAGTCAAATTAAATTCACTTGATGACTGAAAATAGATCTGGCTGTTCTAGCTGTTCAACAAGATGAATCTACTGAATCATAATAATACTGCGACTTTTATATTGTTGTCTTTCGGACATTCTATAATGATTTTCTGTAGTAATAATTTCTTAAAATTAAACACGATATTTTATTATAATACTGCGCTGTAAAATTTCTTTTTAAATTCATTGTGAATTATTAATTAAGATAAACGCTGTTAATTCTAACTTCCATATCATCAACGTCTAAAAACGAATCATCAATGAAGGTGATTCAAACTCCATTTTATCTTAATCAGTGATTAATTAGAAGAATTGTTTGAAGCAAAATTTCTATAATTTGTATAATTTATCATCCCTGATCTTTTTCTCATATGTTAAAGAATAAAAACTTGATAATTTTATTGATGTTAACACAATAGTACAGGTAGCACTCGATAAGTAAATCATCAATTAAGTTGATGTTTGATCAAAGTCATCTTAAAAATAGAAACTGGAGATTTTGATGATGCTGTCTAATAACATCACAGATGCGTGGTCCATGATCTAGGGGGGATACCATCGTGTAACGTCCATCTTAAGTCGGCGCTTGGATGCAGACGCCAATAGGCATTCTCCGGAGTGGCCGTGCGCGCGCACGAGATATCCGTCGTTAGATTTGATTCGGCAGACTATCTCACGAGAGTAGGAGAGAGCCGAGTGCGTCGGCGCCGCCGTCGGAATCGTTCTCTATTGGCTGCTCTCTTCTAGGAGAGAGGCAAAGTGCCGTCTCGCTTGCATGAACCCGCCGTATCCTAGACGAACGACAAGAGGGGCCGAACTAACTTCGTGATGACCTTGGAATTAAACGTAAGTATAATCGCGCTGCTGAAGTCGCTGACAAACGCAATTTGAAACTGCTGTATCTAGGTCAAGATTGTGTATCACCATTTGTCAATTGATGACACATTATCCTCTTTTATATGTATGTTCATTTTACATAACAAACAAATTATTAAATTTAGACATCGTTTATTCTACTCATTTGATAATTGCGAGCGAAATATTGATAATTTTTAATACAGCCAACCGATTATGTAAATAATTGTAGGACTATACAAGCATATTGTAATTAAAGTAAAATATGACATAAATGTAATATATAATATCAATGTCGCGTGTAATGTAATGTTAAAGTCATCAAACTTGAAATGTTAAAGTCATCAAACTTGAAATGATATAGTAACAATGATGTAATAATTTTCATAAATCGAGTCTCTAAATTATCAAAAAGCATGCAGATGATATCACCAAACAAAAGTAAGAAATTAAACGTAATGATCGGGAATGAAATGCGCATGTACCAGAATACTTTAATTACTTTACCTCAGTGACGAGATAGCAAAAAAACCCGTAATTACCGTACCATTATCTATAGACACAATTTTACGTGATGGAAAAACATAAGTGGCTTCGAAAAGTGGACTAATTATTTTTGAAATACTAGACAGCTCACCCGATTAGCTCTCGCGTCGCAATATTCGACGCTCACAATTTTTTTTCTTGCTAATATTAAATTACCGATGATTAAAATCCAGATTAGATTTTAAATCGTCATTTTCAAAATAGCTTTCAATAAAATTTGACATCTCAATCTTAAATTCAGAGATAGTATTTTATTTATGAAATCCAGACTTTTTTGATTTTCGATTTTTTTTTTGCCTGTATGAGCTTGAGTTTCCATTTCAAGGCACTTATAGTCATATTTCGCAACGACATTTTCGCATGATACGCAGTATATTTACTCGACGTATCGTCTGAACGGAATGATTAACGTGTTGCACACCTTGCGGAGATAACGTTTTGCGATTAGCTCATGGCAAGTTTTCGAATGAGTACGGTTAATCACGATTGACTAACCGAGTCATCAACAGCGCAAGGGCTTTCATTAGCTGCCGTTATCGTCACCTTCGCCTCGTTATATACCGGATAGATAATCCTCGGCAATTTGTGACACAACAACGTACAATATAAAATTGAAATGGGGTGGTCTGAAGTAGATTGCAGTTCATGTTAATCATACGCCAGTCTAACAAGCTCGGCGGTTCATTGCTATATAAAAATGCACCTTTAAGATATATTATTTTTAATAAAGAGGTTGCTAAAAAGCAACTATTAGAATATTGAATTCCGGTTTGATTTGACGTTTCGATTCGACTCAATTGAATGATTCACTATAATCATGTTCTCATCACACATGCAAGACTAGCTCGCCCGGTGACGTGAATCGCCGCATAGATCGAGGCATTCTTTCTCTTCTTCTTCTTCTTCGTTTTCCCCTCCATGATTCTCGATCCGTCAGAGCGCGCAATGCATGCGCGTATATCGTCGCACAATGCAAACGAAATTAGCATCGCAATGCGCCACTGCTGCTGCTGGAAAACTGGGTAAACAGCTGTGCGAACAATGCAAGCGCACTGCAACTTCCTTCGCCCTGCCTCGTCGCTCTTACCTTTTCATTTTCTTCACTTCGTTCTCTGCCCCTCTTAGTCATCTGCCTGCACTATGAAGTCTGCATGACGACGATTGCATCGAGGTTACAAATGTGATCGAGAAGTCGCGCGTATTTTTATCTACAGATAGAACTTGGGTTTCCCTCGAGGGATGATTATATTCTCGAGAGTAGTCAATATAGATAATTACCAAGAATAACAAGTAACGGCGTTATAAACGTATTTATAACGCCATTACCGTTACCTTTTTATAATAATGATTTGGAAATAATGTTAATTTTTCATGACGTAACAAGCAAAATAAAGAGTTATTTTTTTCAATAAATAACACTTAATGGTAACAAGTTATTTTCAACAGTGACTGTTTCAACCTTGACGTTATTTCCGACGTCATTACCGACATAAAACTTGTAACATCTTTGCTAAATCGTTATAAAAAAGTAATTGTAACGACGTATACAAATAATTCCTGATTATAAAGACATTAGCGTTATAGAATGTCAATGATTAAATTTAGATTTAAAAGTACAACTTAATAAAGATATGATAAAAAAGATGCTCATTATTGAATAATACAATACATGCAGTGTTTTGAATAATATAATGCAAAGATACAGTGTTTTGTAAATAAGTGATTAATTTTTTAATTATAAATATTCTACAAAAATTGTAATCTACGTGTGCATATTACCTTATATATTATTTGTTTCTATGCAGATTACCTTTATAAATTATTGTGTCTATAAAATATTCTTTATACATTCATATGCATTGATGTAAAGTATTGAACGTAGTGAATTAGATTAGACAATGGCAATTAAAGATACATTAAACAAGTGTTGCAATCTTTTTAGCACACATTCCACGTTTTGTTACAACGACTCCAAACCGTTACAGACAGGTAAAAATATCGCGTAGTACAATTGATAAAATACCAGTCGCCAGTCGCGATACAGTGCAATTTGTAGCAAGACGATAATTATGGACAGAAATAACGATATGCTAGAACAGAAACTTGCAATTAGACTGTAAATAGAGGTAAAATAATACTTATCATATAAGTAAAGAAGCCCTGTAATGTATTTTTTCTTAAAAGCCTCAATTAAACTTTTCGTAAAGTATATTCTGCTCAACACGTTTGTATATATCAGTATTGATAAGAAAAAATTGTTGAATGCTTTTTTTAATTATCTATTATTTAGAGTATTATCAGAAATTTTTTTTTTCCAATGTCTGCAGTCTTTTCGTTGGTTTAAGTTCGCTAATCATATATTCAATTGATTTTCGTTTCTATTAAGAGTGTAACTCCAAGATACATTGACATTCAAATTATCTTTACTAATAAATACAACAAATTGTTGATTAAAGTAAACATTAGTGCAATTCTCATCTCCATTGCAATTTGCAGTAAGTTAACTAAAACGTAAAATATTATTAATCAATGAAAATGTTAACGAAACAATTTTATCATATATTGTTGTGGAAGTTATTTTAACATTAATAACAGTTATTCGAAAAATGCGTATGAAATAAGTTTCTTCATTATTACTGAATAAAGAAAAATCTGAATAAAGAAAGAGCTGATTGGCCATGGTTGATTATTAATATAGTTGCCGTTATAACAACTATAATGTTGTCAAAGGTGCAATTGCAAAAGAGTGTTTTGCAATAGGTAAATAAATTATTTGGAGGGTGTTTTTTAAATGCTTAATTAACATCGCGCTTATGGCAAATCGCGATCGCTTTCAATATCACATACGTGCGAGGACACTAAGTGAGACACTTTCTCGAAATGGCTCGCAACAAAATGAGCTAATTACAATCCGCAATTAACATCGTGTCCTCTGTCGGCTTCAGATACAACTTAATTTGGCGCGCACAATTCCCAAGAATTGAAGTAATATCGATAAATTCGTAGAAGTTAATATGTTGTACAAATATACTACGTTAATTGTCGCGCTTCGAAGGATAAGCGCAACTGTGAGTATTATTGCAGCTGGAATAGCAATTGTATTTTTATTATTAATTGCGGTAGAAGAGGTTTGCTGCTTTCAGACTTTCTAATATATACATGGGAAGTATGAATATCGAATATGCGGGTAGTTTTGAAAATAGATAATGTTAATTTAGTCATGATGCGATTAAAGTAAAGAAAAAAAACTGTATTAAAAAATCTAGTGACATATAAGAATCTTACAGAAGAAGGAAAAGGATATTTCCGGTTACATACGATGTATAAAATAATTAAAAGAAGCTATATTGCAAGAACTTTATTTGATTGGCAGATTAACTAGTACATTAATTAATTTACAATAAGGACTTTTCGAGCCTAGCAAGGTAACGTATGCTATAATTAAATTGTTTTATTAACCGTCATATAAACAATATTTCAAACAAAAAATATTGAAAAAAGATCGAAAAGTTTGAAATATTGTTTATGAAATATAAAGGTTAATAAAACAATTATAGCATATATATTATCTATATTGTATACTTAATTGTATAATTGAATTTTATTCATATTGAATTGTAATATATATTTTCTTAATTTTGTAGTACATTAATATAATATTGTCAGTTTTACGTGAAACAATGAAACATTAT
>Ga0157362_1000561_pt1 | contig 13049 bp, 7 predicted proteins | sample AttlaeALBM3_FD_111480 | JGI IMG/M metagenome (GOLD analysis project Ga0157362, IMG submission 111480) | Fungus gardens microbial communities from leaf cutter ant in Ribeirão Preto, State of São Paulo, Brazil - Atta laevigata ALBM3 | ecosystem: Host-associated > Fungi > Mycelium > Unclassified ... | reverse complement strand
TTCAAAATGGATGTTTGCGATCGAATGATCAATGATTTTGCCTATTATTATCAAACAAGATAATGAGATAACATGACATATCAGAATCAACAGGTGATTTTTGTTCCATTTGATTCTCAATAAATTTCTAATGTAATAGCATCGCATAATTCAATTCGAACTTATTGTTCAATAAGCTTATGGAATAAGAATAAACACGAGAATAATTTACGAGTCGGAAATTAGAGTTTGAAAATTAGATTCATCAAGACGAAAATTACGTCCAATGAAAAATACAGTGCAATCGATTGCGGTAGCACAAGACGTTAAATGTGGAGAATATTTTATGATCAGAATGGATCAAAGGAAAAAAAAGTTTAAGTTTAGTTTGTTTTTATAAGAAGCGCAAATTGTTAAAAGTATTTTTACTCTACGAAAGGAAAGTATTCGTAAAATTTGTACAACATTACGATGTACATTATGTGAAAAAATGATTGTTTTATAAACGATAAAAAACAGATTTGTCAAGAAAAGAAAGGTAGAAATTTCCGAGATGACAAATGTTATAATATAAAATGTTATAATATAAAATATGATCTAATTAACGTTTTGTGAAGCAACATTATTCAGAATGGATCTAACTTAGGAATTAATTTCATAAATAAATTATTAAAGCATAACTAATAGTGATTTTATAACAATGCGAATAAGAATTTTATTCAACGTATCAATTTTTCTTTAAATCTGGTGTTATTAAAACGATTATTTTCGAGTTTTATAAAGAAAAATACATTATAAAACACAGAAATAAAACGATTCTCTAGCGGCAAAACTATCAAAAAGTTCTACCCTCTTTTTCTCAAAATTTATCAAGGAATAAAGTCGCAAACAAATTTTGTGTAATCAAAAGTCAGAGTCTCTATTGTAAAATGCTCCATCCTGATCTTCATTCATGTTGATTTTATCTGTGATACGACTAAAATTTTGTGAATTGAGACGGGCCTGGTAAGTAAGTATAGTCTAGGCTTCGCGAGACAATTTGCAAAAATTGCAAATTAAGCCCATATACGCGCGCGGGGCACATACTACTCGCGTAGACAGACCTTCCTTCTTTCCTGCACACACAGCCGGTTTATTCGCCATTGTTCCACGGCGTTCTGTCGTCTGGATAGTTTTATGTAATACGATTCAATCGCAATCATACTTCGTCGGTGTAAAAGAGGATACGGCTTCAAAGATGGCCTCTCCCCGCTGCTGTCAAATTCGCGGCGCCACGCCGGAAAGCGTCGAAATGAAATATGGGACATCAATGTCCCGCCCGCTTCGAAAAAAATCTCAAATTAATTAACAATTTAGTCAGTACTCACGACAATGAGCACGATGATGTTAGAGGAGCCTGCGTGTAACGCGCGAAGCCCAATGGAGTCGCACCACCTGACGTGATGTCCGATGGAACACTATCCAGCGCACGCCACTTCTTGCGTGCACTACACCGTTTGTAGAAAGGGTTTTGTGCGTTTGTCACAAGCGTAAACGTGAACGCGAATACGAAGTCGTTCGAGACGCGTGTCGTTGCGCCTGAGAGAAACGTGGTCACCACCTACGCTGTAAACAGCTGTACATTGGCTGAATCGGAACACGGTGCGAGTTTGATCGATCACGATCAGTTGTCGTAAACACTGGTCGCCATGCTGCCAAGGCACCTGTCAATACGCACGCGGCACGCACCATCTTGCGCACGACCGTTGGTAACGCGTTGGCGGTACCTGCAGATGGCATGTACAGTGTTGCCACTGTGGCGTTGCAAGTATTAGTATGGCGCTCGAGTCAGTTCTTTTTTCCGATTTTCCTTTCTTTCCCTCTCTCTGATGTCATGACGTTCTGCGTGCGGACCTTTTGTAAGCCTTAACGATAGACTTTACGTTAGTGAAGATTCGTTAAGATTAATCATCTCTTTATGTCTATTGCGAGATCGACATCGATTATTGCTCATGTCATTAACTAATTCGCATCGTCAGATAAATGCTTATATTGTAGATTTTTTAGTTGTAGAGTTTTTAGTTTTTTGAATTCTAACCTAATAATGCGATACCGATATCCGAGCCGTCATGCGCGCGTAATCACGTCTCTACTCTTTTAATCTATACGGTCTAAATATTCATTTGAGTTTATATTAAACCGCCTTATGGCACATGAATCAGAATCAATGACATTTCAGAATCAGTAACATTTCTTTGCGAACTTAGCAATCTTCCTTCGCCATTAGTCATCGCCGGCCAGACACGCTCGGCGCCACATTGGGCACAGCAACCACAACGTAGCTATACCACCATTGAAAAAGACTTTATACTATTAACTGGCAAAAAATGTAGAGCAAAAATTTTTTTTAAGGAAAGAAAAAAAAGATTAACGCTTGTTGCTTTTTAAGAAAATTTCAGTAAACTTTATTTCAGCCATTTAAAAACTTTTAATAAATATGCATATTATGATATATAATACATGTCATGTAACTTCAATAAATTCAAATTAACTTAAAAATATTTATTTTCGATAACAAAATTAATTATATTATTCATTACGTAAACATTATATTACATAATATATAATGATCAAAATATGACTAACATTTCCATCTTTTCTGCAATAATGTTTCAGACAGATTCCATGTATATAGCCATTAGTTGCTTGGATAATATTATAGAACTGCATGTTTCTACAGCCAATTTATTTCGTAACTTTGTTTTAATTAAACTTAATTGAGAAAAAATTCTCTCTACACACGCAGATGTATGTGGCAAACACTTTAATTCTTTAATTAATTGTTTTTAATTAGGGAACATTTCTTCATTTAATTCATTTTTTATTTGAAATACTTTCAATTAAAATTGATCAAATGAAGCGTACATTTTCAAATTTTTTTTAAGATATTCTATATCTTCCAACTGTCTCTATTCACTATTTAAACGTCACTAACAATCAATTTATCAAATTGTCAGTAAAAATTATTAATAATACTGAGGCCTAGTTCTTTTGATAAATTTTATCCATGTTGGGTAAGTAGCAAGATTACCCAGTCAAATGCGCAGATTTACTTAACAGATAAAATTTAAAAGGTAAAACAACCGACCCTGAATAAGTTGTACTTTATTAAAATTTCAATAAACTTACTTGCAATGACCATCTAGTTTAAGAGGGTCACAACATTTTGTGAGGTTTTAAATTAAAAAATTTTTGGTATTCTAAATCATTCCTTCGTTTTGGGCTATTAGCAAATGGTTATACAAATTCCTTAGAAATTCTTTCCACGGATTTTGATAACTTTGTTGCAGCTTTCGAAGAACATAAACGAGTACACAGCCTAGTGTAAATATATCTTTATTTAATTCTCTGTAATTTTGTCTGAACACTTGATTTCTATCCCATCATAACAGCTCATCATTATCAGCAGCAAATCCAATGTTTTCAAGCGATATCTTATTTTTTTTAAATAATTCGACAATTGAATTAAAGAGTGTTTCAGCATTAGCCAAGTGAACTGGTACAAAACCAAAAAACATATCTCTAACTTTGTTTTTGTAAAAGAAGAAAAAACTATTGCTAAACATATGTTTTTATTAAAACATCTGTTGTTTCATCAATAATTATAGAATAATAACATTTTTCTTCTAAAATTTTTTTTCGTAAAACTTGTAATTGTTCTTTCTTTCTGGCTGCTAATTTTTGTTATAGCTGTATAGTTTTTGTCCTGCTACAATTTATATTTTTTGACAATATTTGAATCTGGACATATCGAACGCAACAATTTTGATAAATGTTCCATTATTGATATGTATTATCCATGCACTCTAAAGGCTGCAGCACAAACTTTCGCATAATAGTCCAATATCCCATTGCGAGTTTGTGCATCTATCGCATATGCAGATGACATGTAAAAAAAAAATCGAAGTTCATGTTAAGGGCAACATTTTGTGGCTAAATTACAACGATATCTAAAAAAAATGATCAGCAATATTATTAATTACGTTTCTGATTAAAAAATTAAAAAAAAATGACTCATCGCGTAGTTCAATAATTTTTGCACAGATCGTAGTTTAATGTTTATGACGGAATAGGGTTGCTTTTAAAAAAATGGTCCAAAGGATGAAGATTGCCAGCATTTTAAAAAACCGCTCCGGCTGGCGAAAGCGAATTCAAGAAATAGTGCGGCTCCAGGCGGTGAACAGCAACTGACGATTGAACGTGTGCGTGCGAGTTTGTGTTCATCATATACGTTCGACCGTTTACTTTCTTTATCCTGGCTGCCAGAGGGTTATGACTTTAAAAATGACACTCTACCATTTTCATAATCTACAGATCCTCTCTTTTCAACAATAACCCTTTTATAAGTATACGCGATAGGTCATTTTTTCAAAATTTTTTAATCAAAAAATGTCGCATATAATGATATTCCTGACCACTTTTTTTACCAGATATCCTTGCGGTTTAGTGTTGTTCTCAACACGAATTTCGATTTTTTTAACATTTTATTTGCACACGCGATAGATGGACAAGCTCGCGGTGGGATCTCATATAAAACCGGTTCTACATTAGTTGTAAGTTAATCGCAAGTTTGTTGCGACAGCCAATAAGCTTGCATTTTGAAATCAATTTTTTGCTTTATTGGCTGTTGCAACTTGCGGTCTGCAACTAATGTAGAACGGCTTAATGCGTAGCAATGTACAAGTTCACATAAGCTTAATTTTGCGCCTGCGCTGACTCTATGCTGCGGTATTCTTCGGCTCTGATATTCTAATCATGGTGTAAGTAGTAAGATGAACAATTCTCACGGATGCGTAGTGGATTGAAAGTAGTGGGGAGATCTATTAATCAATTTTTGAGTTCATTGTAGAAATTCACATGATTCGTTCTGCAAATAAATACATTGTAAATTAGTACAATTTTGATTGGTCAAACTCCGCGCAATGGTTCACCTTATATAATCCATCATGATTCTAACCTCATCGATACCGGCATTAATAAGATAGAAAGTATAAATACTATATAATATCATATGATACTATAATTTATAATATTCGGGGGGGAGGGCAAAATACTCAAAAAATTGTATTTAAATGCAAAATAAAAAATACTCTCAACAAATGCATTTAAATATGTATTTTAAATACATATCTCAAATATTGTCTACCCCTGATAATATTGTACTATAATAAGTTATAAAATTGCTAGATAAATATATCAAATAAATAAGAAAATCAAGTCAAAATTAGAAATTAGTACCTAATAATATTTTCATAACTAAAACAATATTTCAATTACATATGCCATGTTTATACTGTCGAACTTTTAATACAATCTCAAATTGAAAAATGATCTTACAATTAAATTGATCATCAATCCGATAATGCGAGATTAAAAAAGGTTAGGATGAGCGTTTTTCGCATTCACTTCTGCATAAGCATAAGATGTTTACATAGTCGCATAACCATATGCATAAAGAAAATTATTCAATCATATTTCTGTCATAAAGACAAACGAAAATATGATTGGATTTTCTTTATTCATATGTTTATAAGGCTATGCAAATTTGTATGAAATGATTCTAAGACAGGGAGCACAGATTCTTGCATAAAGCATAACACATAATGCATAAGAAAATGAACTAATCAAAGTCCTTTATTTTCTTTTTTTCCATGAAATAAAGGACTATGATTGGTTGATTTTCTTATGTCTCATGTTCTATGCATTATACAAGAGTGTCCTCTCTGCTCATGGACGTAGCACAAACTCTCGCATAATGCATAGTGCATAAGCGAATCGATCAATCAGAATTCTTTATTTTTATCTCCGTATGTATAAGACATTAGAACTAATAAACCTTATTACGCATCGACATCCTGTGTTTGATTCCAAAAGGGACTTCAACTTATTATCAACTTATTATATAATAAAATTATTATAAAATACTAATACTATTTTTATTATTACAAGTATTGTAAATAACATAAAAAATGTGAAAAAATGTGTATTATTCCGCTTTCGCTTATTTCGCTCAATGGGACATTAAAGATTTAGGAAAAGCGTAAGAAATGACTCTGATTTATCATGTTGATTCCGCGAGTTTCGTTCCGTTGCCAATTTTCTCAAACTCTATGGGACAGCACCCTTAAGAGCTCCGCTCAATAAAAGGAACAGAAAATAAGAATTTCAATCAGAAATCATGTATTGTGGAATACATGATACATTTCTGATAGGTTGAAATTCTTATTCTCTGTTCTTATTCTCTGTTTCTTTTATTATGCGGAGCCCCTTATAGTATATTCGACTCGAGTAGATTTGTGCCAATTTAGATTGAATTAATGACGTTGTGCTCTTTAATGCTCTCCTATTGTGCTATATGATTTGATATGATGTAATATGATTGTAAAAACCAAATATTTGATTTATCTCCTTGAAAAATGAACATTGCTATGTAGTTTACATTCACTTTGTCAGAGGGCAGTAGTGCGCGACATGTTACAAGCGTTAGTGCGGCGCTCGAGTCAGTTCTTTTTTCCGGTTTTCCTCTCTCTCTCTGATGTCATGGCGTTCTGTGTCCGGATCTTTTTGTAAGCCTCAGTGATAGATTTAAGTTAGTGCTCATTAAGATTAATCATTTCTTTATGTTCATTGCGAGATCAACATCGGTTATTGCTCATGTCATTAAATAATTGTTCGCATCGTTAGATAAATGCTTATATTATAGATTTTTTAATTTCTCGTATTCTAACCTAGTAATGCGATATCCGAGCCATTATATGCACACAATCACTTCTCTACTTTGTAATCTGTACGTTCTAAATAATCATTTGAGTTTGATTAAACCGCCTTATAATATATGAGTCAGAATCAATGAATAACATTTATTTGCAAACTTAATGATTTCCTGCTAATGGTCTTTCGCCGTTAGTTAATCATCGCCGGCGCCACAGCAGCCACACATAGCCACAGTATAAGAAAGCAGATAGATAGATAATACAGTTTATTGGCCCACAATGAATACATGTCATTTTACATACATTCGTAGTCTTGCAGCTACCAATAGGCATTGAAATAACAATGTAACCGGGGTAACACAGCTTATGATATTTTTACGCTAAGAATTAAACTACTTAAACCTAATATAGAAAAACAATAATTAAAGCTATAGAATGTAATAATGGAAAATACATGCTTGAAAAGTCTTTTTAAGTCTTCTTAAAAGAAAAAAATTTATATAACGATCTTGCATTCGTTAAGAAGAGATTCGAAAAGAAATCAGTTATAATCTCAATTTTGTTTTCATTCTTTTTAAAATTTCTTTAATGTCAATCGGAGCTTTTATGGTCAACTTATTAAACTTAACTAACATATTCTTTCTTTCTTTGGCAAATTTATTGCAAACCTATAGTATAACTTATAGTATGGTTCTCGTTTTCGATGAGACCGCAAGAATATTTATCATTATCGATTATCTTAAATCTAAATAAGCTAGATTTCAAAGAATTATGGCCATAATGAAGGCGATTGATAATTACAATAGCTTTCCTGCTTAGATTGCTAGAAAAACGGTTTATCTGATTGAAAATAATATAATTGAAAATACTCGGTGCCTTTATAAAGAACATTAGCTCTATATTTCAAGAAATTTTTATTATCCTTATTGCATTGAGTTTTAAAAATACTAGTGATATCCGAATAAGGTACCTCCATCAGCAAATTGTCTTCAGAGGCGACCCTCTTGGCTAATACGTCCGCATTATCGTTTCCTTGAATATTATGATGAGCTGGAATCCAAATCAGTTCGATATTTTTATCTTTTTCATTGCACCTGACAATAACATAGTTAATTTCTTGAATTATATGCGATTGGTATTTAAGTTTGCGGATGTTTTGAAGAGAACTGAGAATACTCTTGGAATCCGAAAAGTTTGTAAAATTGACGTGCTCAGAGATGCTTATATGTTTTACTGTCAGTAAAGCGATAGCCTCGGCTATGTATATGGGAGTAACATCTAATAATTTATGACTAAATGTGAAAAATCGTTTAAGCTCCAGCTAGCTATCATTATCGGTCCTTGACCCATCCGTGAATATTACCGTGCGATCTAACAATCTGTCTTGAAACATTTGAGAAAATTTGAGATTTGTAAACTTTCTTGATTTCAACACCACTTATAAGATCTATGTTTATTGTATTGAACTGACTTTTATATTCCATCTGATAAAATTTGAGCATTGGAAATCTAGATAAGAGTCTCGTAAAACATAATTGCTTCATAGGAGCCAACCAGCAGTGGCTTTTCATAATTGAACTTATAGACAAAGTGGTTCGTAAGGTTGTTAATTTTTACAATATTACTTAACTCAATTCATTGTTTTCCCTAGCTAGACTTCTAAGGAGAAATTTATAACTAAGAAATTTGAATCTAGTGTTTAGAGTTAAAATTTTTGTTTCACCATATATAATGTTGTTTGTAGAAGTGGACATCCTAATTTCAGAGACTTCAGTTGGATTTTTTCTAACTTATAAAATACTTCAGGTTTGCATGGAAATCAAAAAGCTGCGTATTCAATTCGAGACCTTATATGGTAAAAGATTTATACAAGACATGGTAGATCGGATCTGCTTCCCACCACGTATTCCTGATGCAGAAGATTTTAATAGGATTCTCGCATTTTTTAATAATATTATCTATATGGAAGTTCCAGCTTAAATGTTTATCGAGAACTACACCAAGAAACTTTACATGAGACGATAGTTTGATATCAAGATTGTCAATTTTAATTTGAAATCTGTTCTGGGCAAATTAATTTTGTTAAAGATTAATAATTTACATTTTTCTGAAACTAAATGCAAATTTTTGTAGTTTCTGTCTAATATACTAATCAGTATATCAGATAGAATTTTTATTTGTTGTTTCAATGCGTTAAGGCTTATTTCCACTTGAGAATTAGTAGTAAACATCGTTATATCATTAGCAAATTTTAACACCTTGACTTCAGAAGTAATTACGTTATCAATTTTGTTGAGGTAAATTGAAAATAATATCGGACTTAAGATGCTGCCTTAGGTAAATCTTTACAAGCAGGACAATTAATATTACCTGGGCAGTTATGAATTGAATGTATTGAATGTAATGTATAACCGTTAAAAAAACAAATTATATATAAATAATATTAAGTTTTTTGGAAAATTTAGCTCGATGAGGTTATTAATTAATTAATATTTCAGGATCTACGTTATCGTATGCTTCTATGTCCTTTTATGTTATTCCAGAAGGATACAGCAAGATGATTTTTTAAATAAAATTTTTCTCCGTTTCCAATATAAGCAGAGCGAGGCTGTCAACGACCTATCCATTCTAAAACCGAATTGCAAATTATTAATTAAATTGTTATGTTCTATCCGCTAAGTAAGGCGCTCGTTTATTATTTTTTTCCAGAAGAAAACAAGAAAACATGCTGATAGGTCTAACTTTGTTACTATTCGCTTTGGAAATAAAAAAACAACGGTAGTTTCTCCATTCCTCCGGAAAATTATCCGTGTGAATCACACCATTATAAACGTCCAAGAGTGTTCTTTTCATGAATTCTGGGAGTTTAGCAATAATTTTAGAATTAATCCTATCAAAATCAAGAGCCGATTCTTTATTAACATTTCTTAAGGCAATAGAAAGTTCCTTATAATCGAAAGATGCGTCAAGAAAATGGTTATTAGAGGGCTGATTATTAATTGCTGGAAAATTAAATTTAACGCTTGGAGAGCACATTTCATCTATACTTTGTTTTATAAATTCGATGATGATTTGATTTCCTTCGAAGGAGTTAGGTTTAGAAAACTTATTCTTAAATCGTTCAATTTTATTAAATAAGTAACTGCTCTTGCTAGTTTTGTTTAGAAAGATTCACAGAATGCTCGATTCACAGAAAAGTCTTCTTTTTCTCAAACTTTAAAAATACTTTGATCTATGCTTTTAATTTTTTATATTCCAGAAACTCCTCTCTAGAGAACTTGTATTGCAGTGAAAGCCATTTCGCCTTTCTAAGTTTCATTGCTCTTTCGCATGCCTCATTCCATCAGATAGCAGGAGTTCTCTTCTTGGTCTTATTTATGTTATTCTGATCATTATTAGAGTTTTTTCTTTTAGCTGGTAATGCGAGATTGATAGTTACATAAATTTGTTTTAAAATAAAAGAATATCTGTCACAAACAGAATTTAGAAAAATGAATTTAGAAAAATCATGGAGTTAAAAATATTGGAATTTCTTTCCCAGAAGTCGTGAGATTTATCTCAGTCAATTAAATTAATATTCAGTTTGAAATGATTACTTGGAATATATTCGATTGAAACATCCATGTAGATAGATATCGGGTAATGATCACTTCTCCAGTTATCTTTCTCAACTTTTCACTCGCAATCTAGAGCTAACGCTGAGGATACAAAAGTTAAATCTATGCAAGAATTGGAAAAATTAGGACTAGCTACGTGAGTGGTATTATCGTTGTTCAGAATCACAAATTGATTTGGATCTGTAAAGTTATATATAATATTTCTTATGACAATTGTGGTTGCTGCTCCAAGAATAATGGTTACAATCAGATCCCTATTAAAAATTTATTTCCATTTTTTATAACGGAATTTATAAAGGTTTGCCACTCAATGGGAGTAATGTTTTTAGATGGAGCTCTATAACAAGCAGTAAGAGTTATATAGCCTTTGGAAGTTTAGAAATGGAAATAGCTCCTCCAAAGCTTTAGGATTAAAGTCCAATTGTATAATATCGAATATCAAGTTGTTTTTGACTGAAGAAGAATAACTTCTTCATGACTCGATAATTTATCCCGAAACGAACGGTGTTCTAAAACTGTTAATATGAAAACTGCTCAGGCTTTAAAAAGGAAAACTTCTCAGGCTTTCGTTAAGCATAATGACGTCGCATTGGGCAAAATCTTTCCATTTCATAAATTTTACCTCTAATACCTTTACAATTCCATTGTAGAATTTTTAAATTAATTGATTTATTCATGACTAGCTTAAATTCAGAACTCGGTTAAATAAAAGTATTAGAAGATTTATTTATTTCTTTATTTACCTTAGAATACGTTTTTACTGTTTGCTTTTATGGATAAAAAGCATTTTCAGAGGATTTGTTCGATTCATTCTTTGGTGAAGAGTGGACATTTGAGTTAGAAATGTCCAAAAGTGCTTATCGCAAAGGCGACGTGTCCTGTCGCCTTAGAATCGTTAGAAGAAGATTAGCAGGATCCAAATTCTCATTATGTCAGAGAGTTGCGGGAGTCCGATGATGACTTCCTGAGGACTACTCCATTGATAGAAGGGAGTAATTACCCTCTATTATCGATAAAATATTCACAATTGGCTTTTTGAAACTTGTAGTGTAGGCTTGAGTTGGACTTAAACTTGTTTAGATTTTCTTAAGTTTTTCGTTTGTTATTACTTCGTTGATTTGGAAGACTTTTAATTACTTTTTTATAAGGAGTAAAAAGTTTCTCTTTAAGAGATGGGAAATCTTTACTTCCTGAGTTGTTTAACATCTTAGGTTTTTTTATATACTAGTTTTCTTGCATCTCCCATCGCCAAATTTTCATATGCCATTAGCTTTCTTATTTCGTATTCCTTACGATATGATAAGCAGCTTCTATCTGTAGATATATATTTGCAATTAGCGCATTTCGGTTATACATTCCTTCTCGTGTTTGCTCTCACTACATATGTTGCATTTAGAGTCTCCTTTATAGACAGCACTCGGATGACTGAATTTAAAGCAGTTGTAGCAGATGATTGATAAAGTCATATAGGGTTTCATTTTAATTCTCACTTTATGAATGAATATTTCGTTAGGTAAGTTCTCAACGAAAAGATAATTACCATTGATCTAGGAATCTCATTGTCTTGAGAAACAAATCCTTGTTTCTTCTATTGAGTCTTCTTATGCTTAGAACTTCATATTCAGATTCAATGAATTCCATGGTTTCCTTTTCCGAAATTATCTTCGTCAACACCTTTGGATTAATCCTTTTCTCATGAGTTTGAAGCTCGGGACATAGGCTTTCAAATCGTTGTCCTTCAATGACGAATCCTTGAGCAGGAGATTAGCCTCACTAGCATTCCTGAACCGACTTCCATTCTTGATTTTGACTTACTACTAATAAAAGTGATGCTTGGGTATTTACTGCATATTAATTTGCCTATTTTAAACGGATTCAGGCTATTAATGATAGAATTATTACTATCTCTGTAAGAATCCGATTGGATTCTGAATATGGACCCTTGTTACCCTTTTGTGGCTTGTAATCATTCGTCGACTTAGCTATTGCTGTTTCTTCTTACTGAACGCGTGCAAATTTTTCTTGGTGGGATTCTCTTCGTTGATATTAAAAAATTTTCTTTTGTGATAGCAAGCCAATGTCCATGTCACTCTCCTTCGCCTAGCTATTCAGCGAATCCATTATGGTTATCCGCCCTATCCTCACTAATGCGAGAGTAAAGGTCTAAAGTCTCAACTGATTTGACTTGCACGTTTAGGTTATAAAGACGTAAGAAGACAAACACCGCCCAGAGTTATTTTGGACTGTATCTTAAAGTTCATGTTGGAAAGTTGTACAACAACCTTCTTAACTGGGATTCAAGGAAAATTCCCGAATATCAGAAGAAAGTTTACTCGTTCACAACTCTCTCGTGTATACTCGCCTATAAAAAAGCACAATAAGCTTACTTAATGTCGGCATCTTTGATCTGATGACTAAAAGATCGCCATGTTGTTAGTTGTGCGCGGGTTCTAATTTGAAAAGCAATTGATACAATCAAAATGAATACTTATATATACTTATATATAATAACAGTATTATAAACATAAATCCTAAAAAATAAATAAATTATAAAAAATTTGATTAAATATTTTAATTTGTTTCATTTAAAACACAATTTTATTGAAATTACATTGTATAATTAAAATTATTATAAGTATATATTAGGTGTACAACTTTGCTTCCGCCGTTTTCCTATAGATGGCTTTAGCGGTAAGTGGTG
>Ga0157362_1000560_pt1 | contig 13051 bp, 11 predicted proteins | sample AttlaeALBM3_FD_111480 | JGI IMG/M metagenome (GOLD analysis project Ga0157362, IMG submission 111480) | Fungus gardens microbial communities from leaf cutter ant in Ribeirão Preto, State of São Paulo, Brazil - Atta laevigata ALBM3 | ecosystem: Host-associated > Fungi > Mycelium > Unclassified ... | reverse complement strand
GGTGAAGAATAACTACCCGTTACCCTTAATCACAGAGTTAATAGATAATATGGGTAGCAAGAAAGTATTCACTAAGATGGATCTCAGGTGGGGGTTCAATAATGTGAGGATAAAGGAAGGGGATGAGTGGAAGGAAGCGTTCACAATACACATTGGTTCCTTCGAGCCAACAGTTATGTTTTTCGGGATGACAAACTTGCCAGCCATATTTCAGGCAATGATGAATGAAATCCTGAGGGACCTGATAAACAAGGGAAAAGTAGCAGCATTTGTGGACGATGTGTTAGTAGGGACGAAGACAGAAGAAGGGCATAACGAGATTGTGGAGGAAGTATTGAGGAGGCTAGAGAAGAACAACTTGTATATCAAGCCGGAGAAATATGTGTGGAAGGTGAGAAAGATAGAATTCCTAGGAGTCGTCATAGGACCCAATGGGATAGAAATGGAAGCAGAAAAGGTAGACGGAGTACTTAGTTGGTCACAGCCAAAGAACGTAAAAGACGTTAGAAAATTCTCAGGCCTTGCAAATTATTATCGAAGGTTCATTAAAGATTTCGCACGAGTAGCCAGACCAATGAATGTACTTACGAGGAAAGATGAGAAATGGCGGTGGGAGGAGCCTCAGCAGAAGGTGTTTGACGAGCTAAAGAAAGTCTTCATAACAAAGCCAGTATTAGCAGCTCCAGACTTAGATAAAGAGTTTAGAGTAGAGGCAGATGCCTCAAACTATACTACTGGAGGAATACTCTCGATGAAGTGCTCAGACAATAAATGGAGACCAGTTGCTTTCATCTCAAAATCTCTAAGCAATACAGAACAAAACTATGAGATTCACGACAAAGAGATGCTAGCGGTAGTCAGATGCTTAGAAGCATAGAGACATTTTCTGGAAGAAGCAACAACGAAATTCGAGATCTGGACAGATCACAAAAATCTCGAGTATTTCATGAAAGCACAGAAGTTAAATCATAGACAAGCAAGATGGGCTCTATACCTATCAAGATTTGATTTCCTGTTAAAGCATGTTCCGGGGAGTAAGATGGAGAAGGCAGACAGTCTAAGCAGGAGACCAGACTGGGAAATTGGTGTAGAAAAAGATAATGAAGACGAGACGATGATAAAGCCAGAATGGCTAGAAGTAAGGAAGACCAAAGTGGTGGAAATAATAGTAGATGGGATAGATCTACTAGAAGAAGTCAGAAAGTTAAAGGTGAAAGATGACAAAGTAGTGAAAGCAGTGGAAGAAATGAAGCAGGCAGGAGTAAAAATGCTGAGGGATGAAGAGTAGAGAGAAGTTGACGGCGTAATGTATAAAGAAGAAAAAGTGTATGTGCCGAAAGATGATAAGCTTAGAACAGAAATTATCAGGCTACATCACGATACGCCAGTAGGAGGCCATGGGAGGCAGTAGAAGACAGTAGAATTGGTCACTCGTAACTTTTGGTGGCCAGGAGTAACGAAAGAAGTAAAGTAGTACATGGAGGGATGTGATGCCTGCCAACGCAATAAGAATCGCACAGAGCAACCAGCTGGCAAGTTAATGCCAAACTCAATACCAGAGAAACCTTGGACGCACATATCGGCAGACTTCATCACAAAGCTGCCCTTAGCTCAGGGATACGACTTGATCTTAGTAGTAGTTGATAGATTGACAAAAATGGTACATTTCATACCTACTACAGAGAAAACGTCAGCAGAAGGTTTAGTAAGGCTGTTCAGAGATAATGTGTGGAAATTGCATGGTTTACCCAAAAGTATCATATCAGATCGGGGACCACAGTTTACGGCAGGATTGATGAGAGAGTTGAACAAGATGCTAGGAATTAAGAGTAAATTGTCAATGGCATTCCACCCTCAGACAGACAGACAGATGGAGAGGGTCAACCAAGAACTGGAATAGTACCTAAGAATGTTTATTGATCATAGGCAAGAGCAATGGCTAGAATGGTTAGGGACAGCAGAGTTCACGTACAACAATAAAGCACACTCAAGTACCAGGATATCACCTTTTAAGACAAATTACGGGCAAGATCCCAGGATGGGATTCGAAGGGAGAAAGAAGAGGAAATATGCAGGAGCAGAGAAATTTGTGGAGAAAATGAAGGAAATACAGGAGGAGGCAAAAGCGGCACTAGGAAAGGCGCAAGCAGATATGAAGAAATACGCCAACAAGAAGAGATCGGACGTAGAAGGATATAAAGTAGGAGACTTGGTCATGCTCAGTACCAAGGATCTGAAATATCAGATGGTCAGGAGGAGGACAGAAAAGTTGACGGAGAGATTTGTAGGCCCTTATAGGGTCAAGAAAATCATATCATCGAATGCAGTGGAACTGGAGCTACCTAGTATCATTAAAATACACCCGGTAGTAAACGTCAGTAGAATACATAGATACGTAGGGCAAGTACAGGGGCAGAAAAAGGAGCAGCCGCTCCCAGTAATAATTGAGGGAAAGGAAGAATGGGAGGTGGAAAGAATACTGAATAAGCGACGAGTATGGGGAAAAGACAAGTACTTAGTGCGATAGAGAGAGTTTACAGCAGAATCCAATACTTGGGAAGGTAGGGAGAATTTGAAAAACGCAAAAAAAGTGATTGAAGAATTTGAGAAAGAATATCGGCGAGATATAGAAGATGTAGCATGGCAAGAACGCAAGGAAACAACGTTCAAACGGGGAGAGCTACCAGGAAAGTTCACGGCAAAGATGTTGTATGGATGGTCAGACAAGCAATACGACCAAGAATATTGGGGTAGGCTAGAGAGGAATTGGAAGAGATGGAAAGGCAAGAGACCCACGAGAAGAGAAATGATGAAGACGATTCCAGAAGAAGAAGAAATCGAGGAAGAGAAATCAGGAGTGAGAGAGTGGACAGAAGAAGACGACGATGAGATAGGTAACATGATTGACCCATATTACAAGTTGTAGGAAAATTCCTCGGGATGAGGAAGCTTAGGAGGGGAGTGGTGTTATGACTTGGCAAAACGACTAAGTCATTATTTAATATTTCTTTTTCTTTTTCTTTTCTTTTAGTTTTGAATATTGTTTTTCTTTTTCTTTTCTTTTCTTTTAATTTGTAATAACGGATGTGCGAGAGCAAGTTGACTCATAGAGAAGCGCAGAATAAAAGGACAGGGTTAGGGTTACTCTACTTGTATAAATAGTGTACAGAATCTAATGAGAACTCTATCGAGTTCTCCTTATCAAATGCTGATAAAGGAGCAGTTGGCTTAATTCCGGCTTTGAAGTTAGCTAGTCTGACAATCCTCTTTCTAGTCTTCCACATACTCTGAAGGGGGTCCAGATCAGCAGACGTTGAGGGCTCTAGTCTCCATCCTCTTCTGCGATGCTTGTTCCCTTTGTATCACATGACATCCTTTGTATCAAAGAGGGCATTGGTTTATCTGTACTTCTTCGGTTTGCCAATTGACCTCCAGGTTGTGGTTCTTGAGCCAGGTATAACCAAGGATCATATTTTGCTTTCCGAGGCTGGAGACAGTGAGGAGCATCCTTTTGGAGTGGGTTTTGTAACGGAAAACTATGTCTACAACTTCGGAGATCTGGCCTGCCTCGTTGGGGGAGCTGTCCACGTTGTACACCGGTATTGGGCGAGAGATACTCTGGGTGTTAATACCTTTCATACGGACAAAGTCTCAATCTATGAAGTTGTCTGTAGCTCCAGAGTCCAAAAGCGCTTTGACGGAATGTACCTCGCTGGTGTCTGTGGTGCTGACTTCTATTGGGAGGATGATCAACATTCTGTGCATGTCAAGGGTATTGACAGAGAGTTGTTTGGGTAACCTCTTTTCCGATTTTGGCTTCCAGGGTTGCATTGTCCTGTCTGGAATGGAGGAAGAGAGAGAGGGTGCGTCTATAGGTTCACGAATATCTGTATTGACCTCTTCTACATCTAATACAGCGAACCTATTAACTAGCAGTGACCAGGGCGTACTTTTCGCTGGTTGTGCTAAGCAAAATCCTCCTCTGGAGCTGAGCAAACCTCTTCTTCCTCTACTGTATTCTTTAGGGCCATTAAATCTTCAATCAATGCCTCTCTTTGCTCTGCAGTTAACCTCCAGACATCCAAACGGTGGAGGCAGTCCTTTACAAGATGGTTGGTCTCTTCGCAGCGATAGCAACCTTGCAGAGGTAAGGAGCACGTTTTCTGGACTGCGTCTACGTTCATGGGTATTCCTCCGGATGGTGTAGGCAGAGGTGGTAGAGGTCTTGGTAAAACAGAAGGCGGAGCTACTGGAGTGGAGCGGAGTACCAAAAAAGGGATTGGTTGAGTCAGGGCAGAGTATGCAGGCGTCACGGTCATTGACTGAAGTGTGGATTGGAATGCTTCATTTGCTAACCGCGCCTAGTTGATCTTCCAGGCTACTGCATACCAGGCCTCCGGATTAGTGTCTGCAGGTTGTCTGAAAGGCATAGTTGCGATTTGACTTTGAACGTTCAATTTGAGTCCGTGGCGGAATTTGACCACTAACATCTAGAGGTCCGTGTATCCGTCATCCAAGGCTAAGATCAGGAAACTGTCTAAGTAATCGTCTACTGTCCAGTTTCCTTGATAGTATGAAGACCCCTCTAAAGTGTTGATGGTGTTTGCTTCTGCATTGACTGGAAAGAATTGACTCCGGAATTGTTATTCAAAGTCGGTCCAGGATTGAATTGAGAAAATGCCAGTGTTTGCCTCCTGGCAAAAGAGGTTCTTGGATCACTTCGCAGCATGTCCATCCTTGAAGAAGGCGAGGGTCCAGAAGATTTTTTTCTTGTTGCAGATGAACTGCTCTGGAGCCAGGCATAAGTACAGCGTGCAGGAGTTAAGGAAGGCTTGTCCGGAACTCCATTCACCAGAGAAGTTGGGGGAAAAGGGGAGTTTTGGCCTTGCTCGCTGTTTAGACAAAGCGGCTGGGGCAGAAGAGGGAGGTCTAACCAGAGAAGGAGACGCAGGTATTGAAGATAGAGCAATGGTCAGTGCAGGAGCGGGGCTGGTCATGAGTTGGGTGATTTGTTGTAATTGAGCAGTCAGGGCCATGAGAGTGGTGTTTATAGCATATTACGAAGCACTTTGACATTCAGTCAGCTCCTGGAGATGGTGCTATAGGTAGCCTAAGGCATCAGCTACGCCTAGGGGGGTGTCCATGGGCAGCAACATCGTTCTTTGGAGCAGAGTGATCAAAGGGTCAGAGTTTGTTAGCAGAGGGCGACCTGAGGGCGGCTGTCCACTGAGAATCCCTAAGGCTCTGGTAATGAGATCTAATTCTGCTATAAGGGTGACTGGAGCAGAGCACTCTAGGAGATTACTTAGATAAATTATACTATGGAATATGTTACAACTTACCTCCAGGAGATTCCTCAGAGAATTAGATAAGACTCCTGGAGAGAATAATCTACAATATATACTAAAATGTCCCTGCATTTCATTCTTTGGTAACCAGGGGCTGTATAATGAAATTGTGTTAGGAAGCAATGAGAGGCGCTCTGGAGTCATGTGTGAGGGGTCCCCTTACAGGAGTTGACAACAAAAGTGGGAAATAACCTTGGCCTCAGCTCGTGTGCTGTGTTTCAATCTTCTGTTGTGTGTGTGGTTGCATATTTCAGAAGGACTAAATTGTTGCCAGGAGTTCCGGAGAAGAGTGGTATAGATTGATAGGAGTAAGGATAGAACATGTAAAAGACGTTAAAGACGTTAATTTATGAACTAAGGAACTAGGATATAACTAATAGAGTACTTATACTAAGTCTGAAATAGGAGGAGTACAAGTAACTAGTCTACATCATGATCCTATAGAAGTAGACAATAGGAGTTCAGGAGTGAAATTTAGTAATAATATAAAATATAAAAGAAATTATATTATTAAATGATTATTTTCTATCATATGATAGTATCCCCTCCTTAAGGCTGAGCCCTCGAAGCCCTGATGGATAAGCAATATAATTATTACCTGATCCGAAGGTTTAAAAACCAGCTTTGAGAAATCTTTTCTCTTGATCTTGAACTACAATATTGTTGCAATATACCATCAACTCTGTTCTGGTGTCAGACTCCAATGATGAAAGGTATGAACAGAAGCTTGTAAATGAAGACAGAAGACAAAGGCAAGGCTTTAGGAGGAAGAGGAACAACAATGGGTGGAGCAGAAAGCAAGAAAAAAAGCGAGGGCAGCAGAGAAAAGAAGACAGGAGGAGGAAATGAGAAGGCAAGCGGAGGAGGATAGACAGCAAAAAGAGGAAGCAAAGAGGCAGATGAAGGCAGAGGAAGAATAGCGGAGAAAAGAGAAGGAGGAAGAAGTATAGAGGAGAGAGGAAGAATGCTAGAGTATTCTGGCCCATTGTCTTGAGGCGAATCACATCGCCGCCATTGAACAACAACAGCGCCAGAATTGGTCCAAGACATTCTTGCCTCCTTTAGTCCTCCTTCCGATGAGGACATGAATCTAATTGACCTTCCACTTCTGACTAAGAGACAGTGTGTTTAGTATCTGCTAAAAGAAACTCTAGAGGCTTGCCAGCAACATGAGAAGTTGGCAAAAGAAATAGGAGTATCAGCTGTTGGTAAGAAAGTTCCTACAAGAGGTACGTGGATTTCAGAATACTTTGTATTCCTCAAAATTTGCTATAAGTCTTCCACTTCATTTTCTGTTCCTTTGCTAAGTTTTGTAGTCACGCAATGTCCTGTGCTCTCTGCACCAAGGCTAAGGCTGCCTGTAAGCCTTTTGACATAGACAAAGCATGCACAAAGGCTAGGGCAGAAGCGGTCCAGAGGTCCAAGGCAAGAAAGATAAAATAACAAGCAGATGCAGAGTGGAAGGCAGAGGTTTTGAGGAAGTTGGAGGACTTGAGTGAATTGTGAGGGTTGAGAAAAGATGTCTAGAGGATTGCAGTGGCGTTGGAGAAGTTGGCTAGCATAGAGGGCCAGGATTCTGATGATGAACAATTCTCATGGCCAGAGTCCGAGAGAGAGGAGACAAAGGTACAGGGAATTACTGAGAAGAGAAAGCAAAAAGAACAGAGGTCAGACGGAGTGGAGGAGGAGAGAGAAGTTGAGGGTCAGGAAGAGGAAAATACAATGGAGGGTGTGGAAGAGAGAAGTAGTAGTTTTTCTCTAGTTGCACATTCTATTAAAACTGGAGCTAGATAAATTTTTTAAAATTTTGTACTTAGTTGAATAAAATTTGTGCTTTCAGAGGAGTAGTTTGATTCCCATTCCCCTCTTAAGGCTAGGCGTTCTATCGCCTAGCGACAAGAGTAAGAAATTGAAGTATTAGAGTCATGGCTATAGACTCTGGTACGAGTAAATTCTGGAATAACAGAGACAAACTTTTGAAAAAGTTCATTGGCGGCAGTCTAAATGGTGAGATAGAGATGGGTGTAGAAACCCAGAGTGGACATGGAGGTCCTAAATTGAGTATGAAAGCTTGACGGAGGCTGGAATTTGCAGAGGAGTTGTTGAAGTATATCACAAATGGTCACTTACTATTTGTAATGGGTGCTTTGATACTTTAAAGAGTTCAAAAATGCAAAGTAAGGCAAGTGACAAAAAATGTTGTTAAGTCTGAGGTCTAATCCTCAGACTATGAGTTCTTAAATACAGAAAAGTAATGGTCTGTACACTAGGACAAAGCATTATATACTACTACTTATTGTTCTACATATGGTAGTGCCTTTGTACTTTGCAATAAATTAACCTTATGGAGGCTGTCCTTTGTTCTAAGAAAAGAACAAATGACTATCTATAGGTAATTAATGAAGTCTATGTGCAAACATTGAGGTTTTCATATCTCCACTAATATTAATTGCCTTGGCACTGTTTTAGACTCATTATAAGCGGTATGAAGAGGGCTTTTATGATGCCTAAAAGCAAAGCTTAGATTGTGGCGGTTTCCGAGATATTGGTGATTTAATAAATGGTACCATGGTAGTTACCTGTTGATCTGCCTAATATCTCGGCCATTATTGATCACCTCGAGACGTGACTAGTATCTATCAAAAGGTCTTTTTAAGGGCTTTCCGTAACTGTTAAGACCGTGAGAATCAATGAAGAATTGATGGAGATATGGCCAAATGAAGTTTATGACAAGTCCCAATTAATGTTTAGTATCTCCAAGTCGCGTCCTAGAGGTCATTTATATGATATGATGCCATCAATGCTTATTTACAAGTACAAAGTCTATCAGTCTAAGTTCTTTATCTGAGTAGTACTGGTTTTGGAGTACAAGTTTACCATCTTTCTAAGTTAGTCCATTCAAAAGTGGGTCTAGAGCATAGTCCCTCAGTAACTCTCTTAGTAACCTGATGCTAGTTTATCTTAATTGCTTCTCAAGGTCTCAACACAAGCTCTAGGTTGATTATCACCTGCTCAATATACGCATCATATAGTGTTACACTCTGAGGATATAGAAAGGGTTCTAGAGCAAATTCTAATTGAGAATCTGTTGGTATAAAGTGTATCAAATGTAATGTTATCATTTGCTTATAGCATAACAGCAGTACATAAAACTCAGTTATACAGAAGTAGCCACAAGTGAACTGGATTGGTAATGTTATGACTTGATTCACATTTTGACTAATGGTACCATTTATCAATATCAGGGGGAGGGGATTGATAACTCAGAATAGCAATTTATGAGTAGTAACAAAACTTAAAACTTAAGTTCATTAAACAATCCAACAAACTAGAGTTAATTAACCCTTGAAAAACTTTTGCAACCAAATTTGAGCTTAGTGAGACAAAGGGAGAATTTGGGCTAGCAAAGACGTTAGCTTTTAATCTTAGGTAGTTTTTCCTGGTGGAAATTAGGCGGTTAACTCTTTGGAAGGGGAGAGAACCACCTTCTTGTTTTTTGGCCATCTCGACAGTTCTGAGAACATCTCTAGCTGGGCTGTGTGTGCCCCTAGACTGCTAGGGGATCTTGTGGAGTGCTTGGGGCAGGCCCTAGCCAGGTACCTAGATTGGCTACAACATAAGTATAGTTCTAGGTTCATCTGTTGTTGTTGTTTGACTGGAGTAAGTTTTTTGTCTGCTTCTAAGACATTACTGATAGAGGACCTTTGTGACAGCAAACTAGATGAGACCCTGAGGGGAGATAGGAACCTAGGTGTTCTTTCTTTAGCTCTAGGTGCCTTAGGTGGCTCTAGCCTCAGCAGTTTGGTCAAATGGTGTTGGGAGAACTGGTTTATCCACAATCTTTTCTTGTCATCCTGGATCCTCTTCTGTCATGACTTGCCACAACGGCTAAGTCATTATTATTTTCTTTTTTCTTTTTCTTTTCTTTTATTTTGAATATTGTTTTTCTTTTTCTTTTTCTTTTCTTTTTCTTCTAATTTGTAATATTGACAGATGCACAAGAGCAAGTTGACTCATAGGGAGGCGCAGGACTTAGTGCAGGGTTAGGGTTACTCCTGTTGTATAAATAGTATACAGAATCAAGCGAGAACTCTATCGAGTTCTCTTTGTCAATCACTGAACAAAGAGCAGTTGGCTTAATTCCAGTACGGAGTTTGGCTACCTGACATCTTCCAATAATTGTTGTCAATTCACAGTACTGCTCTTTTAAAGCCTTCAAAGAATGACATATCCTCTTGACTGTAATACAACTCATCTTGTATCTGGTTTGGAATGGAATCTTTGACCATCTTATAGAAAACCTGTTAGAATAGCTAACTCCTGAGCTGGAATAAAGCCTACTGCTCCTTTATCAGCATTTAACAAGGAGAACTCAATAAAGTTCTTATGCATTTCTTGTACACTACTTATACAATTACTATATGGTCTGTGCACTACTTTCCCATGGTTGTCATGTGACTTCATTTGTGTGATATTGTTCTGTGACATATGACTTTGACATGTGACACTTTCCTGCACTCTTTTCTTGTGTAGTAAGTCCAAAAGAAAAAGCAAAGAAAAAAAATATAAATAATGACTTAGCCATTTTGCCAAGTCATGACAGGACCCTCTCATCCCAGTGAATGCAATTTTGATACTTTGCAAAATGGATGAAGTAATTAACAGCCTTGCTGTCATTAGGGAAAGAGATAGCTACTATTGTATCCTCATTGTCATTTTCAGGTAAGTAAGACCTGAAAATATTGGACAGCTTCTGTACAAAGGCTGACCAATCCTCCAAGAAATCCAGATTGTGGTATAGGTCTGGTTCATTAATAAAGAGTTCAAAATAGTCCAAGGTAATGCCCTGGAGGTAAAATATAGTAAAGAAGACCTTGTTTGCATCATCCACAAATTCTCCTTCACAAGTGTGGAAATAGATTTGATACTGAAACATGAATGTGTGCAATTCCTCCAGACCCCCTCTGCTAAATGGGTTATGTTCTTTAATTACTCAAAGTTTCTTCTATGGGTGGTTACTTGTTTGCCTAGCTAATGCTAGTATAGTGGTCTGTAATTCACAGTTTGATATCTCCCTGAGTCTGAGTGAACTTGGTGCTCATTCTCTAGTAGTTTATGTTATGACTTGGCAAAACAGCTAAGTCATTATTTAATATTTCTTTTTTTTCATTTATTTTCTTATCAATGAACATGCAAGAGGAAAATGACTCATAAGGAAGCATGGGACACTGGGATCAGGTTAGGGTTAGATTTTATGTATACATAGTATACAGAATCCAGTAGGAACTCTATTGAGTTCTCTTTGTCAAACACTAAACAAAGAGCAGTTGGCTTAATTCTGGCTCAGAGTTAAGTGACCTTACAGTTTGGGAGGGTCCAGTTGAAGGTTCTAAGGGGTCACTGACATTGTTTCCAGCTACCTTCTCTCCTAATTCTTCTACCAGTTCTAGAGAGATAAGGCACTGACTCCTGGTCTGCAATGTAGTGAAAGGTTGTTTGATTGGTGTGGTAGTGGATTCTCTGAGTGGTCCTGGGCAGAGTCCATCATGTTTTATGCAAAAGTCCAACTGAGAGTCTAGTTCAGGAGCTTGGAACATGATGGGAAAGAGATTTCAGAATATGTAGAGGATTTAAGTAGTTTTGTCCTACTGTTAAGTAGGGACTCTGGAGTGACTGGGCTTAGTCTAAGCTAACTAGCTAGACCAACCTCTATCAATTGCCCTTCTTAAATGTAGTAGACTGGGGTTGAAGACAATGACGACAATTCAACTGGATTCTAGATGAGTCTACTAGATGAAGGACAAAACTGGAGTATTAACAACAATGTACTAGCTTATAGCTAGGGATCTTAGTAAATAAGTACAAAGAATGGAAAATGGTTGCAAATAGCATGACTAAGCAGATGATGTTCTCTTACAGGACTGTTGTGGCTGTGGGTCACAAGGAAACTATGACAGAGGGTGAAAATAGATAATGAGTACAAACTACTTATTTTACTTAAATAGCCTATCTAGAACAATAGAATGTGAAACAATAAAGAATTACATGTATCATGCAGGCTTGCATGAGATCCAAATCCAACAGGTAAACATCTAGCAAAGGCAAAACTTGGTTTAAGTTATAAAATAAAAGATCTTGGGGAAGCTAAACTATTTTTGGACATATGGATCGACCAAAACATACTTAGAGATGTTAGGTTATCTCAACAGGCTTAGTGCAAACAAATAGCATTAACCACAAAAATCATGAAAGAACACATAAATGTGTAATATTATTTTGTGAAGGAGTATACAAAATCAGGAGAAATAATATTCAAATATGTGCTATCAGCTGAGAATATTGCCAATATCTTAATAAAATTACTATTTCATAAGATAGACTACTAGGAAAATTGACAAAATACAACATGAATGCATTAGTTTAGAGGAAGTATTAGAAAGAATAGTTGTATTTGCTGTGTATATTATGGCAAGACTGGTATAGTACTTAAAAAGATAAATTTCTTTCTATTCACTGATAGAATACCCTTTATTATTTAATCACTTTATTTAAGAACAATACTATTCTCATTCTTCTCTCAGTTGTTTATAAGATACTGTAATGTCTGAGATGAGATATCTCTATTACTATCTATAATAAAACTGTAGCTTACCAATGTATATAGTTCATATTCTATTTCACAAACTTTATTTAGATCTATCTTTACTAATTCTTTGACAATTCCCACAAACTTAACAGCTCTCAAAAGTCCTTCAAAAAACCTTTTAATTAATCTTAGTCATGTCTTAAGACAATCAATATTAGCCAAGATATCAGGCAAATCAGTATGTAACCACCATGGTACCATTTATTAAATTGCTGAAACAGCCACAATTGATGCTTTGTTTCTAGACATCAAAAAAGCCCTTTTTATGATGCTCAAAATAAGTCTAGAACAACATATTAGTGGAGATATGAAATCCTCAATATTTGCATATGGACTTGATCAGTTACTCATAGATAATCATTTGTCTTTTCTTAAAACAAAGGACAGTCTCTATATGGTTAAGTTATTGCTATTTCCAGTACAAAGGCACTACCATATGTAGAACAATAGATAGTGGCATGTGATAATCTGTTCTAGTGCACAGACCATTACAATTCTGTATATAAGGACTTTCTGTCTAAGTGGCTATTTGTGATATATCTCAGTTATCTACATAATGTCTGAGCTTATATTCTATTAGTCTTGGATGCTATAGTATAGCTTTGGTGTTTCAAATATAGTACTGAGGAAACTGCTGGTAAATAAGGCCAAAACTGTTATTATGTGCAGAGTTATAGTTAAATCAAGTAGTAAGCTAAGTTTTCTCTACATTTTGCCTAGCTAATGTTTCATTGATAGTCTAGTGCACATGAAAGTTGATGTAAGGGGACATCTAGGGTGATGCTTAGTCACTATTGAGGGTCTGTTCTATTAGTGGCCCTGTGACAGTACGTGTACGCATTCCTATCGTTTCTATCTTCTCTCTGTCTGTGTCATGTGGTGCGAGCCTTCTATTCTATTATTAGGACATTATGATTACTGATCCACATGCCCTTGTGATAGTGTGTGAGATCGTCTAGTGTAGGCTATATATGCTAGCAGGTGTTGTAGATGTACCTCACTTGAATCTCAACTAAGCTTCCGGGACCTTTACCTAGCTTGAGGAGTAATCGCCTTT
>Ga0157362_1000558_pt1 | contig 13067 bp, 11 predicted proteins | sample AttlaeALBM3_FD_111480 | JGI IMG/M metagenome (GOLD analysis project Ga0157362, IMG submission 111480) | Fungus gardens microbial communities from leaf cutter ant in Ribeirão Preto, State of São Paulo, Brazil - Atta laevigata ALBM3 | ecosystem: Host-associated > Fungi > Mycelium > Unclassified ... | reverse complement strand
GCCCCCCGCCCCACAGGCTCCGCAGCAGACCGCCACGCCGCCGCCCGCCACGGTCGCCCGGGCGGGTGCAGTCATGGCGCTGGGCACGATCGGGTCGCGGCTGACCGGGTTCGTCCGCGACGTGGTGATGATCTGGGCAATTGGCACCGCGGTTTTCGCCGATGCCTACAACGTCGCCAACACCGTGCCCAACGTTCTGTACATCCTGCTTGCGGGCGGGGCGCTGAACGCGGTCTTCATCCCGCAGTTGGTGCGCTCGATGCGTGACGACCCCGACGGCGGCACCGCGTTCGCCGACCGGCTCATCACCGCGGTCGGGTTGGTGCTGCTGGCGATCACGGTCGTCGCGACGCTGGCCGCACCCGTGGTGGTGAGCGCGTACGCATGGAGTTTCACGCACTCCGGGGCGCATGCCAACTACGACGTCACGGTGACCTTTGCCCGCTACTTCCTGCCGCAGATCTTCTTCTATGGCTTGCATGTGATGCTGGGTCAGGTCCTGAATGCGCGCGGGCGATTCGGCCCGATGATGTTCACTCCGATTCTGAACAACCTCGTGGTGATCGTCACCGGCATCCTGTTCCTGGTCGTCACCCGCAGTTCACACACCACCACAGGTCACGTGACGCCAGGTCAGATTCGGCTGTTGGGCATTGGGACGACCCTCGGCGTGGTGGTTCAGGCACTGGCGCTGTTGCCCTCGTTGCGCGCCACTCGGTACCGGTTCCGGCCGCGGTTTGATCTGCGGGGGCAGGGCCTGGGCACCTCCTACCGGCTGGCGGTCTGGACGATTCTGTTCGTGCTGGTGAACCAGCTCGCCTACCTGGCCGTGGTGCAGATCGCGACCTCGTCCGGACAACACGCCGCCGCTGCGGGCTACGTCGGGAGGGGCTTCACGCCCTATACCAAGGCCTACTTGATCATGCTGCTTCCGCACGCGGTGATCACCGTCTCGGTCGTGACCGCGCTGCTGCCGCGGATGAGCCGCGCCGTGGCGGACGGCCGGATTGCCGACATGCGCAACGACTTGGCCTCCGGGCTGCGGCTGACCGGGGCGGTGCTGGTGCCCTCAGCGGTCGCGCTCGGGGTGCTCGGGCCGAGCATGTCGATCCTGATGTTCGGGCACGGCAACACCTCGCTCGAAAACGCGGAGTACATCGGTTTCGTGCTGTCGGCGTTCGCGTTGGGCCTGGTCCCGTTCTCGGTGCACCACCAACTTCTGCGCGGTTTCTATGCCTTCGAGGACACCCGAACGCCGGTGACGATCAACGTTTGGATCGCGGCGACAAACGTGGTGCTCGCGCTCGGCTGCGCCGCGCTGCTGCCCGCCCGCTGGGTCGCGGTTGGGCTGGCGGGCAGCTACTCGCTCTCCTACGGCGTGGGCGTATGGATTTCGGCCTACCGGCTCACCCGCCGCATCGGTCCGTTGGGGGCGGGCGTTCGCCACACCTACGACCTGTTGATCCTCGCCGCGGTGATCGCCGCCGTCCCGGCGTTGGTGATCGCGGAGCTGGCCTTCCGACACTGGGGCTCGGGCAACACCGGTTCGCTGGTGACCGTCGGCGCGGGGGGGGCCGCGATGGTGATCGGGTTCCTGATCGCGGCGAACCGAATGCGCATCCGCGAGGTGGGCGATCTGGTCGGCGCCCTTCGCTCCCGGTTGCCGGGTTAAGGCATCGATCGGGCAACGGCACGTCGTTAATCCCCGACGACACGGACGCGCTGAACCTAGGATTAATGCGCGAGTCCACCCTGCCGCCGGGCGGACTCGGTCGGGAAGGAACACAAGTGCTTCGAGCCACCCCGGAGGTAGGAACCCGGGTCGCCGATCGGTACCGGCTCGATGAACGCGTGTGGGAGCAGGAGGGCATCTCCCTCTGGAACGCCACCGACGAGATGTTGGCCCGTCCGGTTGGCATCTATCTGATCCCCGAGGATCACGAACTGGCCGATGAGGTGCTCCGGGCGGCCCGGGCGGCCGCGACCGTCGAGGACAGCCGGTTCGTTCGCCTGCTGGACGCGGTGCGACGGGACGGCGCCGTGCACATCGTCCAGGAACGCTGGCCGCGGGCGCGGCCGCTCAGCGCGGTCCTGGCCGAGGACGGGCCGCTGGATCCGCGGGACGCCCAGGTCATGATCACAGAGCTGGCCGAGGCAATTGCGGCGGCGCACGCGGTCGGGCTGCCCCATCTGCGGCTGCAACCCGACACCGTGCTGATGGGCCCATCGGGCCAGGTGAAGGTCTTCGGCCTGGGCATCGAGGCGGCGCTGAACTCGACCTCGGCAACCGATCCGGTGCGAGCCGACGTCCGAGCTCTGGCCCGGGTCCTGCACGCCGCGCTGACCGCCCGCTGGCCCGAGGGTGAGGCGTTCGGCCTGCTCGCGGCCCCCTATGAGAACGGCGCAATCTGCACGCCGCGACAGGTCCGGGCAGGCGTTCCCGACGTGCTGGACTCGGTGGTGGACCGCGTCCTGAACGCCCGCCCGCGTTCGGGCACCCCGCTTCGCAATCCCGCCGAGTTGGTGGAGGTGCTGCGTCAGCTGCCCGCCCCGCGCCAGACCGCAGTCGCCTCCCCCCGCGGGACCGCCACTCGTGCGCCGCTCGCCCCCGCTGTCCCGCCGCCCGCCCGCGGCTGGCGGCCCTCGCCGGCGGCCCGCAGCGTCCAGATAGGCGTGGTGACCGTCCTCATTCTCGGGCTGGCCCTGCTCGGCTGGCAGATCGCCCGGGCGCTCGGTCCCGGCGGCACGGGCAACGCCGGGCCGACCACCGGGCCCCTGCAGGCCATCCGGGTTGTCGACGTGATCGTCTTCGACCCCGTCGCCGGCGCACAGCCCGAGAACGTCGATCAGGCCCCACTGGCCGTCGGCAGCAGGTCCGGCACCGGCTGGCAGACCAACCGTTACCGCACGGCGAACTTCGGGCACCTAAAGCCGGGGGTGGGTCTGATCCTGGACCTGGGCCGGCCGCAAACCGTCCGCCAGGTCAGGCTCACGTTCCCGAACGAGGGCAGCTCGGTCGAGGTCCGGGCGGCCAACGCCTCCGGGGCCAGCCCGCCCCTCGACTTGGAGTCCTACCTGACCGCGGCCCGGGCCGATGACGCGAGCGGGCAGGAGACCCTCCGCTTTGCCTTCGCGACCCGGACACGCTTCCTGTTGATCTGGCTGACCAAGCTTCCCAAGGACCCGGGGGGCGGGTACCGGGGCGGGTTATCCGAGATCGCCGTCAGCGGCTGACCGGACTCGAGCGCCGGTCCGCCGAGCCCCGGTTGGCCAGTTGTCCGGCCCGCGCCGAGTACCGTTACCGATGTAGGCCCAACTGGTCCGTCGCCGCCCCGGGAGACGTCTGCGCCGATGATCTATCTCGCGTCCGGCGCGATCACTCGCCCACCCGGCTTCCGACACTGTTGCGCCAGAGCGCGTCGGCCATGGCTGAGCTGACCGCCACCTCCGATCGCGCGCTGCTGGACCTGCACCGCGACGGGGATCCGAACGCTTTCGGCGAGATTGTGCGCCGGCATCGCGACCGCATGTGGGCCGTGGCCCTGCGCACGCTCGGTGATCCCGAGGAGGCGGCCGACGCCGTACAGGACGCGCTGGTCTCGGCCTACCGGGGCGCGGCGGCGTTTCGCGGCGATTCCGCAATCACGACCTGGTTGCATCGAATTGTGGTCAACGCCTGCCTGGACCGGGCACGCCGCCGCAGTATCCGCCGCACGGTCCCCTTGCCGGACCAGGAGACCGACGAGGAGCGCGGCAGCCGAGAGGTCGCCGTTGCCGACGACCCCACCGAGGATGCGGACCTTTCCATGGACGTCGCGGCCGCGCTGGCGACGTTGCCGATGGACCAGCGGGCGGCGCTGGTCCTGGTTGACCTCCAGGGCTACCCGGTCGAGGAGGCCGGGAAGATCCTCGGCGTGCCGACCGGCACCGTGAAGAGCCGCTGCGCGCGCGGCCGGGCCCGCCTACTTCCCCTGCTATCGCATTTGAGGCAAGGGAACCAAACCGACGCCTCCTACGTCGAACCTGGAGTTGGTGCCAAAGTCGTCCCCCTGCACCGGGGCGCGACGTCGGCATCTGGGGGACCGCCGAGCCCGCTGGGTCCGGCGGAGGGAGCGGACCAAGGACCATGAACAACCGAGAGCACGTCACGACGGAGGCTCTGGCGGATCACGCCGAGGGTCTTCTCGGCGAGTCCGAGGCCGGCCGTGTCCAGTCCCATCTGGACGACTGCGCCGAGTGCCGATCGACGGCGTTGCTGCTCGTTTCCCTGACCGAGGTCCTCGCCGCCGATAACCCCGGTCCGATGCCCGCGCACTTCGCCGAGCGGATCGATGCCCGGCTCGCCCAGCTGGCCGCCGACGAGCCCGTGATGCCCAAGCCGGCGACCGCCGCCCGGGGGGGCGCCGCCGTGGGCCCGCTCGGCAACGGCGCCCAGGTTGTTGACCTTGCCTCCCGCCGCAAGGTGATGCTTATCGGCCTGCGCCGGGTCAGCACGGTTGCGGCGGGCCTGGTGCTGCTCATCGGCGGCGCGGCGCTGGGAATCCAGACCATTGGCAATCGAAGCGAGCATTTTTCACCTTCCGGCGATAATGGGGCGCTTTCGCCCCCGCGCGCCTCCTCCCAGCCATCGGCCCTGACCCGTGCCCTGCTCCAGCCCCCGGCCAACGCCACCAACGGCCGCAACGGCACGAAGGTCGCCCCGGACGGCACGATTTACTACCCCGGCAACAACGGCTACTGGAAGGCGACCAAGCCCAACGGCGACGTGATCCTCGCGCCGCAAGACCCGACCGCGCCGCCGATCCTGCTGCACCCCAACCCGCCCGCGGGCAAGGGTGGCCCGCCGAACAACACGGCCGTGGGGCCGCCGCGGACCGGTCCCGTTCCGCCGCCGCAGCAAACCGCGGCGACCGCCACGGGTCCCTCGAGCGGGCCGACGGCCGTGGCCACCCCGGCCTCGACCCCCGCCGGAGGCGGACCGACACCGGCCACGGCGGGCAACAGCAAGGCGCGGATCGCCTCGACCGATGACCCGTACGTGTCGCAGTCCAACTCCGACTACACCGAGGACAACTTCGCCAGCAAGGTCAGGGACCTGCTGACCGAGTCGCAGCGGTCGGGTCAACCGTCCGGGGGCTTCCAGCCCAGTTCCCAGGGTGGGCCGACCAATCCGACCACGGCTCCGGCGGCCGGTCCGGCACCGTCCGCTTCGGCGGTCCCGAGATCGTTCGCGATCGGTTATCCCGCCGACGTGGCGGCACCGGGGCGCGGCCCGTCCTCACTCGCCGCCCAGCAACGGGTACGACGTTGCGCGGCCAGGCTCGGAGCGAAGGCCATCGCCGGCGACGATGCCCGCTGGCGGGGTCGCGAGGCGACCATCGTGGTGATCCCGAGCGATTCGCCCAACCAGGTCATCGGGTACGTGTTCTACGGGGAGTGCACCGGCAAGGGCCCGGCGACCGCTTCGGGCCCGGCGACCGCTTCGGGCGCGGCGACCGCTTCGGACATCCAGTGGGAACAGCGGGTCGACCGGCCCGCCCCGGAGCCGTCGGCGAAACCCACCACGCCGCAACGGATCGGCGATCAGCAGCCGGCGGATGTCAACCAGACGCGGGTTCCCGACAAGGCCCCCGACGCGACAGGTTCCGCGCCGCCGCCAGCCCCGGCCAGTCCGCCCACCCCGCCCCAGTGACGTCGCCCACTGGGCCGGACCGGGGAACAACCCGGCCCTAGGATCGGTTATTTGCAGCGGACCTGCCCGACGTCGAGTCGGGCCCGACCGAGCGAGGACCGATGAGCGAGCCACGGAATGTGATCATCATCGGCTCGGGTCCTGCCGGTTATACCGCGGCGATCTACGCCGCCCGTGGCGATCTGCATCCGCTGGTGTTCGAGGGCGCGGTGACCATGGGCGGCGCCTTGATGAAGACGACCGACGTGGAGAACTTCCCCGGCTTCGCCGAGGGGATCCAGGGACCCGACCTGATGTTTGCGCTGCGGGCGCAGGCCGAACGCTTCGGGGCCGAACTCGTTGGCGACGACGTCACCGCGGTCGACTTGACCGGACCGGTGAAGAGGGTCACCGCATCTGGTAAGGACTATCTGGCGCGCACGGTGATCCTTGCCACTGGGTCTCGCTACAAGGAGCTGGGCCTGGCCAACGAGAAGCGGTTGTCGGGTCACGGCGTTTCCTGGTGTGCCACCTGCGACGGATTCTTCTTCCGCGATCAGGACATCGCCGTCGTGGGCGGGGGCGATTCCGCGATGGAGGAGGCCACCTTCCTCTCCCGGTTCGTGCGTTCGGTCACCGTGATCCATCGGCGCGACCAGCTGCGCGCCAGCAAGATCATGCAGCAGCGCGCCTTCGACAACCCGAAGATCAGCTTCCTCTGGGACAGCGAGCCGATCGACGTGATCGGGGAGGAAAAGGTGACCGGCCTGGTGGTGCGCAACCGGAAGACCGGCGAGGAGTCAAAGCTCGACGTCACCGGGGTCTTCGTGGCGATCGGGCACGAGCCGCGCTCGGAGTTGCTGGCCGGCCAGGTCGACCTGGACCCGGAGGGCTACGTGCTGGTCGCCCACCCAAGTACCCGAACCAACCTTGACGGCGTCTTCGCCTGCGGCGACGTGGTCGACCACATCTATCGGCAGGCGGTCACCGCCGCGGGCACCGGATGCGCCGCGGCGCTCGATGCCGAGCGTTACCTGGCCGCCGCCTCCTGAGCCTGCAAGCAAATCGACACAACGAGAAGGGCGACAAAAAATGGGTTCGATCGAAGCCGTCACCGACCAGACCTTCGAGGCGGACGTGATCGGCTCCGACCTGCCGGTCCTGGTCGACTTTTGGGCCCCCTGGTGCGGGCCCTGCCGCCAGGTCGCGCCGATCCTGGAGGAGATCGCCGTTGAGAACGCCGGGAAGATTCGGATCCTGAAGCTCAACGTCGACGAGAACCCGCGGACTGCCGCCAAGTACGGCGTGGTGTCGATCCCCACAATGAACCTGTACTCCGGCGGCCAGGTGGTCAAGCAGATCATCGGCGCCCGCCCGAAGCCGGCGATCCTGAAGGATCTCGCCGAGTACGTCTAGGACATGCCGCCAGGCCAATCTGCCCCGGCGGAGCGGGTTGGGTCGTTAAGCTTTCGGGGCGAATCCGCCGTTGCGCCTGCCCGGGAGGAGCCACCCATGGACAGCCGACGGCCGCACCCGGTCCGCCGGTTGGGTGACACCGGTCCGGCCGTCGCCGAGGTGCGCCAAAAGCTGGCGATCCTCGGATTGCTGTCCGGCGCACCCGACTCGCTGACCGACCCGGCCGGGGCGGTCTTCGACGCCGACTGCGATCGCGCCGTCCGGCACTTCCAGCAGCAGCGCGGTCTGAACGTCGACGGCATCGTGGGTCGGGAGACCTATGAGGCCCTCGAGGAGGCCCGCTGGCGGCTGGGCGATCGGGTGCTCTCGCATCAGGTGAGCCGACTGCAGCGTGGTGATGACGTCGCCGCCCTGCAGCGGCGGCTGCTGGACATGGGCTTCGACTGCGGCCGGGTCGACGGCATCTTCGGTCCGGAAACCGCGCATGCCCTGCGTGACCTGCAGCGCAGCCTCGGGGTCAGCCCGGACGGCACCTGCGGTCCGGAGACCTTCCGGGCATTGGAGCGCCTGACCCGCACCGTGGTCGGCGGCCAGGCCCATCACCTGCGCGAGGCCGAGGCGGTCGCCCGCGCCGGACCCCGGTTGGGCGGGAAGGTGGTCGTGATCGACCCGGGACACGGCGGCCTCGACCACGGCAACGTCGCCGCCGGCCTGACCGAGGCCGCGATCGTGGAAGACCTGGCGGCGCGTGTCGAGGGTCGGTTGACCGCGACGGGCGTGCAGGCCTACCTGACCCGGGCGCTGAGTGCTCGCCATGCCGCCCGCGTCGAGCTCGACGACGAGGCGCGGGCGGTGTTCGCCAACGAGGCACGCGCCGATCTGGTGGTGTCCCTGCACGTGGACAGCCACCCGAACCTGTTGGCGAACGGGGTCGCCACCTACTACTTCGGCACCGATCGCTACGGCCAGTCCAGCGCGACCGGCCAACGCTTCGCCGGTCTGCTGCTGCGCGAGATCGTCGCGCGCACCGACCTGCTCGACTGCGGGTCGCACGCCAAGACCTGGGACCTGCTCCGGCGCACCCGCATGCCCGCGGTCCGGCTGGATCTCGGCTACCTCACCAACCCCGGCGACGCGGCCCGGCTGGCCGACCCGTCATTCCGGGACGTGGTCGCCGAATCGATCGTCGTCGCGGTCCAACGGCTGTACCTGCCCGCGGACGACGATTCCCCGACCGGTGCCCTGGCCATCGGGGAATTGTTCGCAGGCAAAGCAAACTGACGGTACGTCAGAATAATCTGATGTAGCGTCAGATACGTCGGTCAGACGGGCCGGAAGGCCGGCTCGGGGGTGATCGAGCCGAGCAGGCGCTCCAGCGCGATCTCCACGTCCTCGCGCCAGGACACTGCGCTCTTGACCTCCAGCCGCAGCCGCGGGAAGCGATGGTGGGGCCGTACGGTCTTGAACCCGACCGCCCGCAGGTAGTCGGCCGGGACGATGCACCCGGACGAGTCCCCGGTGGCGTCGCCGAACGCCTCCATCGCCTTCACCCCGCGGCGCACCAGGTCCTTGGCCGCGCCCTGGATCAGCATCCGGCCCAGCCCGCCGCCGGCGAACTCCGGCAGGATGCGCGCATTGGTGAGGAGCACCGCGTCGGCGCTGACCGGACTGGTCGGGAAGGCCACCGAACGCGGCACGTACCCCGGCGGTGCATAGATCACATAGCCCGCGGTGATCCCGTCGACCTGGACCAGCTTCCCGCACGAACCCCATTCCAGCAGCGTCGAGGAGACCCACGCCTCCTTCTCGAACGCCGGATCCCCCGCCTCCACCGCGCGCTGCCCCGCCACCGGGTCGAGCTCCCAGAAGACGCACGAGCGGCAACGCGTGGGCAATTCGTCCAAATTGTCCAGCGTGATATTGACCAACCGGCGAGTCATGATCTGACCGTCCTCCGCCCGTCGGACCGCTGCGGGCCTCAGCCTAACGGCGATTCCCGGATCGGTGCGCCGATTACCCCCGCGCGGCTGAGGCCGTCACGCGCTGGGACGGGAGAATCAAACCGACGATGCGTTCCAGGTCCTCCACCGAGGCGAACTCCACGACCACGCGCCCGCGGTTGGATCCCAATTGCACCTTGACCCGGGTGTCCAGGCGATCGGCCAGCGCGGCCTCGATCGCCGCGACCGTCGGCGGTTCGGGCCGACGTCCCGCCGTCCGGCGGGGCCGCGGTTCCCGCGCGGAATCCCCGACCGCGGCGAGCTCCTCCGCCGTCCGCACCGACAAGCCCTCCTCGACGATCCGCGCCGCCAGCCGCTCCTGTTCCTCCGGCCTCTCCACGGCGAGCAGCGCCCGCGCGTGACCCGCGGACAGCACGCCCGCCGCCACGCGGCGCTGCACGGCGGGCGGCAGCTTCAGCAGCCGCACGGTGTTGGACACCTGCGAGCGCGAGCGTCCGATCCGTGCCGCGAGCACATCGTGAGTGCACTCGAAGTCCTTGAGCAGCTGGTCGTAGGCCGCGGCCTCCTCCAGCGGATTCAGCTCCGCCCGGTGGAGGTTCTCCAGGAGCGCGTCGATGAGCATCTCCGCGTCCTCGGTGGCCCGCACGATCGCGGGCACGGCGGCGAAACCGGCCAGTTGCGCGGCCCGCCACCGGCGCTCGCCCATGATCAGCTCGTACCGGTCCGCGGCCACCTCGCGCACCACGACCGGCTGCAGCAGCCCGACCTCCTTCAAAGAGGCCACCAGCTCGCCGAGGGCGTCGGGGTCGAAGACCTGCCGGGGTTGGCGCGGGTTGGGCACGATGCTCCCCACCGGGAGCTCGGCGAACCAAGCACCCGCCACCGAGTCGGCGGTCGAAACCGCGGACCCGTTTTGGTCGCGCTGCCTTCCGCGACCCGCCGCGCGGGAGGTCTCCCCGGTCGGAGCCGTCGGGATCAGGGCACCCAGCCCGCGGCCGAGGCCGCGGCGGGGGGCGGTGAGCGAGGGCACTCCCTGGCGGGTTTGCGTCATATCCGGCCACTCCCGAACATTCCGATGGGGCCGCGGGCGCGCTCAGTCTGGCATGAATGTTTCACGTGAAACCGACACCGCGCGGCGCTCGGACGGACGTGTTTTGGCCGCGCTCGGGGCACCTCAGGTGGAGGGCCGCACCGCCCGGGCGATCTCGCGGCCGGCCTCGAGGTAGGACAGCGCGCCGGGGGAGGCGGGGTCATAGGTCAGCACGGTTTGCCCGTGGCTGGGGGCCTCGGAGACCCGGACCGAGCGGGGGATGAACGTACGCAGGACTCGCGGCCCGAAGTGACGCCGAACCTCCTGTGCCACCTGTTCGGCCAGCTTGGTCCGCCCGTCGTACATGGTTAGCAGGATCGTGGAGATCTCCAGCGCCGGGTTCAACCGGGTACGCACCATCTCGATTGTCTGAAGCAGTTGACTCAGGCCCTCGAGCGCGTAGTACTCGCACTGGACCGGAATCAGCGCCTCGTCCGCGGCAACCAGGGCGTTGAGCGTCAGCAGCCCCAGCGATGGCGGGCAGTCGATGAAGACGTAATCGAACTGCTCGGTGGGGTCGGCCCGGATCGCGCGGGCCAATCGGAACTCCCTGGCCTCGAGCGGCACCAGATCGATCTCGGCTCCGGCCAGGTCGATGGTGGCCGGGATGCAGAAAAGGTTGGGCACTCCCGGCACCGGGTGCACCACGGCCGAGATTTCCGCGTCCTCGACCAGGACGTCGTACACCGAGGAGACGCCCTCGTGATGGGGAACATCGAGGGCGGTGGAGGCATTGCCCTGCGGATCCAGGTCGATCACCAGGGCGGACAACCCCTGCAGCGCCAACGCCGCGGCAACGTTGACCGTGGTGGTCGTCTTCCCCACGCCACCCTTCTGGTTTGCCACGACCATGATCCGCCGATGCGGCGGGCGCGGCAGACGGGGCAGCAAGCCGGAGCGCAACGCGGCGGCGGTGCGTGCCGCGGATGCGATCGGTAGTTCGTCACGTTCGCGTGTCGACCCCGACCAGGGTCGGAAGTCCGGGTCAGCGGGTGCTCCGCGCTCGCTCGGCTGCCGGAAGACGTCGGCGGCGTCCTCGGTGGGTTCGTTGGTCGGGGTCACCGGACGTGTCGTCCGGAACGTCCAACCCGCCGCCACGACGCATCCTCTCGTTGTTTCACGTGAAACATTGCCGTTCCCCACCCCCGGCCCGCCACCCGGGCCGGCGCGACACGCCGGCCGTGATCTCCACAACCGAAGTCGTCGGGTCGACCGACTCCTGGCCGCAACCTCTCACAGTCACCGACCGCACCTGCAGTCGGTCCAGCCGCGGTCCGGCCGCCGCCACCTCGGCGCCCGCGTTCGCGCCCTTCAACGCCAGCAGTCGCCCGCCCACCCGCAACAGGGGGAGCGCCCAGCCGACCAACCGATCCAGCGGCGCGACCGCGCGGGCCGTCACCACGTCGAAGGTGGCGAACAGGTCCGGGCAACTCTCCGCCCGGGATCGGCGCACCACCGCGTTCGGCAGCTCCAGCCGGTCGATGGTTTCGAGCAGGAATGTGGTCCGCCGCAGCAGCGGCTCGATCAGCGTGACCGCCAGATCGGGCCGGACGATGGCCAGCACCAACCCCGGCAGGCCCGCGCCGGAGCCCACGTCGGCCACCGCCGCGCTCGGCTCGATCAGAGGGGCGAGCACCGCGCAGTTGAGCAGATGGCGCTCCCAGAGCCGGTCGACCTCGCGCGGGCCGAGCAGCCCACGTCGGACTCCGTCGGTGGCCAGGATCCCGGCGTAGGACTCGAGCAGGGCGCGCCGGGCGGGGAACTGAACATCCACGATCGGCGGCGCGGCCGGCACGGCGGGCCCGGCGTCGGACGCATCGGGCATGCGTTCGTCTCCAGGGAGCCGCGTCGGCGTCAGGCCGGGAAAACCACCACGCGCCGGTTCGGTTCCTCGCCCTCGGACTCGCTGCGCAGGCCGGCCGCCGCAACCGCGTCGTGCACCACCTTGCGTTCGAACGGTGTCATCGGAGCGAGCTTCACCGGCTTCCCGGTCTCGGTTGCCTGCTCGGCCGATGCCCGGCCGAGCTCGGTGAGCTCCGCCCGCCGGGCGGCTCGGAACCCGCCAATGTCGAGGATCAACCTGCTGCGTTCCCCTGTGGAGCGAAGAACGGCCAGCCGAGTCAACTCCTGAACGGCATCGAGCACATTCCCGCCACGACCGATCAACTGCTTGAGGTCGGCGCCGACGATCGACACCGCGGCCCGATCGCCGTCGACGTCCATGTCGATGTCACCGTCCAGGTCGGCGATGTCGAGCAGGCCCTCCAGGTAGTCCGCGGCGATCTCACCCTCCTGCTCGAGCAGCTCCAGCCGCGCCTTGGACGGCCGCCGGGCAGCCCCCGGGATCGACTCGGCCGGCTCGGTCGCCGGGTCGAGGCTGGGCTCGTCCGGCACCGGCTCGGGCGACGATGTCTGTTGCGCGCTCACCGCGGCCACTCCCTACCGTCCGATTCCGCTAACGCTTCTTCGCGCCCGACCGCTGGCTGCGGGATTGCCGCTGCGGCTGCTGGCGGCCGGGTGGTTTCGTCCCCGCCGGGCCGGGCGCGGCCGCGGCACCATTCGGGTCCCCCGCCGGGGCCCCGGCCGACGCGTCGGCCGGGGCGTCGGAATCGCGCTTGGCCGGCGCCCCCTTCGACGCTTCGTGCTTGCTCCGCCGCCGCATCAACGCCTCGTGGGCCGGGCTGCCGATCGTCGGCATCCGGCGGATCACGAACAGCTGCTGGCCCATCGACCAGAAGTTCGAGACCAGCCAGTACAGCAGCACCCCGACCGGGAAGTTGATCCCGAAGACCCCGAACAGAATCGGGAACAGGTACAGCATCACCTTCTGCTGCTGCATGAAGGGATTGGGCGGCCCGTCGGTAGGCATGTTCTTCGTCATCAGCTGGCGCTGCGTGTAGAACTGCGAGGCCGACATCGCGACGATCAT
>Ga0157362_1000557_pt1 | contig 13074 bp, 6 predicted proteins | sample AttlaeALBM3_FD_111480 | JGI IMG/M metagenome (GOLD analysis project Ga0157362, IMG submission 111480) | Fungus gardens microbial communities from leaf cutter ant in Ribeirão Preto, State of São Paulo, Brazil - Atta laevigata ALBM3 | ecosystem: Host-associated > Fungi > Mycelium > Unclassified ... | reverse complement strand
TCAGTAGTTAGGTGTTAAAAAATCTCTACATGTTTCATTAATTCGAGAAACTGCAGTTAATTCATTGAAATTCAGAGAATTAGGAAATGAAATAAATATTAGTTTTCGATAGCTTTTCCTTTTTGGAAGGAAAAATAATTTCAATTAAAGAGAATGCGAATTGACGCCGAACAGTAGTCATAATACAGATACAAATGAGCAATGAAAACCCGTAGCATCAGCTTGTATCTCAGCTCGTTATCGCTTCTACATATCTGTCCATTTCATAAACAGCCTCTATCTCACGATGTACACAGGCACGCGCACTATAGATTGCGTGTATTAGAGTATTAGAGTATTATATAATAAAAATATTGAATATAATAATAATAATACAATAGATTATAAAATATGTACATAATATAGACGATACAAAAATGTTAATATTATTTCCATACGCATGTTACACTTTCGGAAATAATTGTATAATGTAATTTGGGACATGAGGAAGCCAAAACACTTTATACTTTTGAACATCAACCATCTATTGTTTATTTAAAAATGTTAAACAATTATTTTTATCATCTATATTATGTATATATTTTATAATCTATTATTATTATTATTATTATATTCATTATTTTTATCCTAATCTTATCTAATTTATCACTGTGTATTGTGAATTATTATTTTCAATAATTTTTTTAATGAAAATGCGTCGTAAAATCCATTTTTCGTAATCGAGGATTCGCTGCTAGTATTCGTTCCTGGCTTTTCGAATCTGGCCGCTAGTTTCACCGTCATCCTCTCGCCACATCCGAAAACACTTCTCTCTGAAAGGGATCATCCCCGAAATCTTGTCCCACGAATCGCGGCCCGCGGCGTGTGGGATTGTCTGCGATTCGTAAAATTGCCGTAAGTGATTTTGATTCTCTGATTCGAAACAAGTAAATATGCTTTGTCTCCCAATCGCTTAACCATGGGCGAAGAATATCTTCTTTTTCTAAGGATAGTAAGACATTTATGAGATGACAAGACATCCATAAATATTATATATACGTATACGCCAAAATTATTGTAGAATTTCTGCACTACATATACATATTCTTCTAAATTGAATAGCTAAATATTTATAAAATTATAACAGTTAATGGTTTACAGTTGTTGCTTTTAAAATATACCGCTTTGAAGCTACATTTTTCGAATAAAAAATACGGGGATTTTGGGACAGATACCTGTGGCTCTTTTTCACTCAATTTCAATAACAGATTTTTTTTTTACGAATTCGAAAAATACGAAAAATAGTTTTTCCAAGCGTACTGATCAATTTTTCGCAATGCGAACCATTTTCAGCTCGACAGAAAGGTCGGAACCGGAGGTGTCTCTCACGGGAGAGATTGCTGGCGAATCAGGGATGGCGGTTAGGGCCGTCGGAAATCTCTGACAGTGGCGAAAGCACCCCGCGGCTTTTGGCATCGGATATGTATGACATCGTCCCGCCAATACGTTTCGAAATCGGGGCGTCGATGTATCGGATCAAGGGACGCATTCGTGCGTGATCGAGCCGATCCCTCGGGCTTCTTTTCTCTCCACTCCTTTTCCGGAATGTGCATGCACCTTCTTCTATGAACTTCGACTTGGTAGTTTCGAGCATTATAGTCGGGAATAGAGCTAAACGATTTTCGCAATCCCTTTATTTCGCTTGATATTTTGTTTGAAGAGCAATGGGAAGGAAAATAATAAGTTCTCAGAACTTACTAAAAATTCTTAAGCGTTTAGCAATAGATGCATGCACAATTGAGGCGTACACTTGAATAAGAATCTATTCGGTCAGAATGAAAGTTCATAGCGTTGTGAACTTCAAAATTTAAATAGCTGTAACTTCGTTAAAAATGAAATTTTAATTTGAAAAAAGAATTTTGAAAAGCTGTCGAAAGTCTCTATATATTTTTTGAATTTCTGTAAGTTTGGTAATTTTTATAGAAAATTATGAGTTGGACAAAATAAAAAATTTTCTTCTCACTTTGCCAAAAAAATTTACGAAAATTTTCATCTTTCTAACGTGAAAGCTTAAAGTTTTCCGTACAAAATTATTTTTTAAAAATGTTCCTAAGACTTTTTGTTATTGAGTTACCCAATTAAATAAGAAGAGCTTTTGACTTTGATTGCTCATATCATCTATTCTGTAATACACAGTGTAAAAAAAATATACTTCGATATATCTCCTGTCTAATCTTCGCTTGAAAGCCATAGGATCGTATCGGTTATTCTCAATTCAAAATATTGATGATGATGAACGAAGCTACGAAATCTGTACCGACACTCGTTGAAAAATATGATAGCATCGCGATCACGCGATTATTGGACAATGTAAATAACTGTATTTGCAATTTCACATGCGATTTGCTGAGAATAAAAACTCTCACTTGGCAGAGAACGTAGTTATCTTCATATTTTCTTGGCTTCCCGGTGCATTCGTGACACCCGGCAGCAGCAAACATGGTGAATCTGCAAAGGTAGGCGTTAATCTTCGTTTCTGAAGAAAGTTCAGTAAGAAGTATTCTAGTTTTTCATGCTGACGTATATGTATATGACTCTCAGCATGAAAACTTGTAGTTCAAAAACACAACAGCGAGAAATTATTTTGTCCGACGGAACATGGAGTCGTTTCCGTCACGTGACGTTTCATACTGTGTCATTTTATTTTATGAGCAATTTTCCAGTTTTTTGTAATACACATGCCAAATAGAAAAGACTTCGCAACAATTCATAAAATATTAAATAATTGATCGACTGACATCTCTTTTAAATCTCTTATGCAATTTATTCATAAAACTCCTATACAATTTATATGCAACTTATCTTTATTATCATCGACACTTTTATTATATCGGTGAAAAATCGCAATAAATCATTTTTTATGTCACAGTATGCATCAGCTTCCTTATTGCTTAACCGGTTTGTACAGTACACATCTGCTCGTGCAGAATTTTAAACCATCGGGGTTAAACTTTTTTATATTCGCCGGCTATTTTTCACGCGCGAATAACCCGACAAGCTATTGCCATATCCAGGATCAGTGTCGAAGTTCATAAGTTCAGCTGTAGATGTATCTTAACTATGAGTAAAGGAAAGGAGTAAAAAGAGGTTGCGACGATGGAGTGCGTGCCAGAGAGACATGAACTCTGATGGGGGTGAGTGAATAATGGGCTGGCGCTTTGACACCGCTGCTACACCTGACTCTGGAAGAATGAGGGGGAGCGCGAAGCGCTTGGGAACGGGGGTGTGCGCGCAGGTAAAATGGGGAGGTGTCGGCCAATTCTCCTCGCGGTAGAGAACACAGGGCGGACAGTAAGGTTGAAGAATAAGAGAAAGAGAATACGATCATGGTGGTCGGTAAGGTCTGTGTAAGGGTGAGAGGCCGTCGAGCGGAGGGAAAGAACGTGGAACGAGCTGGCCGTGATTTATATTCATAATTTTAATACGAACCAACTTGCAGTCACGTCGCCATAACCCGCCGCTGCCACCATCGCCACCACTGCTACCCGCGTAATTTATATATTTCTCTGAGTGCCGACTATCGAGATTCGCGCAAGTGGATGATGCGCCGATTTTGAACTCGAAATAAAATCGCAAGGTTAATCGCGATTCGGAAATTTCTTGGCAAAGTACGATTGTCAACGACGATTCTCGATCACGAATTTGTTAACCAAATTTATTGAAATATAGTATTTGAATTGAATATCAATGAAAATTCAATATAGATTGACACGTAAATGACATAGAAAGAGCTGCGAATGTTAACTATGGTTGAAAATTCGTCGTTTACAACGTGAAAGAATTATATATGATTTTTTGAAAATGTCTCATTTCCTCCGTATTTTTAGCAAACTTAAAATTAGATAAATTTTATATACAATATATTTCATATATCAATATATTTCATATATTTCTTTTTATCAAGATAATTTTTAACCAAAGTAAGAAAATCCAAAGAGAATTATTTAATATATTTTCTGCTAAATTTCTCTTCTTAATATGCAGATATACTTTCAATTCCTTCATTATATAATTTCATTATATTAATTTTTTCTTGTGAAAAAATAAACTTCGAAAAATAATCCGCAAATGAAATCAAGCACGAGAGATCATATATACATTTGCTAAGTTAATATTTCCTTTCGCAAGATATTCTGAGTCCGCAAGGAATACTATAGAGGTGACGTGGACAGCAAATTTGTACGAAGGCAAGATAGAAACAAAATGAGAGATGGGATGAGGAGAATGAAGAGTATACGCGGGAGGTCGGACATAAAACCTTTATGCTAGAGAAAGCTCTATGTTCAGCCAAAGCTCCAGCCATCCCGTTTAATTACGGATTCTAAAGCTCTTCGCCTACTACCTGGGCGTATTCGGTTATTCCAATGTTATTGTCAGTTTTACGATTCCCCTTTTGGGATCGTCGTCGCGAAGGAATCGGTTTTCCGTAAATAATATCGCTATTCGATGAGCCTGCGGAAATAATAACGTCGAATTAGCCTCAGAATGACGACTCACGTTTCCTTATCGCTCTCCAAATGATAATGAAAACAAGATACAGCGAAATAATATTCATCAGATAGACGAAACGTACGAATTATTATTAATTTGATAACCGAACGCAATCTAAATATAAGTTATAATTAATGTAATTGTGTTCTGCAACTATATAAATAGCAATTGCTTGAATCTTGCTCAATCATGTAAAATGAACGTGGAGTAAGTCGGGAGATTCTATACTTAATCAATCGTCGTCGATGCAATTACGAGGATAATTCTGGCGACTGGTAACTTTCAAGACGTAACAGATTGACGAGACGAGAGAGTCGCGCGAGAGTCAGTAGGGGAAGAAACGCTCTCATTAGATGGCGGCCCGACGTGTCTAAAGTGTGAAAATGTTTAATTCACCCACCTTATAGATGCAGTATAGACTTCAGTTGCTTGAGCTGTGAATATTCTACCAAACTCCGACGCTCATTAAAAAGCCAGACGATTTGTACGATCTTAATGATGAGCTGCCGCGCTACGCTACGCTGTCTGACTTAATCCGTTCATTTCCCCTTCCTTCGCTTGCGTGGCGCGACGAGGTCCGCTGCCGGTCTTTCTGATTTAATTCATCCGCTTCCATTTTCTACGATCGCGCGGAGCGGTACGCTGCGCCGACCCGTCTGACTTAATCCATTTGTTTTCCCTTCTTTTGATTTTTGATCGCACACACAACTAGTCTTGTCCATCTATTATTTTTTCTTTCTACCGTAAGCCAGCGCGGTGTGTTTGAGACATGTCACAAAATCAGAGAATTTTACAACATTTCCTGGAAAATTAAAATTCTTTTTAAAGAAATTTATTTAGTATTTTGAAACTGAAGAAATTTAACATTCTAAAATTGCATATATTACATCTACGCAATTTTAAAATGCTATCAACTTAAGAATTAAATGCAAGAGTTAGCAACATTAATTTACATTGCTACGTTAAACTGCTTCTTCAACAAATTATTTTAAGAATGTCCAAATTTCAAAATATTGTTAAAAGCGTCAGAAAAAATTGAAAAATCACGAAATTTTCTCTGAAAATCAGAAAAAAGTTTAAGGAATTTTAATGTGTAGCAAGCTTGTGAGGCCTGTTCTTTTTAACTAAACTTGCACAATTCATCTTTTTTCAACGGAAAAAGAGTTAAAGAGAAAGAGAGGGGGAGAAAGAGAGAGAGAGAGAAGTAAAAAAAACAGACCTCTAATTCGAATTCCCTTTCTTCGATGGTGTAGTGCAACACGTCTCATCGGAGTTGAGAACCACTACTTCGCTTTTAATTAACGCAAGGCTATATCCTTGCCTTTTAGCTCATAATATTGTACACGTCCGCCTCTCTCAAGATCTGAAAAGAACTTCACAACGTTACGACCGATGGCGGACATTTTAGGAGCGTTACGGCCATTTCACGTCGCATGAAACGAGTCCCGGAAAATTCCGTAGAAATTTATGCCTTTGGCTAGAGAAAACCATATGAACAATGACGCAATATATCTTCTTAATTTATTGTTTTTCAACCGTAAAACATTTTGTCAGATGAGATATATAATATCATGCTTTTACAATGATAAGAAATCCGTTGCCCGTTTCATTAACACCACGTAGAATTGCGGCGAATATTTCTCGAATTAGCGAGCGAATTCTCCTTCATTTTGCGAAAAGAGACACGAGAAAGGTCGGGGCGGATTGCCAGGTGCAGGCACTTAAGATCGCGCCTTAGCGGATACTACGAAAGGTCGGCGGCCAAACTTCCGCTTATTTCCCCGCTATCCTCTTTCTTTCTTGCGGTTCCATCCTCGTTTTCTCCTGTTCGTTTGGCCGGGTTTTCTTAACCTACCACAGTGCTGCGGCGGAACGCAAATAGGAGAGTGAACTTGACTAAAGTTCAATATGCGGTAAGGAAGGCGAGCTGCGGGGACGAAGACGAACTTTTAAGGTTACAAACTCAGCCGAACTGCTGGTCCGACAGTTTGGATTGATTTTAATATCGACTTTGTTCTCGAACTCGTCTACTACCTCGGTACTTTCGCGTCTTCTTTTCTCCGGCTGTGTGCCCCTACCTTTCACCATTGCAACGAGAAAAATAAGAGAAGAAGGATGTTTCTTATTCCTGTGCCAGCAGATTCCGAATATGCTTGTTGCAGCGTATGAAGTATAAACACTATTCGATATTCTTAATTATTACAAATCGATTTCACTCGGTTAGATAAAGTTTGTCTGAAGTAAACATAAAGTTATTCAAAACTTAAAATTATTAAATCAATTAAGAAAAATAATTCTATTCTTGATTAAAGCGGATTTTGGTGCTTAATAATGTTCACATGCGAAGATGCCTATCATTAAGATGCATAACGTCATTATTAAATTGATGATCAAGCTAATCGATTTAATTTGAGATATTAATGTTTTAGCTTCAGTTTGCGATTACATTTCAAATCCGAAAAACTGCAAAATTGGCAACCAATTTATAAACTGACAAAATGTATTTGCAAAAACTATGAATACTATTAAACACTAAAATTCATTCTGACCGAAAATAAGATTATTTCTCTTAATTAATATATTCTTATCAGTACAATTCTTGCACTTCAAAATTATTAAATTATATATATAATTACATAAAATATATTCTGTGTTTTAAAATTTGACAAATCTGTCTCTCAATAATAGCAACATATTAATTATTTCTGATATTCGCTATATTTAATTATAAACAAAATAGAAAGAAGTTACGAACTGGCACCTGTATAATATTATTCGAGACGCAGCTTTCGCAATTTGCGCACGTGCGAAGGGAGGAAGTGTATCTCGCGCACTGGCGGCACAGTCCAATTCAATTCCCGCGGCTTAATCGTTTTATCCGCCTCCGATGTGTTTCGATGGAGGCGAGGTACGCGAGAATTTGCAAAATATCTTGGCTCGCCCGATGCAATGAGGGAATATACCGCGATGCAATCATTAGCGTCGGCGAGCAGTCTAAAGTGGCTGTACAGATTGAAAAGCTGGTTGTGCGCGGCACTCCGTGTAATCGCAGGGAAGTTTTGATTAGTTGCGACAGAAATTGACGTTTTCAGCATTCGGAAGTTGAAGTCACACAAGTCGGTGCTATTGGAATTTCGCTTACTTTCGTAGCTTTACACGCCTATCCGTTCTCGTCCTAGTATATGCCGCGTTATATTATACATTTCTTAAAGCAATTACGAGATTGCGGTTGGAACACGTAAAATAACAATGATTGTTATTACGCTGACGATAAAACTGACTATTTCGCAACTATTATCGCAAGCTGTTACCGCGTCTCTCTCTCCCTCTTCGTCTTTCTCATCTCCCTCTCCGAGATATTATTCTTTCTGTCTTTGTTTTCTATCCTCTTCATTGTACCATTAACTCCTATCCACTTCTTTATCTTTCGCAATTCCCTCGCATGTGCGACGCCTCGAACCATCCGGATAGTTCACGGTCGAGGTTATTGCCGCCCTCCTGCTTAAAATAATGTAAAGACACGAACAGTTATTATGCTATTGAGCTGAGTAAAACCCGAGATAACATCAATTACGACGTAGCACGGATATCGTGTAGGTTAATTCCACGTTACTGCCCGCTATTGTAGCATAAAATCAGTTCATTAAGATCAAGAATTATCGCGAGAGAAATTGCGCAGAATCAAAGACTTCGATAAACATTTGCATAAATAAATACGCAATCAATCATTCATGCATTTTTCTCTACCAATCTATATCCATTAAATTCACAATTCAGAGATTTGACTCTTACGTTTTCCATTTCAATTGCTTGAGGCGCGAACGCACATTAAATACCGTGACTGTGCGCATTGATCATCATATCATTCTGAATGATCCTTTAAATTTTGAGATAATACAAGCTAGAGCAGTGGGAGGTGTTACCTCGTTGAGAACCAGTGTTACCTCGTTGTAAGATAAATTGCTGTTGCAAACTATTTTGGTGTCATTTATGAAACTATATATGCAGGCTAAAGTATATACTCGTGTTACCTTTGAAAGGTGTGCATCAAACAACGGTTCTCGCACTGACCTCTTCAATTTTTAAACAATCCCCGTGATTGCAGCGACGTTTATTTTAAAATAATACGACGCAAAGAGCGAGGGAAAAACAGTCATAATATTACGAATATCCAGCTTTAATTGCTACGCTACAATTTTCATTTACCATCGAAGGATTTTTATTTCAAGATAGTTTTTTCGCGGAAATTCAAATAACATTTTAAGCGAATTTATTTCACGCAGTTTTACATCCATCGGGTTAAACCAAATTTGAAATTGTATACGCGCATACTAAATGGAGTTCGCCTGAAAATTTCATTATCACGTAAAAAGACGTGTCGTTACAAAGGTGAGGTAAAATTTTTATTAAATTTTTAGCGACTATTATATATTACCTTTTTGCGCAATTCAACCGAGAAGAGAGAATTTATAGCGCAGCCGAGTTCAAACAGGCCTTGTTTTAATGCTAGTTAAACAGGTTCCGATGATTAATTATCGCGAAGCAACGGCACTTTTAACAGCTTGCTTCTTCCAAAGGCTTTATACTCCTCCGATATCTCGACAAATTTTGTGAAAACTACAGGCACGAAATTGAAGATCGATTTACAGCTTCTAACTTACATATTCAGTTGATCAATAGAAACAAATACACCGGGACACCGTATGTAACAAATTATTAAGCAGCTCGTGAAGTACAACTAACTAGGAACATGCTGCTACTATCGGTGGGAATAAAACGCTGGGCGTTCGTCAATACTTGTCCAATAAAGTTTCGAATGGCGGGGACTAATCGTAGCGACTACGACAAGAGAGACGAGGACGAAGACAACGACGACGTGAACGGTGGCTAATATCGCACGAACGAAGTAACGAGTGGCTCCTTTAAGCGTTTCCGTCGCGGATCCGGCATTCGAGGCACGCGCCGCTAACTGGATGTATTCAAATCACAACCGGCGTGCCGGGGAGGCAAGAGAAATAGTTTCCAGTTCCCCTCCTCCTTCAGTCGCCCTTTTCTCTCAGATCGTAGTCCGTGGACTGTTTAACCAGGCAATCCTCCTGGGACCATCTTGTCTGCCTGGCCGCCTTCTCTACCTTCTTGCACGGAAGGATGGCGATGGCAGGCGCAGCCAGCGGAAATCTAATAATCGCGAGATCTCGTTTCGCCAAGCGACAATCTCGACGCCGATCGGGCAAACTCGATTTTTACTCCTAATTAAACTCACTCGCACCCACTGTCGTCGTCGCGTGGCTTCGCAAGCTGTCTGTCTTTCCGCGTCTGGTACACCAATTTACCACGAAGAAACTTGCGTTCCACCATCCGACCGAGTAGCTCGAGGGGCTGAAGTCTGGCTTGGACAGACTGCGGCTACATCCTTCGAGTTGCATAACGTCGTTTGCGATTATGTCATTGTCTCCGAAATCTCGAGGTGTTAACCACATTTCCTACGAAGCCTCGTTAGGACGCCTTTTTACACATTGAAAAATCAAATATTTTTAAATTTTCAAACTTAAAAGATAAAATTTCTGATAACTGAGATATATCTGTGTGTATATATGTGTGTGTGTGTGTGTGTGTGTGTGTGTGTAATGTGACGCTTTACTGCGGTGTTTTATTCGAATAAGTTCCTTTATGTTTTCCGAAATGGCAAAACAACACATTTCTCAATGGTTTATTCCTCTATCGCAAATCGCATTCGGCCTGCGAAAGCTTCTAGATCGGAATGAAATCGTCTCTAATTCTGGTCTTACTCCCATTAAGTGCGGGTTCTCGAAATAAATGCTTCTAGCGTGTTCCTTTTTTCCACGATTTCTCTTTAATCTTGACGGGGTAGTAAAGGGGTTCGCGTGCAAGATCGACGCAAAGGCAAGGTATGGGAACAAGTGAACAATATATAAAACATCAGATAATTAAATATTCATCGAAAATAATTGTATCTCCGATGTTGCGGCGGAACAGTAGTTTTAATAAAAATCACGCGATTATGCAATTCGATGAGACAATTCTGAGAAAATTGACAAATGGGATAATCGAGGCCGCAATTTAATCTATTCTCCAACAAAACGAAGCTAAAAATGTATAAGCTAAAAAGGGAAGAATGACGCGCAAGAGGAAGACAAACGGAGAATGAGGGATGAGACGGGGAACTTTTTCACACGCATACACCCCCTAGTCTCTCACGCATACACCCCTTACCCAAAGCGGAATCGCATTATTCGCCGTACGTTTCACCTCCCGTTCTTCCTTTCTTTTTCTTCATTTTTCTTTGCCGCTTTCTCGCGCGTGCGGCCCTCTCTTAATTCTTTGTTCCTATTTTCGTCTTTCTTTCTCGTGTGCGAGCGCTCGTAATTTACCTCGGGACTACTCTCGCGTCGATACCGATTCAGCTAGGACACACTTCCCGACGACACTGTTTTTCTTGACATTTCCCTACGCCCGACCGCGACGACGACGAGAAAATGTGCTTGCGGCGAGAAAATCTTTCTGCCATGTTCTTGCGCACGACGATCGAACGCTATCGACGCTATCACCGAGAATTTACGCCACAAAACACGACAGCTGAGAGTTTATCAATGATGAAGTTTGAAACGTACAATTCTTTTCCAATTTATCTACTATTAATATTATCGTCACAGATGATATAGTTTGTACATTTTTTACATATATTTTCGTAAATATATAGCCAATCTGGCAGCAAAATAGCTTTGCATGTTCAATAGGCGATATCGTGTCTCAATAAGTTGATATATATAGTAATCCGCGCGAGAATATCGGATAAAGATAAAAATATAAGTTGTATATTTCTCCCTCTTTCCTTCCATCTCTCTCTCTCTCTCTCTTTCATTATTACATTACTATATACGTATATATGTATAAGTTGTATCATTTTTTTAATCTTTGTTATTCTTATTTTTCTTTTATCTTATTTTTTTTTGTAATGTCTTAAATTTGAATTTATTATACATATTGTTTTTAAAATTTTATACTTGATTAGCATTTGAAAGGATATCATCCTAGAGCGCCCAATAAATAGCGATCTTTTTCTCTCTGTTATTCTCTCTGATGAAAAAAGAACTATAATTCGTTGATAAATTCTTTGATCGCCATTTTACTTCGTGAAGGACTTTATTTACGCTCATGTGATCAATTCCAACAGAAATTTCCGTACGCGATCTTATTAAACGATACGAATAAAATGCGTCAAGCTCGAAGTATGTAATTCCACATAATACTACGTTAACATGCAATGGCGCAACGCCGTCCGATTCGCGCACCCGTGTAAACTAATATTATACAAAACATTCCGCACGGGGGTAAACCTATCTCAAATAACGCGACGTAATACACACTGGTGGTCTGATTAAGCAAATTATGCGTCCTAATGGGCTAATGGTAATTAGAGCATCACGTAGACGCCTCCGCTTCGTCATCCACCGCTGGCCATCCCGGATCGCAGTTTCACTCAGCTATGCTTGGTCCGCGGTTCCGGCCGACACTTATGGATCATTAATAAAACGCGGGTGACACCGTACGCATTTCCATTGCGCCAGTGGGAGGGAAACATGAATGTAAAGAGAGCGCGAAATGCAAATCCGAGATCGGAGTGCGAGGCGAGCCGAGCTGAGTCGTGAAAAGCTGTAGAGAGAGCACCAGCGATGTCGCATTTGCATATAGAAATCTTGAGGGAACAAATTTTTCTTAAAGTACCTACCTCGCGTGCCCTCTCACCCCTCTCTCTCTCTCTCTATCCTCTTGCCCTCCCCATGCCGCCGTCCGACACCACCTCGTCCTTCTTCCCTGATTTGCATACAAGATTGCACATGATGCTCTTCACGGTACGGCACGTTTCTCCTAACTCTTCCCTTTACCTTCTACCTTCAGAACCCTCTGTCGTTTCCCATTCTCCTAACACGGCGCACTCTTTCCCGAAAAAGAATGACCGGAGATATCGAGCAACGTGACGAGGATTTTTAAATTGGCGTTGATTAGACTGCCTCTTCATCTTTCGTTTCTCCGATGAGATAAAAGATGAATTTTGACAAATTATCTTATTAGCACTCTCGTATCGATTATTAGATAAACGGGACAACGATAAGATTGAAAATTAGTATTTCGATCGAAGTGATAAAGAATCAAAGTGATGAATTATTTAACTCTGATTTCGGTTTTGTTTAGATGCAAAGCGTAATCCTAATAGTGTTTAATAAAAGGAATATTTAGAATTCTAAAAATGAAGATAGAAATAAAAAAAATTGTATATGTGATCAAAAAATAACTGGTCCTAAAGGTAGAATCATGCTCGACATCGCGTCGCGTTTGTTGCACGAGCGGACAAATCGATTCGCTTTAATAGACACGGAATATTTCGTTTAAAAGAAGCGTTTGTAAAACGGAACATGACAGGCTAGTTGATTGATGGTCTTGGAAGTACTGAGAGCGAGCGAGACAGAGAGAGAGAGAGAGAGAGAGAGAGAGAGAGAGAGAGAAGAGAAGAGAGAGAGAAAG
>Ga0157362_1000556_pt1 | contig 13078 bp, 6 predicted proteins | sample AttlaeALBM3_FD_111480 | JGI IMG/M metagenome (GOLD analysis project Ga0157362, IMG submission 111480) | Fungus gardens microbial communities from leaf cutter ant in Ribeirão Preto, State of São Paulo, Brazil - Atta laevigata ALBM3 | ecosystem: Host-associated > Fungi > Mycelium > Unclassified ... | reverse complement strand
TGAAGAAAAAAAAAAAAAGAAAAAAAAAGAAATGGTCAGACCGCGAGATCGCGCGATAGTGGGCTATCGATCGTATTAATGTGCGTCGGCGGATAGCCGACGAAATCCAATGTCAAGAGTGCAGGATCGCGCCAGGCGAATATCGGCGATCGAGCGAAAGTCTATCAATGATCGGCTGGCCTTGCGGTCTTGTTGCTCTCGACGTTGTAACGCTATATTCGACTCGGTTCGTATAACTCGATGATATAACGGGTACACAGGGTCGTCATTTCCATCTGGGAAACTAATCGAGGACAACGACGCGACGGCAAGAGTGACGTTTACTTTTGTGAGTGGGAAAAAACAATTTTAATCCGAAAGTTTTCCGACGCGAGCTGTGCCAACTTCCATGAGAGTGATCAAATATGCAACGGTCATTTTTAGCGCCATTTCTCGAAAATGTTAATTATTAATAAGCATTTTCGGCCGTTTCTGTCACGTCGATATTTTCGGAAATATCTGAACGCTCGTCATGTGCCACTGATTTTAGCGTGACACGTGACACCTTAAAGGCGAGAGATCTGAACGATCGAAGATTGTACAGCAGTGACTAGATACGAAACGGGTTTGCGTTTCGATCGCACGACGATTGTCTGGCGGACACCCTCCGTTTAACGGCGAGTAAAGACACTCATGCGGGTATAACCATAATTCGAATCACGTAGATAATTTAATAAGCGGTCATCAGGTAGCAATCTCCACTTAGTGATTAATCATCGGAGTAAAGTACATCTAGGGATGGTTATACATATGTATACTACGAACATAAACTACTTATCGTGTAAGTCTTTCCCTTCAAATAAATTTTTCCTCTTTCAATTCATGAACAAGATTGATTTCAATTGATTTATCCGCGATTTTCTTTTTTATCCTGATATTATTTTTCAATATTATTTCTGTTAGTATTGTATTATTATTATTATTATCATTAATTATTAATGCGAAAAAAAAATCTGTAAAAGATATCAAACAGAAATTTAAGAAGCACGTTTTAGTTCTAATGATTAGATAGATTAGAGATTCAGACATTTTCAGGCTTTATATTCGTTACATTCATTATAGAGTCGTGTGTCTATAACTATAACAGTACGCGTGGCAAACACGCCCTCGGGGATAAACTCTCTTTTAGCGCCACGTGGTCACCGTTCTCTCCTAGCGTGAATTTTCGATCCTCAGCCTCAAACTAGCCGTGGAATATATCCATCAATAATTACCTGAGGCGGCAAGTGGTGATGAGGATGCTGATACGTTGGTGGTACGTACGGCGGGTGGCTTGGCGGATGGTTGTGGGGGTGAGGTCGGGGGTGGTTTTGATGCTGGGCTTGCGGCGGGAGCGGTTGGGGCGCGGGGGGCGGTGTCCAAGGCCCGTGGTTCGGCCCGTGGCTTTCATTGGTGCCATACATCTTCAGGGAAGAATCTCGAGCACGCAACCTGAAGAGTCCCACCCGCCCCGATCCATGCGCGACAACACGAAAGGCCCCGGCACTGCCAGCATGATCGCGAGCGCTCGCGCACCCTTCGATCACTCGATATGGAATTTAAAGTCACGTCCCGAACTGTTCCAGCATACGAGAGAATGTCACTTTGTGTGTAGACACGAAGGTATCATCGCCACTTGTAACACGTGACTTTGAAGTTCATGTCGCGATGAAGGAAACATATACGAATTCACCCGCGGATCGCTATTGTTGTAAAGTTCACAGAGAATAGCTTTCTAGAGGGTGATATACGACTAGAATGGACCTCGGTCCAGCCGATGACCGTAGTAGAATCTACGGCGTTTGGTCCCTGACTAGCTGAACACAGACTTTTGATCATTACGCGAGCGTAATATTTGCTCTCCGCGTACGCGGTGCATGCGGACTGGCTCTTCGATCGCCATTGTTCCGATCAATCTCACCCACCGATCTTTTTCCCAAACGGCGGCTCTTCATTGTGCGCGTTTCACGTCTCAACGTGGGGCGAGGCCTCTCCGATTCTCGACAGGGCCTTACGTAATCGAGTATTGGGAAATCGCCGCGTGAGGGAATGATAGCGGCTGCCTTCGCATGCGTTTACGGAACCCCATGGTTTCTTTCTCTTTGTTTTATAACAGAGCATGTGAAAGATATCGTTTGTCGTTTGCCGCGATTACTTTCCCAATCGGCCAATTAATGCTCGTACGTTCCATGAATGTTGTGCAAGCGGCAGACTGTTGTAAAGCCCGATGACCATCAGACCTCTTCATTAACTCTCGTTACGATTCCCTTTGATGAGGGACACGGCAACGATAGGCCCGTCGCGACACGCTCGTTGGCGAATGGACCTTACCCTGACCGACCCGGCGTTCGACCGATCATCCTTTGCGCAACGGTACCGCTGTGATCGTTGCGTAAGCACGTGCCACGGCCTTGCACTCGCGAACAAAGTCCTTGGCGCCGAAAGCTATCGTTGCGAGAGAGGAAGTGATCGAGAAGAGGATTTCTTCGTTAATTCTCTCTGCACTTTTATCTCATTTTTTTTTTCCTTTTTTCCTTAGAATTAACGAAAGCCTTTGTTTCTAATAATTTATCGAATCACGAATGTTTGCAATGAATCAAGCAGATTCTCTCGTCTGTTTCTGTGATGTGTAACGTGAACAGTTGTTGCGAGTTTCTTCTGATTTCAACAATCTCGTCTCGAGTCAGCACGCGGTATCGTACTACTTTCGTTCACCACGCTCGTTGCGATCGGGTAACTGTGGGCGCGCGCGGCCGTGCGACGACGGCTGGACGGTCCGCGCGATCAGGATACCGGGGGCCGCGCGATGAGAGGTGTCCGACGACTTCCATGAGACGAACCACAACGTCCGTCAACTATCACTTTTTCCCACCCGGGAGGAGTTTTTTTATATACACCGGGGGTAGACTCTCGCGCGGGTAGACCGGATGCAGAAGCGCAGACGTAGCGCTGTACGCGAGCGTGTGGCGTCTCTCGCAAACTAAACCGGCCCAAAGGGGGGGACACGGCGATTTCTTGGTCTCCGTCCGCCGTCTGTACGTGCGTGCGCTAAACGGGGGACGGTTGAGAAAAAAAGCGGCGTCAGCGCGCGCGGTGGAAAGGCGCGCTGATAAGGCGGCCGTGGTGAACGAAAAATCCGCTGGCTACTCGAAGAGATATCGATTGAAATAACATGATATATTCCGGGGGAGGGGGGGGGGTGCATATCCGCCAATCGGTACGAACGACACGGCGGAAACGACCAATCGTGCCCGTACAGCTTCATGCCGCTCTTTACGCGAGCTATCTCTCCTCTTTCACGCAACCCCCCTTTGCTAGCTGGCCCCCTGCTCTGCCCCCTGCCTGCCGTTGCGACTTCTAGTCATACGCGTCCTTCTCTTCGCCTCCTTGCCTCTCCTGGCCGTCTTGTCCTCGTGCCCGCTTCTACTCCACCGCCGCCGTTACTTCTCTTCCTCCACCCTCTGCTCGCTCGCGGGCGCACGACTAGAGAGAGGAGAATGAGAGAGAAAGGCGCGTATGTTCGCGCGCGCGATGGGCGAACGGTGAAGTGAGAGAGGGGGAGGGGGGGAGGGGGAGCGATCCGGCCGGTTCAGGAAGTGTGTGCGCTGATCGAGGTGTCATCCTCGACCCGATGGATTTTTCCACTCGTCGCCCATGCATTTTTCTTTGTGTCATCGCGAACGATAATGATCCTCCTCCGTTAAGCCATCCGTCCATCCCTCTTGCTCTGCCACCTCTCCCGCCTACGCGTCTCTCATCTCGCCAGGAACTCATACGTCGGATTCAGAGGGTGACGCATCATCATCCACGCTGCGATCGGTACGCGACGCGACGTAGGGATTAGGGGACGCGGAAATTACCGTCGAATGATGTGCAAGGGGATAATTCGAGTTGCGTCTTGCCACGGAAGCATCGACCTTTGCAAATTCGATGGGATGGTTTCGTGATGGAAGGGGAGGAGTGTGACACTCTCTCTCTCTCTCTCTCTCTCTCTCTCTCTCTCTCTCTCTCTGTCCCTCCCTCTCTCCCTTCCTCCCCCTGCTACCCTCTTTTCCGCTCTTACATATTATAATATTCCATTATGTAGTAATATATATTAATACAGATATTGATTATCCGATTACGGCTAATTTCCGAGTGGAAAGTCCGATATTAAGCTTTAATTAATTGCGAATCGCGCCGAATAATTTTGGACTAATTTAAGGACTACATGCCACCAGCCTTTCGAGTTATCGGATAAGCTCCACGATAAAGTGAGCCATTCAATTTCTGGCACCTTACCAATCATTCCGCCGCTCGTACATGATGTATATATCTAATGAAATGTGCGAAGATAACGTACTGGTCGATATTGGGATAAAAATGCACGAGGATAGTGAAGAGCGCTCTCGATCAATTTCGCAAAACCACGTGAATCGTCTTCGTAATTTGTTAATAGAAGTTTCGACGGTTCTCTCATCCATCTTTATAAAATATAATTCTGTTACAAGAGTTATTCGTTATAAGTATAACGCTCGATTTTCCATTGTTATAAATTGTAGAATTCCACAGTTGAATTCAAATAGCACAAATTTCCTCTTGACTTAAACATTAAAGAATTTAATTAATTCAATGAATTATCATTAAATCCTATTAGTTATTTATACCTAACATTGTGTATTATAATATTCAATAATCATATTTAGATGACAAATTCACATTTGAGGTTCGATCGAACGGATTGAAAGTTCGATTTCCATTGGTTATCTCTCGCCGCGCGCTCGCCATGCTCTTCCCTGTCTTCGACGATTTATTTTGGGCGTGGAGTCGCGAAGGTTAACGGCGTAGAAAAGTGCGTGCTAAAAGCGCGTCCGCCTAGAGAAGGAGAGAGAAAAAAACAGGGCGGAGTCTGCGATGGAGACTCTTCGCCTATCCATCATGGCTGCTTTATCAGTGACGCGTCGCGATAAGACGCTCACCACACGCTCGCGCGTGTGCATGTTCGTGAGAATTCTCAATGGGGCCGGAAGAAGAGAACACGTGACATGGCCGTGTCTCTTTCTCCGGTTCTCTGATCTTTTTTTTTCTCTTCTTTCGAGAGATGGACGCGAGAGGGATTGCAAAAGTCCCGAAAGTTGTTCCTGGGCCGAAACTTTCAATCGGATTATCCACATCGGCGAGATCTCCGTTCTCTGCTGGATGAAGGTCGACTTAACGAAACGGATAAAAAAAATTTGATAAAAGCCGACTATCTACGTGAATATTAAAAAAAATCGGGATATCATGAGACGAGCGTGTTATACTTTAAATATATCCTGCTAACATATGTTTGGACATTTTGTGAAAATATTCTTTCGTTATATTATATTTATTTCCAATTCATATTTCGGTTCTGTTTCAAAATTTCAGTTTGCACTGCATTATTCAAGTTTACTTCGTCATTATCTTTCAATATTTTATTTCTTGATAAATATTATAGATCTGCGTATAAATTTTGAATCACGCATTTTTTAACATATCTATATTTAACATATCTATATTTTTTTATTCGTTTGTGTGTATGCGAAAGTAGTAGCTATTTTCTAATCAGAATATTAATGATCAACAACGTAAATATAATATAATGATAAAGTTATTAAATGGCACTGCGATGGAGAAAAACAGTACACGAAAAACACACACACACTCACACATACACACACACGCGCGCGCGCGCGCGCAACGCAGAGAGAGAGAGAGAGAGAGAGAGAGAGAGAGAGAGAGAGAGAGAAGTGCAACGACCATAAGTTAGCTGCGCAGCATGTGGCGTAGTATAGTAGAATAACTATGTAGAGAAAGTGTATCGGGAGATATCGAGTAATACAAGACGATCGAGATATCGTATTGGAAGTTTGTTCAAGTTGACGGTGTTTTGAATATGTTATTAAAACATCATAAAAATAAGCTGTGATTTCATTCGGTCTTTTTTGAATTTCTATCGCTTTTCATATGTAAATACGCTTAAAAGAGAAGGATCAAGCATGAATCGAGACATATCAATTAAGCCCATTAATTCACTGTCAGTAATAAGACCGGTTAAGCGGTAACTTCGGCCTGGACAAGTCGATCCGAACGAACTCGCCAATCGAGAATTATTTTGCGTTGCTAATATCTTGGATTAAGCCGCTAATGTCTCATGACTATTAGGCATGTTAAATAATTGAATTATTGATATTCCTTTTCGCGTGCGATCGCGGACGGGATTTATCGAGATATCATGCGAACAACGTCGAATGGTATACTGCACGGATATTATCACGTATATCGAAATAACGCGCGGCCGCGGCCGGGCCGCGCTCGCGTTTTAAATTAAAGAGCGGTTTACAGTGTGTTTGTTCGATCGCGCGTTAATGTGTATCGCGGTATCGCCGCGGTATCGCCGTCCGATCGTGCGATCGTCGCGCGGATAAAGAGCGGGCCATTAACTCCGTAAATACCCCGGTATATATCGCGACAATGAGAGCGCTTGGCCGCGCGTTATTCGCAGTCAATACTTTTCCCTATCGCGCGACCGCAGCTTGCGTGTATGAGAAATAAGAACGGCGCGGGACGGGGAAAAAAAAGAAACGAGGCGGAGGGTGGAGGAAGGCGGCGGCAAAAAGAAGACGCCACCGCGCGAAGGCCGAGGCGCGCATTCTCGTCGCCACCCCTTCGCGAAATTACTGACCATGGGCAACGCGAGCAGCGCGGAAAGAAAGAAAGAAAGAAAGAAAGAAAGAAAGAAAGAAAAAAAGAAAGAAAGAAAGAAAAGAAAAGAGAAAAGAATGCGCGGGAGCAACGTGAATAAAAAGAACTCGAGCACGAGCGTCGGTCGAAGTCGGAGATGCGGGGAAAGGAGCGGATGAGGGATAGGCGGGGGAGGGGCAGAACATCGCAATAAAAATAAACTGCTGTTCGAGGGGCTGAAAGCAGAGTTGCAAATCGAGCGAGGGGATGCATATGAGAAGCGTGAGAGAAAAAGAGAAAGAAGTGAGAGAAGAAGGGAAATAATATAGCTGAAGAAGAAAGAGAACGGCGAAAGAAGGCAGATAGGAGAGGGGAGGAAAATAAGGGGAATAACGAAAGAAGCAAATAAGAGTCTCTGTGTGAGCCTCTTCTTCCTCCACCGCCGCCGCCTCCACCACATCGCCGCCTTCGCGTTCCCTCCTGCCGTAGTGGGGTGGGAGGCATTGAACAAGAAGGCGCGAACAGGGACGCGCGGGGCAAAGTAGAAAGGCTGAGCGAGAGAAAGAAAGAAGTGGGGAAAGAAGACGAGAAGAGAGAGAGAGAGAGAGAGAGAGAGAGAGAGAGAGAGAGAGAATAAAAGTCTGGCAGGCCTTGGCTGCTGCAGTCGTCGACAGCCGTGTTGCCAAGTCTCATTTGTTTATCATAGTTCTCCAGCCTCCGGTCTCCCGAAGCTCCGGAAAAAATAAATCTCGCAATTCCCGGTCGAATTTTGCACTCACACCCGCGAGTTTCATACATTCGCTATCGGCGATGATGTAACCCGCTTGCGATCCGGTCGGTAGGATTTCGATCTGGCTTTCGCTAAAGTATTGCGGCACAAACGTAACAAAATTATGTCGTAAGAATAAAACAGAGTTGTTAATGGTGAGAGAAAATCGAGAAAAGTCAGAGAATTTTTTCTGTTTCATTAACAACAGCAGAAAAATTTTAATAATGGATAAAGAAAAATTTGAGAAAAAGTATTATTTGATGAGATGAAGGAATTAAAAATGAAAAAATTAAAAATTATTTATGTCTGGCAGAATTCAAGATCGAAGAAACAGATGAAAAGATATAAATGCTCTTTTAAAAGCAAAATTAAAATTGTTCATTAAAAAAATGTTTTATAAAGTACTATAAAAGTTGTATTTTATTTTGTCATTAATTTTTTATTACAATTAATAACAAATTTTTATATTTACATTTTTGTTTTTATTGTATTTGATGTTCGTTTTTTTGGCTTTAAGTCAGACAAATTTTCTCTGACTAAAAATAAATGAGAAAATAGGGAAAAATCAGAGGATTTTTTTCTGTTTCATTAACAACTGCGCTAACGATTAACTACGCTGCATTTGTCACTGCAATCGAAAATTAATTAATTAATTCGCGTGACGCAATCGCGCACGCATGTCACTCAGGGATTCTGTGACCGATTCGTTCCGCAAGGTAATAACTATAGTTTATACTTTCTCGAACGCCATTGATCTCCGCCAGTAACGATCAGAGAAAATCACAAGGCGATGACAGAGGGAAAGAATCTGCGCCACCGACCACGTCTACGGATAGTCTACACGTGAGACACTTAAACTTTATGCGCAATCTGATTACTCGTATAATGGAAAGCTGCGGTTGCGTTTTATCGTTTATCTACGGAGATTACTTATAAGGCGGATTTACATATTCTGCGCATAGACCATCCATCGCACATTTACGCATGATCTATTTGCGAAATAGATTATTTAGACTATTCGACAATTAGAGAGAGAATATTTGAATAAGAAAAAGATGTAGTAATAATTTTTTATTCTCATAAATTGAATTTTATTCTGAATATTTCTGTGAAAGAAAAATCGACTTTAAACTCATCGGAAAAGTTCGTTTGACTTGAATATTAAATTGAAAAGCCCGACTTGATTTCGCTCTCTTATTTCGATCTCGGTCGTCGCGTAGACTTGTCAACTTTCTGAGTCATCGTACGTGCACGCATTCACGCACGCATGCACGCATGCACACGGTCGGTCCGCGCATGCGTACGCAATGTGCACACGCTCGTGCTTCACACACGCGTATAAATATGTATACACCTCCTCGCGTACAACCGACGCTCGTGATCGCGGACTCGCCGCGCTCCATCGTCCCTCCCTTTACCCCCGCCGCCCTCGTTGCCGGGCCCTCATGCACTTACAAACGTTTGCATACAAATATACCGGGTATCTCGATGGGTGGTATGCTGATTAGGGAATCCACGCGCAAATTCTTCCATTATTTATGGATCCTCATTTTTAGGACGGTGGCGTTACGCCTCGCCGCGCCGCCCTGGCCGACTCAGAGTAATTTAACATTTTCTTCGTGCTGGGATATTTTAGTTTTAATCGCTGTATATCGATTCGTGGCCGGGCAACGGTCGATGCTGTCGGCGATGCGACACGGATTCGCGCCGTTCGCCGTCGGTTACCGCGACGCTGCGGAAGAAGCGGAAGAGCAATTGCGAAACATAATGACCGAATCATTGTTCATTATTTACGTGATCTCTATCGCTTCTCTCCCGATTCGCGAAAGTCCACGTTATCGATTCGCCCACGATCGCGTGAGGTAGCACACTCGCTATCGGGATCGAGCTTCTTTTCGCGGCGATCCTCACACTCTGCAGCCTCTCCCTATTTCTCCATTTCTCATCTTTGTTCTACTATTCGTCCCCTCTTTCCTTTCGTGTCGTCGTGAGAACGTCGTCGATAACGAACGTCCGACGACGACGTAGCACACGCGAGGATTGTGAGAGCTTACACGCGCGTTCGCTCCGCACGCCTGATTTCCAACAGCGTTCAATATTTCCGCATTCTGCGGAATTACGAACGAGGACGCTCTCTCGGCCGTGTACGTATTGTAGGATGCGGTTGCATTCTTATGCCGCAATTGTTTCGGCTTCGCCCAACTGTCCGCAAGTCGAATGCAACGAGTTACATCACGATTGCGCGTACGTCATACCCGCTATACCGATAGCGCGCCGCGATATTCCGATTTGCGTCGATGAAATTATTTTCTGCTTGCGTAAAGAAATCTTTAATAAACCGTTTTTTTTCATTTCACGTATATATTAATAACGACGAGTTGAGTAGGCGATTCAGATATAGCGCACAGATGTAATGAAAATAAGAGTTACAGAAAAAAACATATTGTAGGTGTGTTAAAATCAGTCCACTTAAGTCCCTGCTGAAAAATTTCGTATTAAATTTTTAACATATCTGAGTATTAATTTAATGCGATGTGATGATGTTATTTGAATATTCAACATTTTTTGGTGTCAACATAACACAATTTACGAGTAAATAGGCAAATAACATAAAAATAATGTATTTTAAAACGTAAATAGTAAGATAATTGAATAAAATAACGTGTTTTAACATATCATAAATGTCAATTTTACTGAAAAATATGCTTTCACAGTTTGCATACAAATTGCATGTTACATTTTTTATGTTAATTTTTTTCTATAATATTTGTGTTACTTTCTCTCTAACATATTTATTTTGCATAAAATTAACTCAGAAATTCGAGTGGACCGTTTGGGACAAGTGAAATATATTTAAAACAAAGTTTCCAACTATGCGGGATTGCAGCGAACATTAAATATTCGTTTTAGAATTAAGTTTTTTTGCTTTCGGAAGAGGAAGAGAGGAGAGGAGGTCACGCTGATAAGTGTCGCGGGGTCTGATCGAGTGCGGCGTGCGTAACGGCGCGCAATGTTCGCGCGGCTATTCGCGCGAGTTGTCGTTTACTCGTCGCACTTTCGGTACGGTAAGAAAAAGGGCGAATAATACCGGATTTAAGAACCGGCTGCATCCGTGCAAGACCGTGTCAGATTACGCGCCGGTTTTCCGTCCTCCTCTCCGCGGACCCCTTACACGGTACCAGTCCCTTGCTCTCGCTGTCTTGGGATCGTGCTGCGTTCCGCGCGCACAGAACAGCGAGAATTGCAAGTGACGCTTGGGCTGCATGCTAGCAAACGAGCCGCGATAAATGGACTTCGATATTAATTAAGCCGACGTTCAGCTGACGCGCGACGCGACGCGTTACAGATCGGTATGCGCGGCACGGCGCGGCGAGTCGCTCCGTTTTTATTATTCGTGGTGATCGAAGCCGCGTCGTAGTAGCGGCGCACCGGTAGCGGCTTTTTCGCATTCATACGGTAATGCAATTCCGTAATATTCCGTTTCGCTTTGTCGTTTTTTTTTTCCTTTTCTCACAGTGCTGCACGCCGTCTCCGTCGTCGCAAAATGCTCAGCGACAAAATCCTTTTTTCACGCTCAAAGATGCTCTCAAGTATAGAAATGAAAAAAAAATAGATTTTTTTAATTTGGAAAAAGCATCAGATAAATTAATTTCTTATGATAAAAATCCATTTTTTTTTTTTTTTTTTACAAAAATATAGAATTCATACTGTTTGATGTTTATTGTTTGATATATTAACATTATTGCTTATAATTATTCAAACTATAGATATTTTATTTTACTAACTATAGATATTTTATTCCGACTTTGAAAGCTAATAAAGTGATGACCTATACTGTGTTTAACACATAATACTTTTTATTAGCATAATTGACACAATTTTGTTGTATATTGATTGTGATTGTAAGTATTCTAAATTTTTGAGATAACGTCCCAATATAATATCGATTCAAGAATAAGTTGAAGAATAATTCGATGAATGTTGTCTCTCTAATTTAAATTTAGAATGCGTTCAATTGCAATCTATAATATACAATGAAAACAGCGTCAATTTAACAATAGTATGCAATAATAATATTTACTTAACTTTTAAAATCGGAGTATAAAATATCGTTTAAACAATTATGAACGATAGTATGGCACTTGGTTATTGTATTACATTTTGATATTTATAGCTATTTTTACACAAAAATCTTTTGAATGAATGCAAAAACTGAATTCTGGAACAACAATATACTATCAAAAATTGTCAAATATTCCAAAAAAAAATATATCCAGATAAAAAAACTTTCAGGGTCGAAAAGTATCTTTTTACTGAGTTTTTAATTGAAAGTGTCTAGTTTTATTTGTTATAGTCATTTTCATCTCTATTCTCGACAGAGGCTGCGGAAGCCTGGTGGGGTCCTCGCAGCCGCTGGCGTCATACGGCCCCGCTTGTGGCAGTAACCTTGCGCTCTCGCGTCACGTTATTTTTTTTTTATCATATCAAACGTATGCTAACAGTCGGCGTGACGTGACGCGACGCGATGCGACGGAGCGGGCGGGCGGACGCGGCCGATCGCGGTCGCGGCTGCGGCAAGCCGGCAAGGTAAGACAATATGAGCAGACTTGTCGGTGGTCAGTACCACCGGTACAGTCTGTGGAAAATCATTCTTCCTCGCTCTCCTTCTGACTCTTTGTTTTCATTTCCTGCGCGCCTACTCCCGGGCAGCATGCACGAAGTCAGCACGCTAGCCACGAGAAACGGGGCTTTCAGAGAGAGAGCTACCGGCGACAGCTGGAGCTCGGGGCCGATAAGTCGCCATCCGATAAGTCGTAGAATATTGTAGCGATTATAGCGTAAAAAGAAAAGGGCATATAACGCCTACGAGGCGCAGGAAAGGTCGAGCTGCAAAATCGATCGATGAGTTAAATGACGACGTCGCGGAACGAAAATTATCTTAATTAACGTCAAGCCGCGACATATAGCGGTGTAATAAATTGGCGCTTTCGTGGACTTTTACGCGAGAATGCAAATATCGAAAATATCGTTCGCGCGAAACGACACTTGCCGCTACTGTTGGCATGCCAGCCACGTTTGCGTTTGCGAGTCGGTCGATCGGGCGACGCAGCATTAACGTCTCGATATCCGTGCAACCTTGACCGAGTACGCGACCGATTGCTGAATCCTCGACACTGCAATGGAGACGACCCTGACGCGCCGCCGGTGAGAAATTGCGCGCGACCAACGGTCGAGTTCTAGCTATCTTATCATCGTATCATCCGCGAACGAAGAATTTTTTTAAGAATAAACTCGACGAGTTTGATATCTTTGATGGTTTTAACAGCGAAGTAAAGCTTGATTTCATAGGAAAACTATGCGTTATTAATATTTCATCGTTTTTGCGATATTTTTTTTTGCTAAGAGAATCTTGCGGTCACTGATTTTGCTCCGCTGCTAGTCGCTGATGAAAGAAAGCCGGCGAACTGTCTTTGATAATCTCTAATTTATTTTAATGACGCCGAAGCGTGACTCGGGGAAGAGAAAGAGAGATGAATCAGAACGAGACGGAGACTCGGCGAGACTTCGGGAGAATGCCGAACGCCTCCGACGCCGCTACGTTGTCGG
>Ga0157362_1000555_pt1 | contig 13081 bp, 9 predicted proteins | sample AttlaeALBM3_FD_111480 | JGI IMG/M metagenome (GOLD analysis project Ga0157362, IMG submission 111480) | Fungus gardens microbial communities from leaf cutter ant in Ribeirão Preto, State of São Paulo, Brazil - Atta laevigata ALBM3 | ecosystem: Host-associated > Fungi > Mycelium > Unclassified ... | reverse complement strand
GCGCCCAGGAAGCACTTGATGTCACCGGCGCAGATGCCAACGGTCTCGACTTCGATGATGATGTCATCGGGACCAGCGCGGGGGACGTCCACCTCTTCCCAGCGATAATCGCCGGGTTCGTAGGCGACGACGGCCATCATCTTTTCCGGCAGGGCGACGCTGGCTGCTTCTTTCTGCAGGGCACTCAGGTCAGGCGTAACGATCTTGTTCATAGTCTTGGTCCTTCGGTTCGTGGCGTATCAGGCGTTGTGGTTACGCGCCGGAGCCACGAGCTCCTTGGCGATCGTCTGAAGGATCAGGCAGCAGGAGGTTGCACCGGCATCGAGCACGCCGCGTGAGCGCTCGCCCAGTCGGCTGGCGCGGCCGATACGGGCCACCAGATCGATTGTGGAGTCACGGCCGCGTTCTGCCGCTTCCGACATCGCAATCAGGGCCTGCTCGAACGACTTTCCGTCATCCAGTGCCTTGTGGAAGGCTTCAACCGAAGGCTGCAGCGTATCGACAAGGGTCTTGTCACCTACGCGGGCATTGCCAAGGCTGTTGATCCCGGCCAGCGCCCCATCGAGCATCTGGGCGAAGAGCTTGCCATCAAGGAATTCGACATTGCGCAGCGGGATCGCCATACCTTCGAAGAAACGGCCATAAAGCGGGCCCATCGAGCCACCGATACCGGCCATCAGCGAGTCAGACAGGGCATCGAGGCCCTTTTCCATGACCGGCGGGTTGGCACCCAGCGCATCACCGCAGCGGGCAAAGCCCTTGGCCATGTTGATGCCGTGATCGCCATCGCCGATCTTGCCGTCGATCTCGCTCAGCCAGTCACGTGCCTTGACGATGGCATCGACCAGGGCCGGGATGACCTTCGTGGTTTCGGCGACGGGAATACCGCTCTTGGGCACGTATTTCTCGCCCGTCGCGGTCTTGACCAGCGCCTCGACCGGATCGGCCTTGGCCGTCGGCGCTTCAGCAGCCTGAACCTGTGCCGCACCGGCACCGACGCGCACCAGGCCGATGGATTCGGCGGGAGCGGCCATCAGGCGATCCAGCTCTTCATCGGTCTTCATGATCGTCAGGGTGGCGCCCTTCATCTCGAGCGAGGTGAAGAGATTGCCAACGAAGCGATGCGCCACCTCAATGCCCTCCTCCTTCAGAAGATCGGCAACATCAGCGTATAGCACATAGAGTTCGATGATCGGGGTGGCACCCAGACCCGAGAGCAGCACCGTCACGCGGTCGCCCTTGGTGAAGGGTAGGTCGGGCAGGATGTGCTCAAGCATCAGCTTGGCGATATCGCGCGAGCGGCCGAGCTCCTGAACCGACACGCCGGGCTCGCCATGATGGCCGATACCGACTTCCATGGTGCCGAGTTCGATCGAGAAATTCGGATGACCGTTGGCGACAATGGTGCAGGGCGTGAGGCCGACACCGATGGAGCGGGTATTGGCAATGGCCTTGCGGGCCACGGCAATCACCTCATCCAGCGAGCCGCCTTCTTCGGCGCGCGCACCGGCGGCTTTCCACATCAGGATCTCGCCAGCAACACCGCGGCGGCGCTCAGCTTCACTTGCCGGAGCCGAAGCAACGTCATCGGTAGCGACCACAGTCTCGACCTTGATGCCAGCCTGCTGCGCATCACGCGCCGCCATGCGGACATTCATCGTATCACCCGCGTAGTTGCCAAACAGGCAGGCAACGCCAGCGCCCATATCGGCTTCCTTCATGGCGTCGAGGAAGCTCACAGCCGTCGGAGAAGAGAAGATCTCACCAATGGCAACCGAGTCCAGAAGGCCCGTACCGACATAGCCAAGGAACGCCGGCTCATGGCCCGAACCGCCACCCGTGATCACGCCGACCTTGCGACGGCCCGTGGTCTTGGCGCGCTTGACGACACGCGGATTGGCCGTTTCGACAATGATGTCGGGATGAGCAAGGAGTGCGCCGCGCACGCCGTCTTCGACCACACCATCGGGGTCGTTGAAGATGCGGTCCAGCTTGGGCCGTGCTGCGGGAGACTGGGACGAAGCGCCATCGCCATGGCCGGTATGCGCTGCGTGAACGATTGAATGAACCATAATGGGCCCCATACTGTGTGCCGGGAAAACACCCTAAGTGCCCAAGAACCATAACCGTAACAGCGGTTGTGAACGAAATCACACTAACGAGAGTGATATTCGTTACCTATTATGTGGGACCAGAACGATCCTGATTACTGTTTTTGCATGTGAACTACGGCTTTTCGTGCTTATTATGTATATTTGTCAATATGTTGTCCATTAAACGACCTTTGGATCGCCTGCCGCAAGCACCCGGCATTCATCTGATCAAACTGAACAAATGTGATATTTCGTGTCACTTCCGGACCATTCGGCCTGCCTGCGCCATGGTTTGAAAGACTCTGTCCGTTCTTTTTCACATGATCAGCGACTATTGGCCTGTTTTTGCGTGCCCGAGGCCATACGGCGACCATTCACGTATCAGCGGTATGATCACCAGTGTCGATCAAGTTCCGGTGTGACACTGCATTTGGAGTATTGGTTATTGTAAAACACTACGATCCTCCTTAAAAGTCACCGGAGCCACACCCAAAATAATAATACCTTAAAGAGGCCTTGGCACCGAACGATGCTGCACGAAAACCGCGTTGCGACGCTGCCATTGACCACTGCACAACGTGGGTTGTGGATGACGCAATTTCTCGCCCCTTCAGGATCGAGCCTGAATATTGCGGAAGCGATCCATCTTCGCGGAGCACTCCGCACAGATCTCTTCATCGAGGCACTCACCTGCGTACAGGCCGAGGCCGAGACGCTCAGGACCGCCATCGTCAAAAAACCAGAGGGTCCGGTTTACACGATCCTCCCACCAGGATCCGTCGCCTGTCCTGTCATCGCGTTCCACGACATGCCCGATCCGGAACAGTCCGCCCGTGACTGGATGCTTGAACGCCTGCGTGCACCGTTGGATCTGGAATATGATCCGTTGTGGCAGAACGCCTTACTGCGGCTCAGCGACACGTATCACATCTGGTTTCACTGCTGTCATCATGCCGTGCTGGACGGATTTGCTGGCGGGATGGTGGCAGCGCGTGTCGCAGCCCACTACACCGCGCGATATGACGGGATATCCCCCCCGGAGGCTGCCTTCCTCCCACTCTCGACCCTGCATGAGCAGGAACAGGCCTACCGGCAGTCGCCACGCTTCGAAAAGGACAAGGCCTACTGGAGCGAAGCGCTTTCAGAAGCACCCGAGCCGGTTTCATTATCGCTGCGCCCCCAACGTGCCCCCAGCGGCGAGGCTGGCGGCGCGATAACCCGCGCAGCTTTCATGTCGGATGAGCGCGCCGAGTGTCTGTCCCGGATCGGCCGTGCGCTGGAGGCCACCCTCCCCCAGACACTGACAGCCCTTCTCGTGGCCTATCTCTATCGCGTTACCGGACAATCCGACCTTGTCGTGGGCATGCCCGTCAGTGCGCGCGCCAATCGTCAGCTCAGACAAACGCCCGGCATGGTCGCCAATGCTGTAGCGCTGCGTTTTAGGATCGCACCCAAAACCAGTTTTGCCGACCTGGTCGGCATGGCACGTCGGGCCATGCGTAATGCGTTACGCCACCAGCAATATCGCTACGAGGATATGCGGCGTGATCTTGGGATGTTCAGCAATACAACCCAGATCAGCCGTATCGGCATCAATATCGAGCCTTTCGACTATAATCTCTCCTTCGGTCCCATCACCGCGCGCAACGAAAATCTGAGCAATGGCGCGATGGAAGACCTGACCATCTTCGTCTTCGACCGTAAGGACGGCGCTGGCCTGTGTTTTCAATGCGATGCCAATCCAGCGCTTTACGCGGCCCATGAGCTGGATGCGCATCTGACCCGGATCCTCCGTCTGGCTGAACAGATCGCCAACGTACCCGATACCATGCTCGATCATCTGTCCCTGCTCACGCCAGAGGAACGCGACGCACAGGAAGCCAGAAACCGGACGACCCGCCGCGACTGGCCGACCACTCCCCTGACGAAGCTTATCGACAATGGGGTCAATAGCGGCTGCGGCCCCCTCGTCAGCGATGCCTATGGCGTGATGACGCGTGAGGTATTTCTTCGACAGAGCCGTGCCTTGGCCCAGCAGCTTCGGGCAGAAGGCATGGGGCCGGGCAAGCTGGTCGCTCTGGCCCTGCCACGCGACAGACGCATGATCCTTGCTGTTGCCGCTGTCCTGCAGGCAGGCGCCGCATGGCTACCCCTCGATATCGCCTCGCCCCAGGCACGGGCAAAGCTGATCCTCGAAGATGCTGAACCCAGTGCCGTCATTGTGCCGGACGCTGCCCATCTCGACTGGGCGGCAGAATATACCGCATGGGCTCTTACGAGCGACGCGTCCGCACTGCAGCGACTTTCGCAAGGGGAGATAGCCTCGTCCTCGCCCGTCCCGGATGACACGGCCTATGTCACCTATACCTCAGGTACGACCGGACGACCCAAGGGGGTCGTTATTCCCCGCAAGGCCCTGACAAACTTCCTGCATGCCATCACGGAAAGACTGGCCTATGGCGCGCAGGAAACACTTCTGGCCGTCACGGCCTGGACATTTGATATTGCCGTGCTCGAAATGCTCCTGCCGCTCACATCCGGCGGGGCCTGTGTCATTGCCAGCCGCGAGGATATCCTGGAGCCAGGCCGTCTGGCAGCCCTTGTTCGGGAACATGGCATCACAGCCATGCAAGCGACCCCGACGCTTTGGCAGACCCTGCTCGGCACAGCCGAGAGCAGCGCCCTGCAGGGTATGATGCTCATGAGCGGCGGCGAGGCGATGCCAGCCCATATGGCGCGCCAGATGCTGCATCTCGGCCGGGCGGTGCATAATCTGTATGGCCCCACGGAAACCACGATCTGGTCTACGACGCATCATCTCGACCCTCAGGAAACCGATACGCCCGCCGCTGGGCATGCTCTGGCCAATACACAGCTTTACATCATCGGGCCTGATCAAACCCCTCTGCCAGATGGCGTTGTCGGCGAATTGCTGATTGCGGGTGATGGGGTTGCCACGGGCTATCTCAATCAGCCGGAACTCACGGCAAGCCGCTTCATCCCCGACCCTCTCGGGGTACCTGGACGCAAGGCCTATCGCACAGGCGATCGGGCGGCGATTGGGCATGACGGGACGTTGACCGTCCTTGGGCGCGGCGACCAGCAGATCAAGATACGCGGGATGCGTATCGAACCCAGTGAGATCGAAAGTACGTTGCTCAGCCTGCCGGAAATCCTGCAGGCCGCCGTGATGATCGAGAAAGACCCTGGACGCGGCGCGTTTCTCCTCGCCGCCTATCTCGTACCCGCAACCCATGGCGCAAAGCTCGACCCTTCACAGATCAGACGCACCCTTCTTGGCCTACTTCCCCCCCAGATGATCCCGGTGCGTATCGTCTGCGTCGAGACACTGCCGCGCATGACAAGCGGCAAGCTCGACCGGGCGGCGCTGGCCTCCCTGCGTGAAGAAACGGAGACGACAACCTTCACCGAAGCCCGCTCCCCGGCGGAACGCAGGCTGAGCGCATTATGGGGCGAACTGCTCGATCTCGAACGCGTCGACATCCATACCAGCTTCTTCGAACTCGGCGGCGACAGCCTCATGGTCGTACAGATGATCGCGTGCCTCTCACGCGAGAGTTACGCGCTTCCTGTCGGGCAGGTTTTTGCCGCTCCAACAATTGCCCTTCTGGCTCCCCTGCTCGAAGGGGGCTCGGTCACCTGCGACCCGCTTGCGCCATGCCTTGCCATACGGGCACAGGGACAAAACGCGCCGGTCTTCTGTTTTCATCCTGTGATCGGCATGAGCTGGAACTTCAACACGTTGGCCCCACTCCTTTCTGAGTCCCATCCGGTCTATGGCCTGCAGGATGCCGGGCTCCTGCTGAAGGACGATGCGCCCGCCACGCTCGCGGCCTTGGCGGCCTTCTATGTTGCCGAATTGCGGCGTTTGCAGCCGCACGGCCCCTATCATCTGGTCGGGTGGTCCATGGGTGGCGTTGTTGCCCATGAAATTGCGTCTCTCCTGAGACAGGAGGGGGAGGAGATAGCCCTGTTGGCCATGCTGGATTCTTATCCCTGCCTGCTCCAGGATCAGAACCTTGCGCCGGATAGCCCCCAGGCCATACGCGCTGCCCTGCAATTCCTGCAGATCGCTCCGGTCGAGGATGCAGCCTTGCCCGATACGCTCGATGGCCTGGCCGATCTGTTTCTGGAAACACTGGACACAACGGTGCTTCCGGATCTGCCTGAAATCGACCTCAATGCCCTGACCAGCCTTGCCGAGAAGCTGCGCCTGATCACCAGACGCAATATCGAGATGCTGCTCGCCCATGTTCCGACGCCCAATGATGCCGATATCCTGTTCCTCAGGGCTGCGAACAAGGGAAGCCAGAACGAGGTGACGATCGTCTCGGACGACCCGTATGCCTGGAGGGCATATAGCTCTGGCCATATCACGGCCCATGACCTTGAGTGCCGTCATGGCGATATGCTGCTGCCCGGCCATGTCGAGACCGTTGCGCGTTGGATCAATATCGGCCTCGCGCAGGACCGCACGCCCGCATCCTGCCTCTCTGCCGCCTGACCGGATGCCGCCATGAAAATCGTGATCTTCACCATCGGTACGCAGGGCGATGCGCGTCCGTTCGTCGCCCTTGGGCAGGGCCTCGCCAGACGGGGCCACGACGTCTGTATTGCCACATCAGCGCGCCACGAAGCCCTCATAAGGGGCGGTGGTCTCGGGTTTGCGCCCATCGAGTCCGATTTCGCCGACCTGATGACACAGGAACATGCTGTGCTGGAAAAGGGAAACCAGTTGCGCATGGGATGGCAGGTCGCTCGTGCCCTGTGTCGGTGGATGCCTCTCTGGGTCAGGCAGGCGATGGAAGCCACGAAAGGGGCAGAACTCGTCATCGGATCGGGCTCCGGCACGATACTCGGAGCCTCGATTGCCCAGAAGCGGGGCATAGCGTTCGTTCAGGCGCAATTCATGCCCATGACCCCGTCGAAATGGGTGCCTCCCCTGTGGCCGAACCCGGCCCTGCGCTTGCCCGGTATCCTGCATAAGGCGCTGACCCATGTGGCACGATTCCTGATCTGGCGTTTCATGTCGTTTCCGGTGGCGATCATGCGTCGCGAGCTGTCCCTGCCTCCCATTGGCTGGAAGGGACCGTGGTCTGAAACGGACAGCGCGGGTAACAGGCGCTATCTGCTTTATGCCTTCAGTCGGCACATCCAGCCCCAACCCGCTGACTGGTCGCGTGACCGCATTGCCGTAACCGGGAGCTGGTTCTACGACCAGAAAACAAGCTGGCGCCCCTCACGGGAGCTGGAAGCATTTCTCGCCGCCGGTCCTGCCCCGGTCTATGTCGGGTTTGGCAGCATGATGACCGGCAACCCGGAGAAATTTACCGCGCTCATTCTCAGGGCCCTGCGCCTAACCGGGCGACGCGCGATCGTCGCGACAGGCTGGGGGGCGCTCAAAAACCTCAAGCCCAACCAGGAGGGGGATATCTTTTTCATCGACAACGCCCCCCATGACTGGCTTTTTCCCCGCGTATCCCTTGCGGTTCATCACGGGGGCGCTGGAACGGTGGCGGCTGCCACGCGCGCCGGCCTGCCTCAGGTGATCATACCGTTTCTGGCTGACCAGTTTTTCTGGAGCTGGCGCCTGAAGGTTATCGGTATCAGCCCGATGCGCCTGTCGCGCAGGACACTCACCGCCGAAAAACTGGCCGAGGCCATCGGGCGCGCAACAACACGCGCTCCGCGCGACAAGGCCGCCTCATTGCGTCCACTGATCGAAGCAGAGCAGGGTGTCGAGAGCGCCATCGACATACTTGAGGGCTGGGGCCTGTTGAGGCAGGAAACCGGCACTGCCACCCTGACCACAGGGATATCACCGCGTTGACGCCAGCCACGCCCTCTACCGAGCAAGCTCATGATCGCTCATGCAGAGCGGAGCATGCCGTGCCCTCAGCGCCTTCAGGCATGGAAGGCGCGCCACAGGCTGTGATCAGGGTGGAGAAGCTGGTCAAATCCTACGGGGATCGGCAGGTTGTCTCGGGTCTGGATTTCACGGTCGCTCGCGGTGAGATTTTCGCCTTTCTGGGGCCCAACGGCGCAGGCAAGACCACCACGATCAAGATGCTGACCACCCTGCTTCCCCCTGATAGCGGACGCATCCTGTTGAATGGCATTGATCTGGCCAATGACCCGATGGAAGCAAGGCGTCATTTCGGCGTGGTATTCCAGGAATGTACCCTGGACCCTGCCATGACCGTGCAGGAGAATCTCTGGATCCATTGCGCTTTCTACCGCATCCCGCGTGCCGAGAGAGCGTCACGTATTGCAGACGCGCTAACCCTGTTCGATATGACGGACCACGCGCGGCAGATGGTCAGGACCCTGAGTGGCGGTCTCAAGCGGCGGGTCGAGATCGCCAGATCCCTGCTGCACCGCCCAGCCCTAATTTTTCTGGATGAACCGACGCTCGGGCTCGACCCGCAATCACGGCGTGTGCTGTGGGATCATCTACAGGCGTTGCAGGCCCATCAGGGTACGACCATTTTCCTGACGAGCCATTATCTCGATGAGGTCGAACGCGTTGCACAGAGCGTCGCCGTGATCAAACAGGGGCGCATCCTGACCCAAGGCGCGGTCAGCGCTGTGATGGATCACGCCCAGCAGGGTTCGCTGGAGGACAGTTTCCTCTCTCTGACAGCCGGGGAAGAGCCGCGTTGATGATCGATGTCATCTATAATTTGTGGCTCAGGCAGATCAGGAGCTTCTTGCGTGCGCGAGGCCGGCTGATTTCGGCACTGGCGCAGCCTTTCCTGTTTCTCGTTGCCCTCGGTCTGGGCTTTGCGCCGGTTTTTCGCAAGGCGGGCGAAGGGGATTATTTCACGTTCCTCGCACCGGGTGTGGTGGGCGCGGGTATCCTGTTCAACACGGTCTATTCAGGTGCGGATTTGCTATGGGACAGGCAGTTCGGATTCATCAAGGAAACACTGGTCTCGCCGGTTTCCCGACACTGGGTCCTGCTCGGACGTGCGCTGGGTGTGGCAAGTGTCGCGTTGATCCAGGCTATCATCGTGAGTGTGATATGCCTAATACTGGCAGGTGTTCTCCCTTCACCCGCCCATCTGGCGCTCGCCTTCGCCTTTGCCCTGCTTCTGGCTCTGCTCTTTGCCTTTTTCGGCTCGGTGCTGGGCTCCGTCATGAGCGATGCCCAGAGCTTTTCACAAATCGTCAATTTTATCCTGACGCCGCTTTTCTATCTTTCCGGCGCTGTCTTTCCCCTTGAAGGGCAGAGCCATCTTATAAGGGCGCTCGCCTTCAGCAACCCGCTGACCTACGGCATTGACGGCATGAGAGGCGCTCTGACCGGCCACGCTCTGCTGGACCCGCTTTTGTCCCTGTCGGTGCTCGGCGTCACAACCCTTCTTGTGGCTCTTGCCGCCCAGATAGCGTTCTCCCGCATTCGGCCCTGACCCTTCAGAGATCAGGCGCCTTTGGCCTTCCTCCCCATTTCGCCGTGGCAGACAGTATCCCTGCGCGGCAATCCGGCCTGAAACAGTATCGCACCATTGACCAGCAAACCCGGAAGAGCCGAACTAAGACCAAAGGGCCCCCAGCCCAAGGCGAAAACCACGCCACCCGATACAAGTCCGAGGAACAGGGCAGCAAGCAGCCGTGCAGGGGAAACGCGATATCCGGTCACGCAGAGCAGCACGGCGGGCAGGAGCTGCACCAGCCCTACATAGAACAGCCGGTTGAGTGTCACGATCAGCGCGGTATGCAGGGCAGCTGTCAGCACGGAGAGGCCAAGATAGAGCGCAATGATGGCCAGACCCGTACGCTTTTGCGCAGGGGCAGAAAGATGGGGCGTGAAACTGCCGGTGACGATCGCCGCAAGGCTGAGACACACCGCCCCAAGCCAGACGAGCGCGGTCAGGGCCACCGCGCCTGCGACGATCCCGACACCCCAACCCGGCAGCAGATGCGACGCTACCGAGAGAAAGACTGAGTCGGGCTGTCCCATAATGACGGGATGGGTCAGGCCGAAACACGCAATGACGACCAGCAGCGGAAACAGCACCATATAAAGCGGCATCCAGATCTGGGCACGTCTGATGGTTTGCGGATCACGGGCCGAAAAGACGGCGGCAGCAGTTTGTGGCGCGATGCAAAAGCCGAAAGCCTGCGTCACGATCGTGCTCATGATCATCACACAGGTCGAAAAAGGATGTGGACTTGCACCCCGCAGCGCCGCTGCCAGAGGTCGCGTCGCCTGATGGGGCCAGGCCAGGAGGGCTGCAAACGCCACGCAGATGATGGAGAGCAGGATCAGGCCATCCTTCAATGCCGCACTCAGCGCCGCACCACGCAATCCGGCACCTGCCACAAAAAGGAACGCCAGCAATGCTGCGAACGCACTGAGCATGACAGGGGAAACCGGTAGGGCAAGGGTCGAGAATACCGTATTCAGGCCTATGAACTGCATGGTCCCCAGCGGGAGCATCAGAATCACGAGCACAAGCCCTGTCACACGCCCGACAAGCGTACTCTGGAAATACCCCCCCAGGAGGTCTGGCAAGGTGATGGCACCCAAACGATTTCCCACCCGCCATAACCGGGGATACAGCACCATCCCGACCGGGAAGGCGAGCAGGATATACCCGACAAACCACAATGCCACGTCGATGGAACCGCTTGCGGCGATACCTCCGGGAAAGCCCAGAACCGAACCGATCGAATAGGTCTCGCCCACTGAAAGCAGAAAGAAGAGCGCAACGCCAAACTGCCCTCGTGCGGCAAAAAAGGCGCGAGGGTCACGGCTGACACCGCTTTTGAGCGGCGCGCAGGCCAATCCCAAAGCGAGCAGGAGGACGAGAACGAAACCCGCCACTCTCAACGTTCTGCCCCTCCGACAGGTGCAGCATCCCTAGCGATTACCCCCATGGGCCGGACTGCAAGGGCAAGGCAGAGTGTCGTGAACGGCAGACAGGCAAACAGCCACCACAGGATCACCGGCACACCAAGCAGGCGCCATGAGGCCCCATAAAGAAAGGGCATGGGCAGCAGAACCGCGCAGAACGGGGCTCCCATCAGCAGGAGACGTTGCCAGTGAAGAGAAAAACGGGGCGACATGGCACACTCGGGTTCAGGAGACCGGAACGCCGGACATAACGGCAAGTGCCATCATGGGGCCAGCCCTGAATATCACTGCTCAATTGCCGCCGGGACAAATGAAGCAGTCAGGGCGTCAGCCTTGCTCGCAAAGCACTCCCCTTCATTTACCCCAGCAAGGCAGCCGCGCGAACGGAGGGGCGCTCAGAGCTCCGCCCATTGACGCAGCAGGTTGTGATAGGTCGAGGTCAGCCCGAGCACACCCGGATGATCATCGGGCAGCACCTTGCGGGTCTCGATGATCGAACGGTCGAAGTCATACAGAAGCGCACGCTTCGTATCATCGCGCACCATGGACTGGCTCCAGAAAAACGAGGCCCAGCGTGAGCCGCGTGTCACCTCGCTCACGCGATGCAGGCTGGTAGACGGATACAGCACCATGTCACCAGCGGGCAGTTTGACACGCTGCTCACCATAAGTGTCCTGAATGACCAGTTCACCTCCGTCATATTCATCCGGCCCGGTGATGAAGAGCGTTGAGGACACATCGGTCCGGATTCTGAAGCCGCTCTCGGGGATGGGGCGTATGGCGTTATCGACATGGGTGCCGAATTTCATGCCCACATCGTAGCGGTTGAAGAGCGGCGGGAAGACGCGCAGCGGCAGGGCGGCACTATTGAACACGGGGTTTCGTCCCAGCGCCCGCAACACGATCTCGCCCAGTTCGCGCGAGGCCTCGCAATCCTGTGGCACCTGTAGATTGTGCTTGGCTTTTGCCGATTGCTGCCCGGCGGTCACCTTGCCGTCCAGCCACGACGCCTGCTCAAGCGTCTGACGGCAATGACGCAGCTCTTCAGGTGTCAGGACATTGGGAATGTGAACCAGCATGGGCGCTCTCCTGTGCAATCGACTTCTTGTAATTGAGAATGAATCTGATTAACAGGGAGTGAGCGGTTGGTTACACCCCGTAACAAGAACAAAAACCCCGAATGGGGGTGTACGCACCTCACACGAACAGGAGAGCCTCATGGCTGCGCCCGCTGGCGACCTCGCCTCACTTCCCTTCACCCCGTGGGAAATGTTCCTCGGTGCCGGCCCCGTCGTGCGCTTCGTCATGATGCTACTGATCGTGGCCTGCGTGATCAGCTGGACGGTGTTTGTTGCCAAGGTCGTTGAGGTCATGCGTGTCAGGCGTGCGCTGTCACAGGCCGAACTGAAGCTGGAAAATGCAGCTTCGCTTGCCGTGTCCCAGTCGCTCTGCCCTGATATCGGAATCGTCCGCGCCCTGCTGCTCGCAGCCTCCAATGAATGGACACGCTCTGCCGATGTGCTGGAAGACCGCGAAGGACTGAAAGAGCGCATCATGCTGCATCTTGAGCGTCTGGAAGCCGCAGAGGGGCGTCGCCTGATGCGCGGCACGGGAATTCTGGCGACGATCGGCGCGACATCGCCGTTTATCGGGCTTTTCGGCACGGTATGGGGCATCATGACCTCGTTCACCGGTATTGCCGCCACAAAGGCCACGAGCCTTGCTGTGGTCGCCCCCGGCATTGCCGAGGCCCTGCTTGCGACTGCGTTGGGGCTCGTGGCAGCCATCCCAGCCGTCGTGATCTATAATTTCCTGTCGCGACAGTGCCTTGGCTGCAAGGCGCAGGTGGGTGATCTCACCGCGCTCATCCTGCGTCTCGTCTCACGCGACTTGAGCCGCCTGCATGTGCAGGGTGGCGGTGGGCAGGTGCTGCGCTTTGCAACAGCGCGTGCCGAGCAGGCCGGGCGCTGACCATGGCGTTGCGTATGCGTCATGCCGACGATACGGCGCTTGATGCCCATGAGCTGAACGTGACACCGCTGATCGATGTCATGCTCGTGCTTCTGGTTATCTTCATGGTGACGGCACCGCTGAGCACGGTCAACGT
>Ga0157362_1000554_pt1 | contig 13083 bp, 11 predicted proteins | sample AttlaeALBM3_FD_111480 | JGI IMG/M metagenome (GOLD analysis project Ga0157362, IMG submission 111480) | Fungus gardens microbial communities from leaf cutter ant in Ribeirão Preto, State of São Paulo, Brazil - Atta laevigata ALBM3 | ecosystem: Host-associated > Fungi > Mycelium > Unclassified ... | reverse complement strand
CCGCCACGGCCAGTACGCGGGCGTCCCCTCGGCCTCGGCGCAGCGTCCCCAGGCCACCGGCACATCCTCGGCGAGAGCGGTCACTGCCAACTCCTGCGCCAGCCTGGTCTTCCCGATCCCCGGGGACGTCCCTTGATTTGGTGTAGGACGGCGCGGCTCCAGAGTTGAGGGAGCCATCGGCGTGATCTTCGACGTGACCTTCCCAAGTCGCGTCGCGAGGAGCACACCGATGGCCCTGTCCGATCATTCCCTGTCCGAGTTGCTGGCGGCACTGAAGGCCGGCGAGTTGACCGACACCGTCCGGTCGAGCCTGCAGTGGGTGCTGCAGCAGCTGATTGAGGCCGAGGCCACCGAGTACATCGGCGCGGCCCCGCACGAGCGCAACGAGACGCGCACCGCGCATCGCAACGGCCACCGCCCCCGGTTGCTGTCCACCCCGGCCGGGGACGTGGACTTGGAGATCCCGAAACTGCGGCAGGGCACGTTCTTCCCCTCCCTGCTGGAGCGTCGGCGTCGGATCGACCGGGCCTTGTTCGCGGTGGTGATGGAGGCTTACGTGCACGGGGTCTCGACCCGCAAGGTCGACGACCTGGTCAAGGCGTTGGGAGTGGGATCGGGGATCTCCAAGAGCGAGGTCTCGCGGATCTGCTCGGAGATGGACAAGGACCTGGCCGCCTTCCGGGACCGGTCGCTCAAGCACGTGGAGTTCCCCTACGTGTTCCTCGACGCGACCTATCTCAAGGGCCGGGTGCGGGGCCGCGTGGTCTCCAGGGCAGCGGTGATCGCCACCGGGGTCACCGCCCTCGGCGACCGGGAGGTGCTCGGCATCGAGGTCGGCGACAGCGAGGACGGGGCGTTCTGGACCGCGTTCTGCAAGGGCCTGCGGGCCCGCGGCCTGACCGGCGTGCAACTGGTGATCTCCGACCACCACCTGGGCCTGAAGCAGGCCATCGCCTCAGTGTTCGTCGGCTGCTGCTGGCAAAGATGCCGGGTGCACTTCATGCGCAACGTCCTGTCGAAGGTCCCCAAGGCATCCGCGGAGATGGTCGCCGCCGCGATCCGCACGATCTTCGCCCAACCCGACCCCACCCACGTGCGCCGCCAACTCCACGAGATCGCCGCCATGCTCAAACCGAAGTTCCCCGAGGTTGCCGCGATGCTGCTCGACGCCGCCGAGGACCTGCTCGCCTTCACCGCCTTTCCTCTCGCGCACTGGCGCAAGGTGTGGTCGACCAATCCGCTCGAGCGTGTCAACGGCGAGATCAAACGACGCACCAACGTCGTCGGGATCTTCCCGAACGACGCCTCGATCACCCGACTGGTCACCGCCGTGCTGGTGGAGACCCACGACGAGTGGGCCGTGGCCGAACGCCGCTACCTGTCCGAGGAAACCATGGCCATGATCGGCCAACCTGTCCCGGCCATCGAGGAGATTCCCCTGGCCATCACCGCCTGACACACTGCTGACGTCGACGATCACGACCACGTCGACCTACACCAGACAGCGGGACGCGATCCGAATTGCCCGGAGCCCTCCCGCTCGACAAACGCCTCAGCGGAACAGAGCAGGAAGTATGAAGAGCCGGAGTCGGCGCCGCTGCGCGTTTTCGTCCAGGTCCGTCCGTGAGGCGAGCAGGAGCATGATGCCGGTCAGCCACTCGATGATTTCGTGGTCGGATGCCTCGTGGCGCAGAAGCTCGCCGGTACGCCCTGCCGTGATGAGTGGGGCGAAGGAGTACATGACGAGGTCGTGCACCGGTGAGGCCTGACTGGTGGTGAGCGGTCCGAGCCGATTCGGGGGGATCGCTTCGGTGAGATAGCCGAACTCGTCGTCCTCACGGCCCAGACGGATACTGGCGATCAAGAGGTCGGTGAGCTCTTCCGCCAGCCTTGTGGCGTCGATTGGGCCCTCGGGCCGTAGCTCTTGCGAGAACTCCCGCAGACGTTCGATGAGCGCGAGTTCGACCAGTTCTTCGCGTCCGGATACGTAGCGGTAGATCGTCTGACGCGACAGTCCGGCCTCGGCGGCGACGTGTTCCATCCGGGTCTTCTCGACCCCGAGCCGGCGGAAGCAACGCCGGGCGGCGGCGACGATCGGCGCGCGGGCAGGTCGGGCGTACGCCGGCGCCTGCGGTGCTTCGCTCATGTGGCCAGATTAAGAGGTGGGTGAGGGGCGAGGTGGCCGACACCGCGTGCGTGACAAATCTGCCGATATGTCGCTATAAATATACACTATTGTCGCGGTGGCGGGCCTCTCCGGTCTTGAACGTCGGCGCGTTGTCGTGTTTGTGGGCGTGGATCGGAGGGCGTTGTGACGCGTCATGCGGTCGTGGTCGGGGCAGGGTTGTCCGGCCTCACCGCGGCGCGTCGACTGGAGCGCGGCGGTGCGCGGGTGACGGTGCTTGAGGCGGATAGCCGGCCGGGCGGTCGGGTTCGCACCGAGCGCGTTGGTGACTACCTGGTCGACACCGGCCCGGACACGGCCACCGTCGGCTATGCAAGTTGGTTGAATCTTGCCGAAGAACTCGGCGTGGGTAGGTCCATCGTCCCAACCAGCCGGGTCGTGGGACTGGTCCGCGACCATCGTGTGGTGGACATCGATCCCGGAAGACCTGTGCGCGCCGCGCTGAGCCCGTTCATGTCCTGGCGGGGAAAGCTGCGCTGCGCCCTCGGTGTGGCACGGCTCCGCCAGGAGGTCCGTGCCGTAGACGCGTTCGCACCCAGCGATGCCTGGCAACTCGACCACCCGGCCGAAAATGCCCACGCCCTGGCGTGCCGTGCGTTCGGGCACGAGGCCGCCGAGGGTGTGCTCGATGGCGTTGTCCGGCTCGTCGCCGGTAGCGGGTCCAGGGAGATTTCTCGGGTGGCCCTGCTCGGTGCGCTCGCCTCCTGGAAGGCCGCGCTGGTGAACGTCGAAGGCGGCCTCGCCGCAGTCACCGACGCGGCGGCGGCGACACTCACCGACCTTCGTTGTGGGGCAACTGTCAGTGGCGTGGAGGTCGTCCGCGGGGGAGTGCGGGTCACCTATCGCGATGCGATCGGTGAGCACGCTGTGGACGCGGACGCCTGCGTGATCACCGCGATGTGGAACGTCGCACGGGAGATCTGGCCACCACTGGCCGACTTCAACCCCGCCTTCGACAGTGCCGTCCGCAACGTGAAGCTGGTGGGCATCTCGCTCGGTTATCCGCGACGCCCAGCCTCCAAGGCCTACCCCGTACTGGTTCCCACCGCGGAGGACCCGCAGACCTTGTTGATCTTCCTGCAGCACAACAAGGCAGCGGACCGCGCCCCGGCCGGGCGCGGACTCATCACACTGATCACCGACACCCTGGCGACCGATCGCATGCTCCAGCGGACAGATGAAGAACTGGTCGACTGGGGGGCCGCGCGAATCGAGCGGTTGTTTCCGGAACTTGTGGGGCACCGCGACATGGGGGTCGTCAGCCGGTGGCCCAGAGCCGGATACCTCGCCATGCCCGGCTTCTGGCACCACGCGAAGCACTTGGCGGCCTCGCTCCCCCCGGAGGGACCCGTCGTGCTCGCAGGAGACCTGTTCGGCGCCGGCTCAATGGAATCGGCCGTGCGCGCTGGTGAGCGCGCCGCCGACCGGGTCTTGCAGCAGCTCGATCGGACTCCGCCTCCCCACGCGCGGGCAGATCTCAAGGCTGTCGTACCAGAGATCTGATCGCTGTTGGGCCCACCCCGACGTACTGCCAGATTCCAACTCTGACGTGCAGTCAGGCCGCTCTGCGAGCGCTGGCGTCCTTGGGCGGGAGCATCTACGTCCCCGGGGCAGCGTGATACCGGAGTAAGTTGTCAGCAGCTTTCGTCCCGGAATCGACGGCGGTGTTCTGCCCGGCGCACGATAGGTAGTCGCCGGCAAATTGGATGCGGTGAGCGGGGTCCAAGCCGGCCACGCACTCGCTGATGCGGCGGTATGCGCCCACCCGGGTGAGGGGCAGTGCGTGGGTCCACCGCGTCACGTACGCGAACTCAGGAGCACCCTCGAGCTCTGGGAAGACCCGGTGCAATGTGGCAAGCGTGCGCTCGACGATCTGCTCGTCCGACCAGGTCATCGACGCGCGGGAGGCGCTTGCTTCCCACTGCACGCTGAACAACGCGCGGCCCGCCGGCGCCCGGTCGGCGCACTTGTTGTGATCGAGAAAGATCAAGGCGATATCGGGGTCCTCGCTGGGTGGCATCTGGACGAGAAGCGCGTCGCATAAGGGCCGCCTGCGGGTTCCGATCGCGACGGTGATGGCCCGGGTGTAGCTCAGCCCGCGCGCAAGCGACCCGATCGCTGCATGCTCGGCGTGGATGCGCGCCGCCACCGGAAGGGGGGTCGCGATGACAGCGGTGTCGAATCGCTGCACTCCCTCGGAACTGTCGCCGGCGGAGACTTCGACCTCAACGTGGTCGGGGCAGGACGAGACACGCCGCACCGGAGCGCTCAGCGACACGTCAAGATGACTGGCCAGCGCTTGGGGGAGGCGAGCAACACCGCCCCGCAGTGCGGCAAGGTCGCCGGTGAAAATGTTGGCCACACCGGAGAAGAGTTCGACCTTGCTGACCGTATGCGGGTTCGCCAACAACATCGAGCGCACGATGGGCCCGCACAGATACTCCTCCAGCTCGCCGTTGAGCACGCGACGGGCGTATCCCCGGGCGTCCTCAGTGTCCAGTGGCGCCGACTTGTGCATGGCGGCGAAGTCCAGCTGTCCGCGAACCTTCGCGCGCAGAACGTCGATCCCTAACCGGATGGCTCGTGGCTTGGCGCCGGAGGGGATGACCCGAGTCTTGATGAGCGAACGGAGCAGGCGATCGGTTCGCACAACGTGGATCGTGCCGGCTCGGAAGATCCCCACGCCGGGGGCCACCCGCACGAGCGACGGTTCGAGCCCCAGTTCACGCACCAAGGCGTTGTAGGACGCATAGCTGGTTGCGGCAACCGACGCTGCGGTGTCGATGAGATACCCGTTCCGGTGGACCGTCGTGGTGCGCCCGCCGATCTCGGGCCCTGATTCGAACACCCGCACCGACCAGCCCGCTCGGGAGAGTCGATAGGCCGCGGTCAGACCCGCCAATCCTGCGCCTACAACTGCGGCCTTCACCGCACGCCGACAACGGCATCGACGGGCACCGGAAGCCGCGAGTCAATGGACTCGGCACGCCGAAGCACGACGTACATGACGAGGAACCAGCTGCCGAAGCTCACTGCAGGGATCCAGAGACCGAACAGACCGTTCCACGCGAACGGCCCGTCGTGGAAGAAGAACAGCAGCTGATCCGGGATGACCAGCAGCATTGCCCAGAGGTTGTAGTAGCCCAGCCAGCGCGGGAACACAGGCGTGGGGCGCTCGTCGAGAAATGATGCGACGGCGGTGGCGATCGGGAGTGCCAGGAAGATCGTGACGCCGCCGATGAACTGCAGCCAGGCGAGGTCGTTCATGAGCTGGGTGAGGTCCGGACTTCGGTCGGGGCGATAGGCCGCCACCAACCAGAACGTCGCCGGATAGAAGGTCAGGCACATCAACGCCGCACCGCCGAGGCCCGCGGTCCAAGTCAGGATGCTCGTGCCGCCTTCGAGCTCGCGCAGCTGGTGGCAAAGGGCGGCGGTGAAGAAGATCACGAACAGTGCCGACAGCATCAGCAGGAGCATGCCGACCCGGATTCGGCCGGTGTCGTCCTGGAAGGAAGCCGCAACCTCCGCCGAGTCCCTCTGCGGGCTCCATGGCGGCAGCATCATGCCGGCCACCAGCGCCCACCCGCCGAACAGAATCAGAACATACGCGGGGCCTGCCCACGCCGCGGCGATCCGGAGCCGCGGCGCCGCTTCTTGCCTCATGGTCGAACCCGCTCCTTAGCTCCACTGGGTTGGAACTCAGTGCCATGACGGACCGTTAGTGCCTTGCGTCGACGCCGACGTATTCGGCGAAGACGTCGGCGCCGTCGAGCTCCGAAGGCTGACCGACGAACGCGACCTCGCCCTTGTTGAGCAAGTAGACGTAGTCGGCCACGTCCAGCGCGCGGGTGACGTACTGCTCTACGAGCAGCAGGCTGGAACCCTGGTCGCGCAGCAGGGCGAGGAACTCGAAGATCTCGTCGACGATCTTCGGGGCCAGGCCCATGGAGACCTCGTCGAGCAGGGCGACCTTCGGGTTCTGCACGTAGGTCCGGGCGAGGGCCACCATCTGTTGCTCGCCGCCGGACATGGTGCCGGCGGCCTGGTTGAGCCGCTCGCCGAGGCGGGGGAAGGCGGCGCAGGCCTTCTCGATGCAGTCCTTCTCCCGGCCTGCGGGGGACTGGAGTACGAGGTTCTCCCGCACGGTCAGGCTGGGGAAGATGCCGCGGCCCTCGGGCACGTGGCAGATGCCGCGCTTGACCAGCTGGTGGGGCGCCTTGCGGGTGACGTCCTCGCCGTCGAGGGTCAGGCTGCCCGCGGTCGCGTGGATCAGCCCGGACGCGGTGCGCAGCAGGGTGGTCTTGCCGGCGCCGTTGGCCCCGAGCAATGCGACGACCGCACCGTCGGGCACCACCAGGTCGACGCCGCGCAGCACCGTGGTGCCCGCGTAGCCGGCGTGGACGCCCTTCAGCTCGAACATGTCGTCCTACGCCCCGCGGCGAGGTCGCCGGGGACGGCCGGTGCGGTCATGAAATTGCTCGCTTTCTTGACCATTTACCTCTAGACCAACGCGGTGCTGTGGCTCACGCTATGGGGTGCATCATGTAATGACAAGACAGAAGAATTGTCGCGACAAGAAGTCATCTGTGTGAAGGGAGTGACCACGTGGGCGCGGTGTCCCGCAGACGACGGATAGCCCCGTGGCTCGGTTCCGGCCTTGCGGCCGCCGCGGTGTTCGGGACCAGCGCGTTGGTGTGGAGCCCGCACGCGAGTGCCGACGCCGGGTCCTTCTACGACGCGAGCGCGCGCTCGGCGGTGGTCGACGGCTACTTCACGAACTCGACCATCCCCGGCGGGGTGAAGCCGGAGGGCGGCGGCCCGGAGACCGACGTGGCCCAGTCCTCGTTGGTCAAGGGCGACGCGAACGCGTCGTTCCCCTACTTCGGTGACTACGTGCCTACCTTGCCCGGCGTGGCCAGTGGCCTGTTCGGTTTCCCGGTGCCGCCCTACCCGTTGACCGCGTCGTCGACCTTCGGCGGCGAGCCGGGCAAGGTGAACTACCCCGGCATCGAGTTGAGCGCGGTGAGCCGGGCGACCTCCACCGTGGCCGACGGTGTGTTCGGCTCCGCCGGATCTGGCGCGGTGTCACATTCGGAGGTGAACGAGTCCGCCGACAACCGGATCACCGCGGCGGCCGCGGCCACCTCGCCGTTGACCGACCTGGGCCCGCTGGTCAGCATCAAGGGCCTGGACTCGACCGTCTCGGTCACCGCGGACCCCACCGGCGCGTTGACGCGGACCTCGAACTTCTCCATCGACGAGATCTCCGTTCCGGGACTGGTGCTGCGCATCCCGGAGCAGACGCCCGGTTCGATGCCGGTGCCCTTCCCGATCCCGGTGCCGGGCGTGCCGGCCCCGCAGCCGATCCCGCTGCAGTCCTTCCCGGTGCCCAACGGCGGCGCCACCCTGGTCGAGCCCCGGATCGGCTTCATCAACGGCTACTTCGTGGTGACGGAGCCCTTCGGCAAGGACTCGCACAAGTACGCGGTCCCCGCCGACGCCGTGGTGCAGGCCTTCAAGGCCCAGGGCGTGACGCTCAACTACACCGCGCCGGCCCAGACCAGGAACGGTCTGATCGGCGGCGTCTTCGCGATCAACTACACGTTCGCGCCGCCCCCGGACAACCCGTTCTACAAGGGCCCGACGCCGGCCGCGTTCATCCTCGGCGCCACCTCGGCCACGGTGCAGCGCGCCGCGTCGGCGGGCGGCATCACCACCCGGGCGGCGGACAACACCGCGACCTCCGGCCTGGTGCCCGGCCTGCCGCTGCCGCCCGCCCCGGCCGTGGGCGGGGCGGTCCCGGCCGCGGCCGGCCCACTGCCCGCGACGACCGGAGGCCTGCCGACCGTGAACTTCCAGCCGCAACATTCCGGCGGTGGGCCGGCCATCAAGGCCACGCTGGCAGCGGCCGGTCTGCCTGTCTTCGTGGCCAGTGATTTCGCGGGTCTCTACCTCGCCCTGATCGGTCTTGCCGCCCTCGGTCTGGTGGCCGTGGCGGTCGTCGTTGCCAAGGGGGTGTCGGCGCGATGGAACTGATGAATCTGCTGCGCACCCAGTGGGACCGCGCCCTGTCCATCGTGTGCGCCATCGGCGGGGCGGTGTCCCTGCTGCTCGGCTGGATCGGCACCAGCGGCACCGAGCACGTCGCCGCCCAGATGCCCTACGTCGTGTCCAACGGCCTGACCGGCATCTTCCTGCTCGGTATCGCGGCGGTGCTGTGGATCAGCGCGGACCTGCGCGACGAATGGCGTGAGCTGCGCCGGGTGGGCACCCTGCTCGACCGCGAGCTGAGTGAGCGTCACCACGACCGGCTCGCCGAGCAGGCGTCGGGTTCCCATGCCCGCGGTTGAGACCAAGGTGCGCGGCAAGACCGCTGAACCGGCGCGCCGCGCGGGCGGCCTCGCCGAGCAGCCGTCGGGTGCTCATGCCCGTGGTTGAGACGGGGGTGCGCGGGAGGACCGCCGAGCCGGCAGGCCGCGTGGATCGTCCGCGCCCGGAAGACCCGCATGCCGGCCCGCAGAATCCGCGGCGCCGGCGACGGTATCTGCGTGATCCGCGGCCCTGGCGACCCGCCGATCTGCGTCGGGCTCTGGTGCTGCTGGTGGTCGGCGCCGCTGTGTCGGTGTGGGGTTGGTGGGGGGCCAGCGGCAAGGTTCGGCTGCACGACCAGGAGGGGTGGGCGGCCCTGGCCTGTCTCGGCGCGGCGATCGCCGCCTGCGGCGGTGTGTACCTGATCATCGTGTCGATGCGCGAGGTGCGCCTCGGCCAGCGTCAGCTGATGTTCGACCTCGCCGACGTGATGGGGTGGAGCGTCGCCGTCACCGCACGCGGCCGGCTGCGGCTCCACGCCGGTGACGAGGCGCGGACGGCTGACGTCGAGCACGCCGAGGTGGGCGTCCTGGTCACCGGGCCCGGCATGACGATCGTGCACCGCAGCGAATGCCCGATCGCCCGGGGCAAGCCTGTTTCCGAGATCAGCGCAGGGGATGCGGCGGCGCGCCACCTCGGTCCGTGTGGGGTGTGCCGGCCGTGAAGGAGTACCTGCCCTATCTGATCTTCGGCGTGGTTACCGGTGCCATCTACGGCATCTGTGCCATGGGTCTGGTGCTGACCTACAAGACCTCCGGGGTGTTCAATTTCGGGCACGGCGCGGTGTGCGCGCTGTCCGCCTACGCCTTCTTCGACCTGCGTCAGCAGCAGGGCATGGCCTGGCCGCTGGCCGGTTTCCTCGTGGTGTTCGTGATGGGCCCGGTGGTCGGCCTGGTGATGGAACGGCTGGCGGCCGGGTTGGCCCCGGTGTCCACGGCGTACAAGATCGTCGGCACCGTCGGGTTGCTGGTGTTCATCCAGGCGCTGATCGTGCTGCGCTACACCGGCCAGGGTCGCCGCTTCGACTATTTCCTGCCGCAGCACAAGGCGTTCTCCATTCAGGGCGTCAGCGTCACCGTCGACTCGTGCATCACCGTCGGCATCGGTGCCGCCGCCGCGATCGGGCTGTTCGGGTTCTTCCGCTACACCCGGCTGGGCACCGCGATCCGCGGCGTGGTCGACGACCCGCAGCTGCTCGACATGACCGGTGAGTCGCCGACCAAGGTGCGGCGCACCGCGTGGATCATCGGCTCGATCTTCGCCTCCGCCTCGGGCATCCTGTTCGCCTCGACGCAGCAGCAGGTCGACGTCAACGTGCTGTCGATCCTCATCGTGCAGGCCTTCGGCGCGGCGACCATCGCGCTGTTCCGCAACCTGCCGATGTGCTTCGTCGGTGGCGTCATCGTGGCGCTGGCGCAGAAACTGGTCTCCAAGGACCTCTCCTCGGGGCACGAGCAACTCGCCGGCCTGGACCTGACGATCCCGTTCATCGTGCTGTTCATCGGTCTGCTGGTGATCCCGCGCAAGCACCTCGTGGAGGTCGGTCGGCAGGTCAAGCCGCGCGCGGCCAAGGCGAGCCGCGTGGCGCTGCGCGACCGACGCATCCTCATGGGCGTCATGGTCGCCGTCGCGCTGTCGATCCCGGCGTTCTCCGGCACGCACCAGATCGCGTGGAACGTCGCGCTCACCCAGGTCGCGCTGTTCATGTCGCTGCACCTGCTGGTCCGGGTCTCGGGCCAGATCTCGCTGGGCCAGATCGGCTTCGCCGCGCTCGGTGCCTCGACGTTCGCGCACATGCTCGGCCACCACGTGCCGTGGCTGCTCGCGCTGCTCACCGCGGGCCTGGTCTGTATCCCGGTCTCGCTGGTGATCGCGGTACCCGCGATCCGCCTGTCCGGCCTCTACCTCGGCCTGGCCACGCTCGGCTTTGGCATCGTGCTCAACCAGTTCTTCTACGCGAAGAAGTACATGTTCGGCTTCGGCAGCGTCGACACCTCCCGGCCGGGCTTCTGGAACATGGACACCAGCGAGAGCCACTACTACTACCTGCTGATGGCCATCGCGCTGGCCTCCGTCGGCATCGTGCTGTGGATCGAGCGCTCCCGGCTGGGTCGCCTGCTCCGCGGCATGGCCGACGCCCCGGTGGCGCTGTCCACGCTGGGCCTCGCGGTCAACATCTCGCGGACCCTCGTGTTCTGCATCGCCGGCTTCCTGGCCGGCATCAGCGGCGCACTGTATGCCTCGATGTTCGGCTCGGTCAGCGCGGAGAGCTACTTCTTCATCCAGTCGCTGATCGTGCTCGCCGTCCTCGCGATCTCCGGGCGCCGCACCTTCATCGCCGCCATGGTCGCCCCGGTCCTGCTCTACGTGGTGCCGAACTACATCACCAACCCGGACTTCTTCCAGTGTCTGCAGATGTTCTTCGGCCTCGCCGCCATCGCTGCCGCGATCGGCTCCCAGGGCGCCTTCGACCGCTGGTGCGCGGCGACCGCAGCCCGTTACTCATCCCGTCGCGTCGGTCCGGCCTCGGTCCGGATCGAGGACTACCTGGTGCAGAAGGCCGAGGGCCCCGCGGCTGCCCTCGACCGCGAACCGGTTGGAGCCTCCCGATGACCACCACCCGTGTGGGATCACGCGGCCGCTCAAGCACCCGCATTGCTGCGGTCGCGGGTCTCATGGCGTTTGTCATTCCGCTCTCCGGCTGCGGCAGCCGGATGTCCGACGACAAGATCGCGGCCGCCGACGGGTCCGCCATCTCGGCGCATGCCGCGAGGGGTGACTCCGCTTCCCTAGGCGCCGATACCGGCGTGATCGCGCCAACGACCGCAACCACGGCGCCGGGGACGGCACCCACGGGTACGACGGCCACGGGCACCAACCCCACGGGCGCGACGCGGGCAGCCGCGACCGGAGCACCCGGCGCCGGTGCCCTCGGCGCGACCCGCGCCGGGACAAACGCGGCCGGCACCAAAGGCGCCGTCACGGCCGGCGCACCCGGCGCGCCGGGTGGCGCGCCGGTGGCCACCGGGCCGAACGCGCCGTGCGAGGCGTCGTTGGCCCCCGTCGTCATCGGTCAGACGCTTCCCTCCTCGGGAATCATCGGCGCCACAGTGGCCAACCTCCGCGCCGGTATGGCCCTGTGGGCCAGCGCGGTCAACGCCCGTGGGGGCGTGCAGTGCCACCCCGTGCAGCTGTACCAGATGGACGACGCCGCCGATCCCGCCCGCGTCACGTCCAACCTCAACGAGCTGGTGAACAACAAGAAGGCGATCGCGATCGTTGGCGCCGGCGTCCCCACCACCCTCGCTGCGGCGAAACGGTTCGCCGAGCAGAACAAGGTGCCGCTCGTCGGCGGCGACCTGATCGAGGCAGGCTGGTTCTCCAGCAAGTACCTATTCCCCCAGGGCGGGTCCGCCCTTGCTGCCTACACCGGCGCGACGAAGGAAGCCGCGGCCAAGGCAGGCACCAAGAAGGTGGGCCTGATCTACTGCGTCGAGGCCACGATCTGCGGAACCATCAACGAGAACTTCGAGGCCATGGCCAAGGCCGCCGGCCTTGAGGTCGTGCTCCGCAAGGTCTCCTCGATCACCTCTCCCGACTACACCGCCGAGTGCCAGGCACTGAGGGCAGCCGGCGCCCGGGCGATCTTTGTCGCCCTCGAAAGTTCGGGCAACGCCCGATTTGCGCGATCCTGCGTTTCGCTTGGCTATACCCCGCCCACTGGAACCGCGGCGCTTGCCGTCAGCGCCGAAGCCGCGCTCGACCCGAACCTTCGCAAGGTCGGCATCTTCCTCGGTAGCGGCGTCGCTCCCTACCTCGCCGTCGACACCGCGGGCGGCAAGGAGTTCAAGGTCGCCTACGACCGCTACGCGGCGGGCTCGCCCCTCGACCAGAACACCCTCACTGGGTGGAGTGGCGGCAAGCTCTTCGAACGGGCGATCAACGAAGTGTTCCAGAAGGCGCGCAGCGGTCCGATCACCCGCGACCTTCTTTTCGAAGGCCTGTGGCAGATCAAGAACGAGAAGCTCGACGGCCTCGCCCCCGGCATCACGTTCAACAAGAACGCACCGCCCACGCAGAACGACTGCTACGCACTCCTCACGATCGGCAGCGAGGGGTATGCCGCGCCCAAGGGATCGACATTCGACTGCTTCAAGGATCTGCCGAGAGGTTTCTGACAGCCCGTGGAAGGTGCGCATGACCCGCGCGAGCTATCCCCGCGAAGCCAGCCGACGCTCCCACCCGTTGACCCGGGTCCGCCAGTACTGGCGGGGCGAGCATTCGCGGCCAAATTCCTTGCGAAGATGGAAAACCGTAGGTCAGGACGCGTTCGCCGACGGCCTACACCAAGGGCTCGTTCCACCACCACTTCGGTTCCCTCCCCGACTTCGTCGAGCAACTCGCCCGCGAATGGGCCCAAGCCGAAATCGCCTAGCCTGCAGGAGGCCGACCGGCACCGACTGCGTTACCTGCAACGGCTCTACACCGAGGAATGGGTGCACATGCTTCGGCAGCTGCGCCCGACGCTG
>Ga0157362_1000553_pt1 | contig 13090 bp, 10 predicted proteins | sample AttlaeALBM3_FD_111480 | JGI IMG/M metagenome (GOLD analysis project Ga0157362, IMG submission 111480) | Fungus gardens microbial communities from leaf cutter ant in Ribeirão Preto, State of São Paulo, Brazil - Atta laevigata ALBM3 | ecosystem: Host-associated > Fungi > Mycelium > Unclassified ... | reverse complement strand
TTAATACCCCTACAATAAGGAGAGAGCATGTCGAGATTTACTGGAAAAGTCGTCGTTGTCACCGGGGCGGGATCGGGTATTGGTCAGGCCACGGCGCTACAGTTTTCCCGTGAAGGCGCGGCGGTGGTGCTGGTCGGCAGAACCGAGGAAAAGCTGCAGAAAACCCTGTCCCAGCTGGCGACAGGCGATCATCTGGTGGCGCCGTGCGACGTCGCAGACGTTGACCAGGTCAAGGCGCTGCGCGATCGCGTCGCCGAAAAATATGGGCGCGTCGACGTGCTGATCAACAACGCGGGCAGCGTGGTGCAGGGCCGCATTCATGAGGTGCAGCCGGACGACTGGCGCAAGCTGATGCAGGTCGATCTGGACGGCGTCTACTTCTGCATCCACCACTTTATGCCCGACCTGCTGAAAACCCAGGGCAACGTGGTCAATATCTCGTCGGTCTCCGGCCTCGGCGGCGACTGGGGCATGAGCGTCTATAACGCGGCGAAAGGCGCGGTCACCAATTTCACCCGCTCGCTGGCGATGGACTACGGCGCCGACGGCGTGCGCGTCAACGCTATCTGTCCCGGCTTTACGCTGACCGATCTGACGGAAGATATGAAGGATGACGAGGCGCTGCTGGAACGCTTCTACGACCGCATTCCGCTGCGCCGCGCCGGTCAGCCGGACGACATCGCCAGCGCCATACTGTTTATCGCCAGCGACGACGCGCGCTATATCACCGGCGTCAATCTGCCGGTCGACGGCGGCATCACCGCCTCCAACGGCCAGCCAAAACAGGCATAACGCGCCCCGGGCGGCATGGCATGGTGCGATGCCGCTCAGGCTCAGGAGAGAATATGAACCAGGATTATCTGATTTTCGGCGCAGGCTATCATGGCGAAGTAAAAAGCTTCGAAGCCGGCCAGGTGGAAGTGGAAGTCGAGATCAAAGCGCCGGAAGAGACCGAGAGCAGCACCTCGCCGAACCGCGCCGAGCTGCAGCGCTACGTGCTGCCGGTGACGGTGATCGCCGTGGACGGCAAACGCTATAACGTGGCGACGGAAGAGAACCCCAGCGAAGATGAAGTTAAACAGGCGGTCGAGCGCTGGCAGGCGCAGCCGATTCAGGCCGACGAACTGCTGTAAGCCGCTGGGGCGCGGCGTCGCCAGACTTCAGACGCCCGCCTCAGCCTTCTGCATCTCCACCAGCACCAGCGGACACTTCCTCACCTTACAGGCGTGGCTGTAGGCCAGCGCACACACCGAACAGAGATCGCCCTCTGACTCATATTCATACTCCGTGAAATAACGAACGCCGGCGCGCTGTGACTGCGCGGCGCGGAATGACGCTTCAGCCAGAATCAGATCCAGCTCCCGGAAGGTCAGCGCGGAGGGATTATGAAATCCCACTTTGATTCGATAAGTAGCCATGCTGCGATTATTCCCGGGCCGGACGCTGGCCGCCAGACGGTAATAGTATTTGGTGTGATAGCTGCGGATTATCAGCGAGATAATCCGCAGCCGGCCGTTACGCCGCGTCGCCTGTCGCGGTTTTATCCGCTTCGCCGAAGCGCTCGCGCATCAGGGTTTCGATCTGCTCCAGCGATTTGCCGCGCGTTTCCGGCAGCATAAGGATGACAAACGCCAGCGACGCCACGTTGATCGCCGCGAAGATAAAGAAGGTGCTGTTGCCGGCCAGCGCCAGCAGCGGCGGGAAGGCAAAGGCGACCGCCGCGTTGCAGATCCACTGGAAAGAGACCGCCGCGCCGGTCAGCACGCCGCGCACCTGCATCGGGAACAGCTCTGACATCAGCAGCCAGTAGACCGGCGAAATGCACATCTGCATAAAGAACAGGAACAGCATAATGCAGGCGAGCGCCAGCAGGCTCTGCGTCAGGTTCTGCGGCATAAATACCAGCACCGACCCGAGCGCCAGCTGCGCGGCGATCACCACGCAAAGGCCGGTGATCAGCATCGGACGGCGGCCGAAGCGGCCAACCGCGCGAATGCCCGCCATCACCGCCAGCACCGAGACCACGCCGTTGCCGATGGTGGCGGCGATCGAGGCGCTGGTGCCCATGCCGGTGGTTTTCAGGATAATCGGCGTGTAGTACATAAAGGCATTGACGCCGGTGAACTGGATCACGATGCCCATACCGGCGCCCAGCAGCAGCAGGCGCACCACCCACTTCTCGCGCAGTAGCTCGCCGGCTGACGGGCCGCGCTCCGCCTCGCGCGCCTGTTTGCGCATCGCCGCCATCTCTTTACGCACCTCGCGCGGAGTCTCGCGCAGCCTTTTCATGATGCGCATCGCCTCTTTGACGCGCCCTTCCGCCACCAGCCAGTGCGGTGAAGCCGGCACGAAGAAGGTGCCGATAAACAGCAGCGCGCCGGGGATCATCGCCAGCGCCAGCATATAGCGCCACATTTTCGGATCGTGCAGCAGGTAGCTCATCAGGGCGCTGACCACGTAGGCGAGCAGCTGGCCGGAGACGATCATCAGCTCGTTGCGGCTCACCAGCGGCGCGCGATGGCGCGGGCCGGCGATCTCGGCGATAAACACCGGCACGGTGGAGGATCCGCCGCCTACCGCAATGCCGAGCAGCAGGCGCATGGCGATCATGATCTCAACGTTGGGTGCCACGGCGGTGCCGATGGCGCCCGCGACAAACACCAGCGCCAGGCTGCGCAGGGTAATACGGCGGCCGAAGCGATCGGAGACGTAGCCGCTGAGAAACGCGCCGACCGCGGCGCCGAAGATCAGCGAAGAGGTCACCAGCCCTTCGGTGAACGGCGAGAGGTTGAGGCCGCCCTGATCGGGCGGCAGCGTCATATAGGGCAGCGCGCCGGAAATGATGCCGGTGTCGTAGCCAAAGGCGAGCGCGCCCATGGTTGCCACCAGCACGACAAAAAAGAGCCGCTGGCGAACGGTATCGGCCGACGGCGCGCCGTTATCGGTTGATTCAGGTTTAGTCTGATCCACAGTCACTCCATGAGGTTTAACATCCTGAATTTGCGCACAATTCCACCAACTCAGGCAAGAGTAACAAGTATAGATGCACTTTTGGATTTGTGACGGAGGTCACCTAAATTTCCGGCGGGCGCGATAATGCCCGCCGCGCGGCCTCAGCAACTCCTCCAGCGTGGACTATGATTGATTTTCGTATGGCGTCGTAGAGAGCCGCATACGGCGCGGCCGCAGCAGACACGCGTGCCGCCGACGACGTATCAGAATCGTTTCCGTCTTACCCTTTGCAGCCTGCATCGCCGGACCTGAGCCGCGCGGTGTGGTTTATCGATCACTTTTGATTCAGACGAGGTTATTGAATGGAGTCAGCACACTTTTCCAAGAGCTGGGGCGCTGAAGTTGTCGCCGACGATGCCGTTCGCTTTCGTCTCTGGGCACCCGGCCAGCAGCAGGTGACGCTGCGCCTTAACGGCCAGGAGACGCCGATGCGTTCGGCTGAGGATGGCTGGTTCGAACTGCTTGCCGACGGGGTCGCGCCCGGCAGCGAATATAACTTTGTACTGGCTGACGGCACGGTGGTGCCGGATCCCGCTTCGCGCGCGCAAAAAGAGTCGGTCAACGGTCCGTCGCTGGTCGTCGATCCCACGCGCTATCGCTGGCAGCATCAGGACTGGCAGGGCCGCGCCTGGGAAGAGAGCGTGGTGTACGAGCTGCATATCGGCACCTTTACCCCGCAGGGCACCTTTCAGGCGGCGATTGAAAAGCTGCCTTATCTGGCGGAGCTGGGCATCACCATGATCGAAGTGCTGCCGGTGTCGCAGTTCGGCGGCAACCGCGGCTGGGGCTACGACGGCGTGCTGCTCTATGCGCCGCATGCCGCCTACGGCACGCCTGACGACTTCAAAGCCTTTATCGACGCCGCGCACGGTCACGGGCTGTCGGTGGTGCTGGATATCGTGCTGAACCATTTCGGCCCGGAAGGCAACTACCTGCCGCTACTGGCGCCCGACTTCTTCCACAAAGAGCGCGCCACGCCCTGGGGCGCAGGTATCGCCTACGACGTCGACGCCGCGCGCCGCTATATCGTGGAGGCGCCGCTCTACTGGCTGCAGGAGTACCGCCTCGACGGGCTGCGCTTCGACGCCATCGATCAGATCGAAGATACCTCTGAGAAACATGCGCTGATTGAGATCGCCGAGCGCATTCGCGCAGCGATCACCGACCGGCCGATCCATCTCACCACCGAAGACAGCCGCAACGTAGTGTTCCTCCATCCGCGCGATGAACAGGGCAACGCCCCGCTGTTCAGCGGCGAATGGAACGACGACTTCCACAACGCCGTCCACGTCTTCGCCACTGGCGAAAGCCACGCCTATTACCAGGATTTCACCCCGCACCCGGAAAAATATGTCGCCCGCGTGCTGGCGGAAGGCTTCGCCTATCAGGGCGAAGTTTCACCCCACAGCGGCGAGGCGCGTGGCGTCGACAGCCGCGGCCAGCCGCCTGCGGCCTTTGTCGATTTTATCCAGAACCACGATCAGGTCGGCAACCGCGCGCTGGGGGACAGGCTGATTAGCCTTATCGGCGCGGATCGCAATAAGGTGCTGCTCGCCACGCTGCTGCTCTCGCCCCATATTCCGCTGCTGTTTATGGGCGAAGAGTATGGCGAAACCAATCCCTTCCTCTTCTTTACCGATTTCCACGGCGATCTGGCAAAAGCGGTGCGCGAGGGACGCGCGAAGGAGTTCGCAGGTCACGCCGGGCATGAAGGCGAAAGCGTGCCGGACCCGAACGCGGAAGAGACCTTTACCCGCTCGAAGCTCGACTGGAACAAGCCGCAGAGCAGCGAGGGCAAGGCCTGGCTGCAGCTGTCGCGCCGTCTGCTGGCGCTGCGTCAGCAGCATATCGTGCCGCTGCTCGCCTCGGCGCGCGGCCACGCCGGCCGCGTGGAGCGCAGCGAGGCGGGTTTTATCCAGGTGAGCTGGCGCTTCCCGGCCGGCACCCTGTCGCTGGCGCTCAATATCGACGCAGCCGCGCAGCCGCTGCCTGAGCAGCCCGGCGAGACGATTTTCGCCTGGCCGGAAAACCGCCGCGATCTGCCGCAGAACGCCATTATCGTGCGCCTGCAAAAGGGAGACGCCCAATGAGTATTCCTGCCTCGACCTACCGCATTCAGTTTCGCAACGGCATGACCTTCGACCGCGCGGCGGCGCTGGTGCCCTATATTAAACGGCTCGGCATCACGCATCTTTACGCCTCGCCGATCTTCACCGCCACCCGCGGCTCGACCCACGGCTACGACGTCACCGACGCCAATGAAATCGATCCGGCGATTGGCGGCCGCGCCGGTTTCGACCGGCTGGTGGCGACGCTGCAGCAGGCGGGCCTTGAGCTGATTATCGATATCGTGCCGAACCATATGGCCGCCTCGCTGGAGAATGCCTGGTGGCGTGACGTGATTGAGCACGGCGAGCAGAGCCGCTACGCGCGCTACTTCGACATCGACTGGACGCGCCGCCTGACGCTGCCGTTTTTAGGCGACAGCTTTGACGCGGCGCTGGAAAAAGGCGAAATCGCCATCAAGGCCGATCCGGCCAGCGGCAAACCCGCCTTCGCCTATTACGACAGCTTTTATCCGCTCTCGCCGACGAGCTGGCAGGGAGAGGAAGCGGAGGTGCTGGCGCTGACCGACAAGGCGCAGATCGCCGCGCTGCACGAGCGCCAGCCCTATCGGCTGATGTCGTGGCGCGACGCGCCGCGCGACCTCTCCTACCGCCGCTTTTTTGAAATCACCGGGCTAGCGGGCGTGCGGGTGGAAGATCCCGTGGTGTTCGACGACAGCCACCGGCTGATCCTCGAGCTGGTGCATTCGGGCGCGGTGACCGGACTACGCGTGGATCACGTCGACGGCCTGGCCGATCCCAAAGGCTATCTGCAGCAGCTGCGCCAGCATGCCGGCGCCGAATGTTATATCACGGTGGAGAAAATCCTCGGCGAAGGTGAACAGCTGCCGGCGGACTGGCCGGTTTCCGGCACCACCGGCTATGAATTTATCGCCTCGCTCTCCGATGCGCTGGTGGATGGCCGACAGATCGCCGCGCTGCGCCAGGCCTACGACCAGACGGTCGGCGCGCCGGTGGATATGCGCGCCGAGCTGCGCGCCGCCAAGCAGCTGATGGCGGACAAAAACTTCGAGGGCGAATTCACCACGCTGCTGAAGCTGGCGGGCGCCATCGCCGAGGCGTCCGGCGAGACGCTGCAGGAAAGCGACCTGCGCGCCGCGCTGCGCGAGCTGCTGGTGGCCTTCCCGGTCTATCGCAGCTACGGCACCCCGGCGGGCATGCCGCCGGAAGGCGCGGCGCTGCTGCGGCGTGTGGCCGACGCGGTGCGGCGCGACGCGCCCGGCCTGCAGCCTGCGGCGCTGGATCTGCTGCTGCGCATTATGATCGGCGATCTCGATGCGGCCGTCGCCCACGACGCCGCCACCTTCCGCACCCGCTTTCAGCAGCTTACCGGCCCGCTGATGGCCAAGTCGGTCGAGGACACGCTCTTTTTCCGCCAGCATATGGCGCTGGCGCTGAATGAGGTCGGCGCCGAGCCGCTGCCGCGCCCCTTCTCACTGGCGCGCTTTCACGACGAAATGCAGACGCGGCGCGAACGTCAGCCAGACGGCCTGACCGGCACCTCGACGCACGACACCAAGCGCGGCGAAGATGCGCGCGCGCGCCTCTACACCCTGACGGAGTCGCCGCAGCGCTGGGCGCAGCATGTGGCGCGCTGGCGGCAGATGAACCGCGACGCGGTGGTGGCGCTCGCCAGCGGCCCGGCGCCGGAACCGGCGGTAGAGTGGATGCTCTACCAGGCGCTGGCGGGCGTCTGGCCCGCTTCCGGCGCGCCCGACGCCGCCGAGCTGGCAGCTATCGAACCGCGCTTTACCGGCTTTGTCGAGAAGGCGCTGCGCGAGGCGAAGCTGCGCACCAACTGGGCGGACGGCGACGAGGCCTATGAAACAGCGGTGCTCGACTATGCGCGCCGCCTGCTTTCGCCGGATAACGCCGAATTCCTCGCCGACTTCAGCCAGGCGCTGCTGCCCTTTATCGCCGCCGGGCTGATTAACTCCCTTAGCCAGACGGTAATCAAGCTCACCGCGCCAGGCGTGCCCGATATCTATCAGGGCAGCGAAGCGCTGAATTTCAGCCTGGTCGATCCCGACAACCGTCTGGAGCCGGACTTCGACGCGCTGCAGCGCATGCTGGACCAAACCGGCGATTTCTCCGCGCCGGAAGGATGGCAAAGCGGCCAGCTCAAGCAGCAGGTTATCGCCACGCTGCTGCCGCTGCGCCAGCAGCACGCCGCGCTGTTCCGCCACGGCGACTATCTGCCGCTGGTGATTGGCGGGACCGAGGCGTCGCACGCCCTCGCCTTTGCCCGCACCGATGCGCAGCACGCGCTGATCGTGGTGGTGCCGCGCCTCGCCTTTGCCCGTCAGCGCTACGGCGAGAGCACAGCGATCGCCCTGACAGAGCCGCTGGCGCAGCGCCGCTATCGCAATGTTTTTACGGGAGAAATGTGTGACCTGACCGATCGGCTTAGCCTTGTCGCGCTTAACAGCGGCGCGCCGCTGGTGCTTATCAGCGTCTGACAGAATGGAATACACCATGTCATTCATCACGGTTTTTGTGGATAGCGTCTTACTGGATGGAGAGGGATAAATGTCTCAGGATACACACTTTGAAATTACGGCCGGTTCGGGCCAGCAGCTCGGCGCCAACTACGATGGCGAAGGGGTCAACTTCGCCCTTTTTTCCGCCCACGCTGAAGGGGTCGAGCTGTGCCTGTTTGATGAGAGCGGCCAGCACGAGATCGCGCGCCTGGCGCTGCCGGAGTTTACGCATGAGGTGTGGCACGGCTACGTGCCGGGCCTGAAGCCGGGCGCGCTCTACGGCTATCGCGTTCACGGCCCGTACGATCCCGAGAACGGGCACCGTTTTAACCCCAACAAGCTGCTGATCGATCCCTACGCGCGCGAGCTGGCGGGCGATATCGAGTGGAACGAGGCGCACTTTGCCTACGATCTGCTGCATGAGGATAAGGATCTGACCTTCGACACGCGCGACAGCGCGCCGTTTATGCCCAAGTGTCGGGTCATCGATCCTAACGAATTCGACTGGCAGGACGACAACCGTCCCACTATCGCCTGGCCGAACGCGGTGATTTACGAGACGCACGTCAAGGGCTTCACCCAGCTCAATCCGGCGCTGCCGGAGGTGCTGCGCGGCACCTACGAGGGCATGGGACATCAGGCCACGGTCGACTATATCAAAAGCCTGGGCATCACCTCGGTAGAGCTGCTGCCGGTGCACTGGTTCCCGGACGATCAGCATCTGCTGGATAAAGGGCTGAAAAACTTCTGGGGCTACAACTCTATCGGCTTTTTCTCTCCCGCGCCGCGCTACTACGGGCCGCGCGGCATTCAGGGCTTCCGCGACATGGTGCGCGCCTTCCACGACGCTGGCGTCGAGGTGATCCTCGATGTGGTCTATAACCACACGGCGGAGGGCAACGAGCTGGGGCCGACGCTCTCGTTCAAGGGGATCGATAACTTCTCCTATTACCGCACCCTGCCCGATCAGCACCGCTACTACATCAACGACACCGGTACCGGCAACACCGTGAACACCTCCCATCCGCGCGTGCTGCAGATGGTGATGGACTCGCTGCGCTACTGGGCGGAATCGATGCATATCGACGGCTTTCGCTTCGACCTCGGCACCATTCTCGGCCGCGAGCCGGAAGGATTCGATCAGCGCGGCGGCTTTTTTGACGCCATGATGCAGGATCCGGTGCTGTCAAAGCTGAAGCTGATCGGCGAGCCCTGGGATATCGGCCCCGGCGGCTATCAGGTCGGCGGCTTCCCGCCGGGCTGGGCGGAGTGGAACGACAAATACCGCGATACGGTGCGCGAATACTGGAAGGGCGATAACGTCTCTACCGATTTCGCCGCGCGCCTGCTCGGCTCCGGCGATCTCTACGATCAGCGCGGCCGTCGTCCCTGGGCGAGCGTCAACTTTATTACCGCCCATGACGGCTTTACGCTGAACGATCTGGTCTCCTACAACGAGAAGCACAACGAGGAGAACGGCGAGGATAACAACGACGGCCATAACGACAACCGCTCCTACAACTACGGCGCGGAAGGCGCGACCGAAGATGAAGGCATTAACGCGGTGCGCGAACGCCAGAAGCGCAACTTCCTCGCTACGCTCTTCTTCTCCCACGGCACGCCGATGCTGCTGGCGGGCGACGAGTTCGGACGCAGTCAGCTGGGCAACAACAACGGCTACTGTCAGGACAGTGAGATCTCCTGGGTGCACTGGGATAACCTGCCCGCCAGCGCCGAGGCACTGCGCGAGTTTACCCGCCACGTTATTCGCCTGCGCGCCGAGCAGCCGCTGCTGCGCCGCGAAAACTGGCGCGACGGCATGGAGATCAAGTGGTTTAACGCCGGCGGCGGTTTTCAGCAGGAAGAACAGTGGGAAGAAGGCTCGACGCTCGGCGTCTATATCGGCCGACCGGACCTGCAAACCGAGGAAGGCATCTGGCACGACGTGCTGATGCTGATTAACCCATTTGAAGGCACGGTGCCGTTCCGCATTCCGCAGTTCGGCGAAGGCGGCTGGGTGCTGGAGCTGACCACCTCCGATAACGATAACCGTGGGCTGGTGATCACCAAAGAGAAGGATTTCGAGCTGGAAGGCCGCAGCCTCGCGCTGTTCCGTCGCCCGTAATTTTCTCACCTGCGCACGCAGCGTCCCGCTAACGGACGCTGCGTTTTTTTATGCTATTCGTCATGAAAAACTGCGTTTATTTTTGTGATGAACATCACAGATTAGCACTATGCGCTAAATTGTACAGCTATTATAAAAGTTGTACATATTAACGTTATTTTTCGTTAGCCGGCAGGCAATTAGGCTGCGTTTTCCCGCGCTGCGTTATTTGCGCCCTGAAAATCGCTAAATATTCATCTCAAATGTCACATTGCAAAATCGCCATTCTCCACACATAGTTAATTCGCGTTGAAACTCTTTTTCGTTATTATTATTTTTATACAGAGAGGAATTGATATGACTCAGCGTCGTGGTGGAGCAGGTAATTTTGCCGAAAATCCTGACAGAGCGCGTGAAGCGGGGAAAAAAGGCGGCCAGATGAGCAGCGGTAATTTTAAATATAATCGCGAACGCGCCGTCGAGGCAGGACGCGTTGGCGGCAAGCTCAGCCGCCGTTCAGCCGCCGATAAAAGCGCAGGTTAACGCGCAAACAGCGCCGGGAAATCGTTTCCCGGCTTTTTATTTACCCGCGAAGCAAGCCAGCTATTTTTTTATATTTCGCCATTTCTTTCTTCCTTCTGCTAAATATCCCTTGCCGGTGAAAAATTTAGCCACGCCCGGTGTGATACGCCCTATTACCGGCTGGTTCTTTTTCGGCGTATAAATAACGGCGGCTGTTGCCTTCCGGCTGCGCCGCCAGCACGCGCCGCAGCACCTCGACATAATCCATCACCAGCCCAGGCGTCCAGGTCATTCCCTCTGCCCGACTGCGGATCAGGCTCAGCAGCCAGAAGTCGGGATCGAGCAGCGCCGCGTAGCCGCGTAAGCCGCGCAGCCCCAGCAGGCCCTCGGTGGCGACGTCGAGCGCCTGCATCACGCTGGTCGAGCAGTTACGCGACGTCAGATTGTAGCGGCAATCCTGGCCGTGGCTCGCCCAGTAGTTGGCCAGCGCCTGCTGGTTGTAGTGCGTCAGCGTGAGACGCTTATCCGGCAGGCACCAGGCTTTGATCTCCTGCTCCAGCGAGCGCTGGTGAAAGCCGGCCACGTCGTTCTCTTCGCGCGCATGCAGCATCTGTAAAAAGCCGCTCAGACTACAGCTCATATCCTCTACCGGATAAAAGCTAACGTAGAGCGCATCGCCCATCGCCAGCGAAGTGTGGCCGGTGGAGACCTTCCCCCGATGATCGATAGCGGCGACCCAGCGGTCAAACCAGGGGCGGCGTCCGGCGACGCTGCCCGACCCCAGCGGCGTCCAGATATAGATGGTCAGCGGCACGCTGGCGGGCGCCTGCGTGCAGGCAACGTGGCGATAGTTGAAGCCGTGCGCTTTGCGCACTCCTTTACGGGTAAACAGCGGCAGCGCCGCGACGCTGGTCTCCGCCGGCAGGGCACGAATTTGCCTGCTCATCTGCAGCAGCGAGCAGGCCCAGCCCAGCAGCACCAGAGCGAAGCCTAGTGGGATCAGCACGCGGTGCGAAAGCGGCCAGTTGGCGACGATCGCCAGGCTGAACAGCCACTCGCCACCGCCAATCGCCAGCTTGCTGTGCCAGCGGCGGCAGCGCATCAGCCCACAGGAGATGAGGCGAAAGCCGCCGTCGAAGAAAAAGGCCAGCGCGAACAGCCAGGCGACGCAGTCGCCCTTCTCATGCGGCGCGGCGAGCAAGGCCGCGCCCAGCAGTAGCAGCGCCAGCGCGTTAATCCGCGCCGGCCAGCCGCGGTCAAAGCCGGCGCGCGCGCGCCACGCCTGCAGCAGCCCTTCGGCGGTTAAAAACAGCCCCAGCAGCAGCAGCGGCACCGACAGCGTGCCGTGGTAGAGGCTCTCCAGCACGATGCCCAGGCTGGCGCCGAGGCAGATCAAGCCGGCCAGCAGCAGAGCGGGCCAGCTGGCGCGCAGCGCCGGTCCGCCCATAAGTAAAAACAGCAGTCGCAGCAAAGGGTAGGCTCCCGTCAAAATCCTGAACGTCCGGCTGGCCTTGAAGCATGCGTTGCGGCACGGGGATTCCTTCTCCCCTGGGCGCCATCCTACCGTTTGCGCAGCGTACGGGAAAAAGATTAGTTTTCGCTTAATTTCGCCGCGGCGCGCCTGCCGCTCAACGCGGCCCGTGCGGCAAAAAAAAGCCTGAGGCGCGTCGCCGCCTCAGGCCAGAGGGTAACCGCTGCCGCTTAGTTGCCGCGGTAGGTTGAGTAGCCGTAAGGGCTGAGCAACAGCGGGATGTGATAGTGCTGGCTGCTGTTGTCGAGGGTGAAGATCACCGGGATCTCCGGGAAAAAGGTCTTCTGCTTAACGCTGTCATAATAGTCGCCGGTTTTGAACACCACTTTATAGGTCCCCTGCTGCGCCGGCTTGCCCGCCGGATAGAGCGCGCTGATGCGACCATTGGCGTCGGTGACGCCGGTGGCGAGCTTAACCCAGTTGCCGTTGAGGTTTTGATCCAGCTCGACCGAGACGCCAGGCGTCGGGATGCCAGTTTGCAGGTTCAGCACGTGAACGCTGATGGGATTTTTCGCCGCAGTGGTTTCTGCGGCCGAGGCGGAACAGGCGACAGCGATCAGCGCTGCAGCACCAGAAATTAACAGAGATTTCATAAGTCATCCTTTTTTATGTTGACGCCTCCAGATTAATCCCGCAGCGGCGCAGCGTATAATTTTGCGTGACGTATCTGAAATTTCTGAGAAAGCCGATAATGCGGCATGATTGCCCTCTTTTCTTTGTGTAATAAAAATGACTATTTAGCCTGCTTATTTATTTTGCCTTTTCCCGTCCGCGCTTCGCTTTTTTTTACGGCAACGACCACCGCGCAAAAGTTTATTTTTTCCCGTTGAGCGCCGAGTGTGGTAATTTGGAAACAAACACTCTATTAAGTTGAGCAATGACGACACCCCGGACCTCGGCCGCGCCCGTCAGAGAGCGTGGCAGACCCAGAGCCTTCGATACCGATAAAGCGCTGGATAACGCCATGATCGTTTTCCGGCAGAAAGGGTTTCACGCCTCGTCGGTAGCCGATCTCAGCGAAGCAATGAATCTGACCGCCGGCAGCATCTACAAGGCGTTTAAAGACAAACGCACCCTGTTTCTGCGCGTGTTTGAGCGTTATATCTCGGTGCGCAACGCCGACCTGCGCGCGCGTTTGCAGCCGCACGCCACTGGCAGAGCGCGCATCGCCGAGCTGCTGCAGTTTTACCTCGACTCCGCGCGTGAAATCGAAGGACGACGCGGCTGTCTGGTGGTGGGCAGCACCGTTGAGCTGCAAAGCCTCGACGACGAGCTTTCCGAGCTGGTGCGTCAGGCGGTGCTGCGCAACCGCCAT
>Ga0157362_1000552_pt1 | contig 13100 bp, 12 predicted proteins | sample AttlaeALBM3_FD_111480 | JGI IMG/M metagenome (GOLD analysis project Ga0157362, IMG submission 111480) | Fungus gardens microbial communities from leaf cutter ant in Ribeirão Preto, State of São Paulo, Brazil - Atta laevigata ALBM3 | ecosystem: Host-associated > Fungi > Mycelium > Unclassified ... | reverse complement strand
GCCCGATGCTGACCCGCGCCGGCGAGAGCGCCGCCCTGGCCGCGGTTCCGGGCGCGGCCGGTGCCCTCGCCGGCGCGGGCGCCGGAGCCATCGGAGCAAATGCCGCCCTGGCTGGCCTACCCGCTCTGTCCGGACCGAATGCCGCCGGAGCGATGGCCCTGATCGAGGATGAGAGCATGGTCAGCATCGCCAACATCGAGGGACGCCTCAAGGCTTCCTCCATCCGGCAGATCGTCGAGCTGGTCGAGAAGCATCCGGAAGAAAGCCTGACCATCGTTCGCAGCTGGCTGAGCCAGGAGCAGCCGACATGACCATCGAGCACATTCCCGGCGTGCAGCGCGCCGCCATCCTGATGCTGGCGCTTGGCGAGGAGCAATGCAGCCAGCTCTTCTCCATGATGCACGAGGAGGAGATCAAGGACATCTCCATGGCGATGTCGCAGCTCGGCAGCATATCCGCCGAGACGGTGGAAGCGTTGTGCGCCAAGTTCACGCAGAACATCACGTCGGCCGGAACCCTTGTCGGCAGCTTCGACAGCACGGAGCGCCTGCTGCAGCGGACACTCTCCCGCGAGCGGGCCTCTCAGATCATGGAGGAGATCCGCGGTCCGGCCGGCCGGACGATGTGGGACAAGCTCGGCAACGTCAACGAGGCGGTGCTCGCGAACTATCTGAAGAACGAATACCCGCAGACCGTTGCCGTCGTGCTTGGAAAGATCCGCCCGAGCCACGCCGCACGCGTGTTGAGCCTGCTGCCCGACGGCTTTGCGCTCGAGGTCATCATGCGCATGCTGCGCATCGAGAGCGTGCAGAAAGAGGTTCTGGACAGCGTCGAGAAGACCCTCCGCTCGGAGTTCATGTCGAACCTGGCGCGCAGCACGCGGCGCGACAGCCACGAGCTCATCGCCGAGATCTTCAACAATCTCGACCGTCAGGTGGAAGGCCGCTTCATGACCGCGCTCGAGGAGCGCAACCGCGAGGCCGCCGACCGGGTGAAGTCGCTGATGTTCACCTTCGACGACCTGTCGCGCCTGACCCAGGATGCAATGCAGAAGCTGATGCGCGCGGCGGAGAAGGACAAGCTGCCGATCGCCCTGAAAGGCGCCTCCGAGGATATCCGCAATCTCTTCCTCGGCTGCCTGTCGGAGCGCGCGGCGAAGCTGCTGCGCGACGACATCGCGGCTCTTGGCCCCGTGCGGCTGCGCGACGTGGACGAGGCGCAGTCGCAGATCCTCATGCTGGCCAAGGAGCTCGGCGCGCAGGGCGAGATCGAGCTCAATGAGCGGCAGGACGAGCAGATGGTGGCATGATGCGCGACCAGACCCTCTCCGGCATCCTCTACATGGAGGATTTCGATACGCCCGATCCGCTCGACAGGTTCGCGCCGATGCCGGTCGCCGAGCCCGAACCCGAGCCCCCGCCACCGCCCATCCGGCTCGAACCCACCTTCAGCCTCGCCGACCTGAAGCGGGCAACGGACAAGGCGGAGGAAGAGGCGCTCGACCGCGCGGCCCGGGAGGCCGCTGCCAGCCGCCAGGCCCGGGAAACCGAGACGCTGTGCCGGCTTGCCGATGAGATGACGCGGTTGCGGGAGGAGGTGGCGCGCGTGGCACATCAGGCGGCAGCGGACACGGCCGGCGCCGTTCTCGCCATGCTGTCCGCCGCTCTTCCCGAAACCTGCGCAGCCCATGGCACGGCAGAAGCAGCCGCGCTGCTGCGCCTGCTGCTGCCGACATTCCGCACCGAGGGACGCCTGCTTGTGCGCGTTCACCCGGATCTTGTTCAGCCGCTGCGTGAGCGCGTCGCGGAGGCCGTGGAAGGATCTGCCGACATCGACTGGCGTGCGGTTCCAGCGATGCTGCCGGGCGACCTGTCTGCCGAATGGCAGAACGGTACGGTGACGCGCGACACGGCGTCATTGTGCAGGCGCATCAACGAACTGGTCATTCCTTTCGCCCATTCTGCACGTCCCGAGGAGGGCCGCGATGAGCAATGAGATCGAGCTGGCCGAACTGGCGGAAGCGCCCGCACCCCAGGATGTCGGGCTGCCGCGCACCGCACAGGACCTCGAGGCCGTCTACGACATCCCCGTCACCGTCAGTGCCGTTCTGGGCAAGTCGACCATGCAGGTCAGCCAGCTGCTGAAGCTCGGCCGCGGCGCCGTGGTGGAGCTCGACCGCAAACTTGGAGAGGCCATCGACATCTATGTCAACAACCGCCTGATCGCGCGCGGCGAGGTCGTGATGGTGGACGACAACCGCCTGGGCGTGACCATGACCGAGATCATCAAGGCCGAGCGGGGCTTCTGATGCGCGTCATGATCATCGGCTCGCTGGGCGGCGAGCTCGGCCGAGCGGCACAGATCGCGGCGGGCCGGGGCGCACAGCTGGCCCAGGCGGACGATGTCGAGCACGGGCTGGCCGCACTTCGTCACGATGCGCGCGTGCATCTCGTGCTGTGCGAGTTGTCCCTGAACGTCGCCGAACTTGTCCGCGGATTGGCGCGCGAGCGCATCGCCGTGCCGGTGATCGCTTGCGGGCTGGAGGATGACGGCGAGGCCGCTGTCCAGGCGGTGCGGGACGGCGCGCAGGACTTCCTGCCGCTCCCACCGGACCCCGAGCTCATCGCCGCGATGCTGGAAGCGGCTTCCGGCGAACGCCACGTCATGGTGGCCCGCGATCCGATCATGCTCGCCGCCGTGCGCCGGGCGGAGCAAGTGGCGCGCTCCGATGCTTCCGTGCTGATCACAGGAGAGTCGGGGACCGGCAAGGAGGTGATGGCGCGCCACATCCACCGCCGCTCCCGCCGTGCGAACGGGCCTTTCATCGCGCTCAACTGCGCGGCCCTGCCCGAGCATCTGCTGGAATCCGAGCTGTTCGGCCACGAGAAGGGCGCGTTCAGCGGCGCCATCGCCCGGCGCATCGGCCGGTTCGAGGCGGCGGACGGAGGGACGCTGCTGCTGGACGAGATCAGCGAAATGGACGTGCGCCTGCAGGCGAAGCTGCTGCGTGCGATCCAGGAGCGCGAGATCGACCGGTTGGGCGGGCAGGCGCCGGTGACCGTCGACGTCCGCATCCTCGCCACCAGCAACCGGGACTTGCCCACGGAGGTCGTCGCTGGGCGCTTCCGGGAGGATCTGTACTTCCGACTCAACGTCGTCGGGCTGGAGATTCCGCCGCTGCGCCGGCGTCCGGCCGACGTGGCTGTGCTGGCCGCGCATTATGTGCGCCACTACGCACAGGTGAACGGCGCGGAGATCCCGAGCCTGTCCAACGCGGCGCTTCGGCACCTGGCCACGCATGGTTGGCGGGGCAACGTGCGCGAGCTGGAGAACGTCATGCACCGCGCGGTCCTGCTGGCGAGCGGCGGCATGATCGAGCCGGACACGCTGGGCCTGCCGGCCGACGTCACGCCTGCCGCCGCCGACGGTGCCGCACCGGGCGGCGCGCCCGGCGCCGACGTGTCGGGCTTTGTCGGGCGCCGCATGGAGGAGGTCGAGCAAGCCCTCATCATCGGCACGTTGGAAAGCACGGCCGGCAACCGCACCCATGCCGCGACCATTCTCGGCATCTCCATCCGCGCGCTGCGCAACAAGCTTCGGGACTATGCGAGCCAGGGCGTTCCGGTGCCGCCGCCGGCTGCCGGCGTGGCGGCCTGAACGCCATGAGCGAGACGATCGCCCTGCCGAAGCCGGACCGACTGCGCCGGCTTCCCAGCCTGCCGGCGATCCCCGGTCTGCAGCGCCTGACGGCCCGGCTCGGCCCCTACATGCCGGGCACGGATATTGGCCTGGCGCTGGCGGTGGTGGCGCTGCTCTCCATCCTGATCCTGCCACTGCCGACGCTCATCCTGGATGTGGGTCTGGCCCTGTCGGTGACGGCGTCCGTCCTGGTGCTCATGGTGGCGCTGTTTCTCAAGCGCCCACTGGATTTCACGAGCTTCCCCACCCTCCTGCTGCTCACCACGCTGCTGCGCTTGTCGCTGGAGGTCGCCACCACGCGCCTCATCCTCAGCCACGGCAATGAGGGGACGCTGGCGGCCGGCCATGTCGTGGCGGCGTTCGGCGGGTTCCTGATGGGCGGCGACGTGGTGATCGGCCTCATCCTGTTCACGATCCTGCTGGTCGTGAACTTCATGGTCATTACCAAGGGCTCGGGCCGGATCGCCGAGGTCGCGGCACGCTTCAGCCTGGACGCGATGCCGGGCAAGCAGATGGCCATCGACGCCGAGCTGTCTGCCGGCGCCATCACGGAGAAGGTAGCCCGCCTGCGCCGCCGGGAGCTGGAGGAGGAGAGCGGCTTCTACGGCGCCATGGACGGCGCCGCGAAGTTCGTGCGCGGCGACGCGATTGCGTCCCTGATCATCACCGTCATCAACATCGTCGGCGGCCTGGCCATCGGCCTTGGCCGGCACGGCATGTCCTTCGGCGACGCCGCTTCCACCTTCACGACGCTCACCGTCGGCGACGGGCTGGTGTCCCAGATCCCGGCCCTTCTGGTGTCCACCGCCTCGGGCATCGTCGTGACCAAGGGCGGCACGGAGGGCGCCGCGGACGTGGCGCTGGTGCGCCAGCTGGGCGGCAACCCGAAGCCACTCGCGATGGCCGCGGGTGCCGCCGCCCTGCTCGCGCTCATGCCGGGCCTGCCCGCCATGCCCTTTCTGGCGCTGGGCGGCCTCGCCGGCGCGGGCGCGTGGCTCCGCCACAAGACGCCGCAGACGGCGCCGGTGGAGGAGGACGCGGCGGCGGTGCTCGCCGCGGCGCCGGCCGAGCCGCCCATCGCGGACGCGATGCGCATCGACATGCTGCGCCTGGAGCTCGGCTTCGCGCTCCTTCCCCTCGCCGGCGGCGATCAGGCGAAGCTCACGGACCAGATCCGCGCCCTGCGCCGGACCATCGCGTCCGAGATGGGCTTCGTTCTTCCCCCCGTCCGCATCCAGGACAACATGCAGCTGAATGCGGACGGCTACGCGATCCGCATCAAGGAGATCGAGGCGGCGCGCGGCGAGCTGCGGCCGAACCGTTTCCTGGTGATGGACCCGCGTGGCGGTGTCCCGGACCTGCCGGGCGAGAAGACGACGGAGCCTGCCTTCGGCCTTCCTGCCCTTTGGGTGGACGCGGCGCAGCGCGAGGAAGCGGTGGTCCGGGGCTGCACCGTGGTCGACCCGGTCAGCGTGCTGACCACCCATCTGACGGAAGTGGTCCGGGAGACCATGTCGGAGCTGCTCTCCTATGCCGAAACGCAGAAGCTGCTCGACGAGCTGCCGCGCGAGCAGCAGAAGTTGGTCGCCGACCTGATCCCCTCCCAGATCTCGACAGGCGCGGTGCAGCGCGTGCTGCAATCCCTGCTGGCCGAACGCATCTCCATCCGCGATCTGCCGACCATTCTGGAGGGTGTCCAGGAAGCCTGCGGCAGCGGTGTCCGGGCGATCCCGCTGATCGTCGCCCATGTTCGCACCAGGTTGGCGCGCCAGATCAGCGACGCGCATCTGGGGCCAGCGGGTTACATCCCGCTCATCACGCTCAGCCCGGAATGGGAAGGCGCCTTCCTTGAGAGCCTGATCGGCCCGCCGGAAGACCGGCAGCTGGCGATGGAGCCGAGCCGGCTGAACGAGTTTGTGACCCGGCTGCGCGGCGCACTGGACGCGGCCGGCACCACCGGAGAGCAGGCGGTGGTGCTGACCAGCGCGGGCATCCGCGCGCCCGTTCGTGCGATCGTGGAACGGCTGCGGCCCTCCACCTCCGTCCTGTCCCAAACGGAGATCTTCCCTCGCGTGCGCATCCGCACGATCGGAACGATCTGATGAACCGCCACCATGCGTCTTAGGATCTTCCGCGCACCGACGACGGCCGAGGCGATGGCGCGTATCCGCGCCGAACTCGGGCTGGACGCGCTTATACTGTCCACCGAGCGGCATGCGGGCCAGGTGGAGGTGACGGTCGCACTCGAGCCCGAGGACGAGGAACCGCCACCGCTCGAGTTCCTGCCGTCTGCCGGCGAACCTGCGTGGCCGGACCTTTGGACGGACGAGCCGGAGCCTTCGCACGAAGCCTCCGTCCGCTTTGCGCCGCAGGTCCAGGCACCGGATGCGCCTGAGGGCTCGCTTGCCTGGCACGGCGCGCCGAAGCGGCTTCTTGAGGCCTGCCAGGAACAGCCGGTAGAGGCGGCGTGCGCGGCGCTGTTCCGCTTCGCGCCCTTGCCGCTCGGTCCGGGCGAGGTGCTTCTTCTTGCCGGCCCTCCCGGCGCCGGCAAGACGCTGGGGATCGCCAAGCTGGCGACGCGCCTCGTCATGTCCGGGCAGGCGCCACTGGTCATCTCCGCGGACGATCGGCGGGCGGGCGGGGTGGAGCAGCTGGCGTCGTTCACGCGGCTTCTGGGCTTGACGCTGGTTGCCGCCGGCCGGCCAGAGACGCTGGGACGCGCGCTCGCGCGTGGCGTTGGGGGCGGCCCGGTTCTCGTCGACATGCCGGGCCTGGATCTCACCGATCCGGACGACCTCGCCCTGTTCCACGATTTCCTCGTAGCTGCCCGTCGCCAGGGCGCCCAGCCGCATGTGGCCCTGGTGCTGCCGGCCGGCCTGGACCGGGCGGAGGCCGAAGAGACAGCCATTCTCCATGCCGCCCAGGGCACACGCCTGCTGATGGCCGCCCGTATCGACCGGCAGCGGCGCCTGGGCGGCCTGTTGTCGGCTGCCATGGCCGGCGATCTTGCACTGACGGAAGCTGGCGTCGGCGCACATGTGGCGGATTCGCTGGTGTCCTTCACCCCCGGCATGCTCGCCGAAAGGCTCACGGCGCATCCGGCGACTCGGCCCGCAACCCGTCCCGCTTTGCAATCTCCCGCCCTGGACACGCACGCACGGCACGCTCCGGCCTCGCACCCTCACGCCTGGGCGGCGTCGGCGCCTGCGATGGCCGAACCGCCCCCACCCCAGGACCCGGCGCGCCATCCGCTCGCCCTTCACATCGCGGCCCAGAAGCGGGGCCGCGCCCAGCCATGGAACCCCAACGCATGACGGCGATGTCTTCCGCGATGTCTTCCGGTGCCTCCGGCGGAGCTCCGATGACGCCGCCTTTCGCGGCCGGAGCTGCCGCCGGACTGGCGCAGGCACGGGCGCCCCGGGTTGTGGCGATCGCCTCGGGCAAGGGTGGCGTCGGCAAGACCTGGCTTGCCATCTCCCTGGCTCATGCCCTGGCCGCACGAGGCCGTCGCGTCCTGCTGTTCGACGGTGATTTCGGACTGGCGAATGTCGACATCCAGCTCGGCCTTACCCCGGCGCGCGATCTTTCCGCCGTCCTGAGCGGCCGCGCGCGGATCGGCGACGTGATCGTGCGCTACACGCCGCCCGATGCGCCCGGCCTTGCTTTCGACGTCCTGCCCGGACGGTCCGGGGGCGGGTCGCTGGCAAAGCTCGAGCTCGCGCTGCTTGACCGCCTACTCGTCGCGCTACGGCGGCAGGACGCCTACGACGTCATCCTGCTGGACCTGGGTGCCGGGATCGACCCCGCCAACCGCTTCCTCGCCGCCGCCGCCGACACGCTCATGGTCGTGTCCACGGAGGAGCCGACCGCCCTCACCGATGCTTATGCCGTGCTGAAGCTGCGTGCCCGCGACCAGGCGGCCCGGCCGGGAGTGCCGGATGTGCGTGTGGTGATGAACCAGTCGACCAGCCTGACCAGTGGCCGGCGCAGCTTCGAGGTTCTGTCGAAAGCCTGCGGCAACTTCCTGGGCCGGGAACCCCATCTGGCCGGGGTGATCCGGCGCGATTCCAAGGTACCGGACTCCATCCGCCGGCAGACGACGCTGCTCACCCGCCATCCGACCGCCCCCGTGGCGGAGGACCTGCGCCGGGTCGCCGCAGCACTGGACGCGTGAGGATTGCTGTCTCGGAAGCGCAACAGGGCGAATCATGCAGAACTGACAAGGCTGCGCGCGTGGAACCCGGAGGGTCGACCTGCGCTGACGGGTCATGATGGCGATCGAGCGCAATGGACTGGGAGGACCGAGCCAGCATCTGGCAGCGGCAAGCCGGGCATCCGGAGCCCGAGCACCTTCGCCCCTGTTCGACACCTGGCTGCAGGACAATCTTCAACGCCGCTACGAGGCGGCTTTGGAGGAACCTCTCCCTGAAGAGCTGGTGCGGCTTCTGGATACGAGGCCCGAGGGCGGCCGGCAGGAGAACTGACCGACGACGGGCCGGTTCGTCTGGAGAACGCGCCGTAGCTGGTCGGCCCTGTTGACGCTGCGGCGGCGCGCGGTCATGTGAGTCCACTCGCTCGCGTGACGCGGAGGATTTTCGTGCGGATCAGCGTCATCCAGATGTCGCCAGGGAGCGACAAGGACCAGAACCTTGGGCAGGCCGAGCGGCTGGTGGAGGCCTGTGTCGCATCCGAGAAGCCCGACCTGATCGTGCTGCCCGAAGTCTGGACTTGCCTTGGTGGCAACCGCGACACGAAGTTCGCTGCTGCCGAGGAGCTTCCCTTTAAAGGGTCCGGTGCACCGGGCGGCCCGGCCTACGAGTTCCTTCGCGCCCTTGCCAGGAGGCACAACCTCCTCGTTCATGGTGGCTCCATCGGCGAGCGGCGGGGCGACCGTTTGGCCAATACCACCCTCGTGTTCGCCCCCGACGGAACCGAGGCGGCGCGCTACAGCAAGATCCACCTGTTCGACATCACGACCCCGACAGGCGCCAGCTACCGCGAAAGCGACACCTACTGCGCCGGTGAGGAGGTGGTCACCTTCCCGGCAGGTCCGCGCTTCGGCGACCTGCGGATCGGGCTCGCGATCTGCTACGACATCCGCTTCGGAGAATTGTTCCACCGGCTGCGCCAGCAGGGGGCGGAACTTATCCTGCTGCCCGCGGCCTTCACCGCCGAGACCGGTGAAGCCCACTGGGAGACGCTCATCCGTGCGCGCGCCATCGAGACGCAGTGCTGGTTCGCCGCGGCCGGAACAACCGGATTGCACCGGGATGCGTCCGGCCAGGCTCGTGCGACCTACGGCCATTCCCTGGTCGTGGATGCCTGGGGCACGGTCGTCGCCCAGGCATCCTCCGGCGAAAGCTGGGCAACCGCTCGCCTGGACCAGCAGCTCACGCGTCGCGTCCGGGAGGGGATTCCCGTCATGCAGCACCGGCGGTTGATGTGACGGAGCCGGTTCGGCCGCCTGCAGGGCGGCCCGCCCACTGGTCCGCCGACGCGCCACCGCGGCGCCTGGCATTTCGCGCGGCTCCGACGGACATTTCCCAGGCCAGCCGGGACCGGCTGGTCGCTCTTTATGGCGATGTGCCGCTTGCGGATGCGGAGGTCGTTGTCTGCCTGGGCGGGGACGGCTTCATGCTGGAAACGCTGCACACGGTCCTGCAGTCCGATATTCCGGTCTACGGGATGAATTGCGGGTCGGTGGGCTTTCTGATGAACCCTCTCATCGAGGAGGAGCTTCCGGAACGCCTCAGCCGAGCCCAGGCGGCGGTCCTGCACCCGTTGCGCATGCACGCGGTCACGCAGTCGGGCGTGGTGGAGGAAGCACTCGCCCTGAACGACGTCTTCCTCTTCCGGCAGACACGTCAGGCTGCAAAGATTCAGATCATGGTGGACGGCCGGACGCGGCTGCCTGAGCTCGTGTGCGACGGCATCCTGGTCTCAACCCCCGCCGGCTCCACGGCCTACAACCTCTCCGCCCACGGGCCGATCGTGCCACTCTCGGCCGAACTGCTTCCTTTAACGCCGATCAGTGCCTTCCGGCCCCGACGCTGGCGCGGCGCGTTGTTGCCGAGCTCCGCCGACGTGGAATTCCGCATCCTGGAAGGGGAGAAGCGACCCGTTGCCGCCGTCGCGGATTTCACGGAAGTGCGCGATGTGGTGTCGGTCGCGGTGAGCGAGGACCGGAGCCTGCGGACAACCGTGCTGTTCGAGCCCGACCAAAGCCTGTCCGAGCGGATCATCGTCGAGCAGTTCACAGTCTGAGACGCGCATTGGGGCAAGGTGGCCGGCCCGAACAGGGGCACGCGTCGGAACCGGCCGTCTCAAAATGTGGGCAGCCTCATGCCCTTGACAAGCGGAAAGATGTGGGTGTGCTGCATGGCAGACCTCAAGCCCGTGCGCGTGCCACAGCAGGGGCGAGAGGAAGGGGATAGCCGGCTCACGCCACCCGGAGAATCGGGCGAGAAAGCAGAGCTGCTTCGTCAACCAGTTCGGCCGCCACATCTGCCGCATGGTCTTCGCGCAGCATGTAGCCGCGCCCCCAGACGGTTCCGATCAGGTTGCCCGCGCCGGCGATCTGCAGCTTCTTGCGCAGCTTGCAGATGAAGACGTCGATGATCTTCATCTCCGGCTCGTCCAGCCCGCCATAGAGGTGGTTCAGGAAGGCATCCTTTGTCAGCACCATTCCCTTGCGAAGCACCAGAAGCTCGAGGATGGCGTATTCCTTGCCCGTCAGCCGGACGAGCTGGCCCTCGACGGAAACCTCGCGGCTGTCGAGGTTGAGCTGGAGATTGCCGATCCGCACGACGGGCGCGCTGTAGCCCTTGCTGCGACGAAGGATTGCCTGCAGCCGAGCAAGAAGCTCGTCATGATCGTAGGGCTTGCTCATGACGTCGTCCGCGCCGGCGGCGAAGGCACGGATGCGCGCAGAAGGTTGAGCCGAGCCGCACAGGGCGAGGGCCGGAACAGCCAGGCGCGCCTGGCGCATGCGACGGAGAAGCTCGACCCCTTCCATGTCCGGCAGGGTGAGATCGATCAACGCCAGGTCGTAGTCGTAATGACGCAGCATCTCGAGCGCATCTTCGCCGAGATCCGTGCAGTCCACCATGAAGCCGGCACCCCGCAGGATACGTCCTAGCCCTTGCGCGGCAACGAGATCGGCTTCTACGAGAAGAACCCTCATGGTTACTACCTCCGGTTTTGGTAACGAATATCTACTACCTATTGGTGTAGAGCGGCAAGAAGATTCATCCGCTTCCGAATCGTTCCGTGAACCGCTGCTTAACGAACGTGTGCGATCCCTGGATGAACGCGAACATCCGGGAGTCGGAGATCATGCAGCCTTTGGCGGACCGGCTCGACGGGCTGTGCGGGGCGCTGGCCGCGCTGCCCCGCGCCCAGATCCAAGGCAGCGTTTGCGGCATTTCCGGTCTTGCGGTGGAGCTCTCCGGTCTGGACGCCCATGTCGCCGTCGGCGAGCGCGTGACACTCCGACCGCGATCCGGTGCGGCGGTGTCGGCGGAGATCGTGGGCTTCCGCGACGGCCGGGCGCGGGCGATGGTGTTCGGGCCGATCGACGGGCTCGGCCCCGGCAGCCCAGCCTTCTATGACCTCCCGGGTTTCGCCGGCTCCAGGGGCGCCTCGCTTTCGCCGTCCGCAGGGTGGCTCGGGCGCGTCATCGACCCGCTCGGCCGACCAATCGACGGCAAAGGCGCCCTGCCACTTGGCCGGACGCAGCGACCGCTTCGAGCCGCACCGCCCGAGGCGGCCATGCGCGCCAGGCTGGGACCCCGCCTCGATCTGGGCGTGCGGGTGCTGAACAGCTTCACCACATGCCGCACCGGGCAGCGGCTTGGCTTGTTCGCCGGCTCCGGTGTCGGCAAGTCGACCCTGCTCTCCATGCTGGCCCGCCATACCGCCTGCGACGTCGCCGTCATTTCCCTCGTGGGCGAGCGCGGACGGGAAGTCCGGGAGTTCCTGGAGGACGATCTCGGGGAAGCCGGCCTCGCACGCTCCGTGGTCGTGGTCGCGACATCCGACACGCCGCCCTTGATGCGACGGGAGGCAGCCTATGCCGCCATGGCGGTGGCCGAGCATTTCCGGGACGAAGGCAAGTCCGTCCTTCTCCTGATGGACAGCGTGACGCGCTTCTGTCTCGCCCTGCGCGAGATCGGCCTGTCCGCCGGGGAGCCGCCGGCCACGCGCGGCTACCCGCCCAGCGTCTTCGCGGAGCTGCCCCGCCTGCTGGAGCGTGCGGGGCCAGGGCCCCTGAGAGCAGGGGGCGATGCAGGCCATATCACCGCGCTCTTCACCGTCCTGGTCGAGGGCGACGACCATAACGAGCCGGTCGCGGACGCCGTGCGCGGCATCCTCGACGGGCACGTCGTCATGGACCGGCGCATCGGGGAAGCTGGCCGTTACCCTGCCGTGGACGTGCTCCGTTCCCTATCGCGGGCCGTGCCCGGCTGCAACGACACGGAGGAGAACGCGCTGATGAGACGGGCCCGCACCCTGCTGGCCCTCCATGCGGAGATGGCCGACATGGTGCGTCTGGGCGCCTACAAAGCAGGGAGCGATCCGGCCGTCGATGAGGCGATCGCACTGACGCCACGGATCGAGGCGATGCTCCGCCAGGGCCGTGATGAGGCCACGTCGATCCCCGACAGTTTCGAGGCGCTGCGCCTGGCCATGACGGCGTCCGCAATGCGAGCGGCCGCATGACCCACGATCCTCTCAAGACGCTGCTGCGGGTCCGTAAGAACACGCTGGACGAAGCGCAGCGCGCCGTTGCCGATGCCTACAGCGTGGAGCGGGCCGCTGCCGCGCGGGCCGATGAGGCAGGAAATGCGCTGACGCGGGAGTTGCAGGTCGCGACCAACCTCAGCGCGGGCGACGAGGCGGTGGAGAATTTCGCCCGCTGGCTGCCAATCGGCAGACGCGCCCTTTCCCAGGCTCACGGCATCCACCGAGAGGCCGCTGCCGAACTGGATCAGGCGCGCGCCGTCTTGGCCCTCGCACGCGCCGGCGTTCGGGCGGTGGAACTCTTACTGGAGCGGAAGGCGGAGGAGGCGAAGCTGGATATGGCGCGGCGTGAGCAGCACGCTCTGGATGATATCGGCAGCCGCGCCTCAGGCTGAACGGACGGGCGTATCAGCGCCGCCGGCGGCGGCCCGACACCAGCTTGCGGACTGCGCCCCAGGCGGTCCGTCCGGCCAGTCGTCCGGCCGGACCGGCCAGCGTGCTGGTGACGGCCGTCAGGGCCAGTGCATTCTTCATCTCGGACAGCGAGCGGTCGCGGGTGATCCGCGCCTCCACTTCCACCGGATCGGGCAGCTTGCCACGGCCGAGAAGCCCAAGCCCGCCAGCTGCCACGACATCGACAGCCAGGACGATGATGGACG
>Ga0157362_1000551_pt1 | contig 13106 bp, 11 predicted proteins | sample AttlaeALBM3_FD_111480 | JGI IMG/M metagenome (GOLD analysis project Ga0157362, IMG submission 111480) | Fungus gardens microbial communities from leaf cutter ant in Ribeirão Preto, State of São Paulo, Brazil - Atta laevigata ALBM3 | ecosystem: Host-associated > Fungi > Mycelium > Unclassified ... | reverse complement strand
GTTCCCGATCCGTTTGGCGAATATGACAGCTTTGCCGCGCATAATAACGCGCGTCTTCGCCAGTTCCTCGACAGTTTCGGTTTCGACTACGAATTCGCTTCCGCCACGCAGTATTATACCAACGGCACGTTCGATGCGGCTCTGCGCCGTATGCTTGAAGTCCATGACGAAGTCGTGGCGACCATCATCCCGACGCTTGGTCCGGAGCGCCGGGCGACCTATTCGCCGGTTCTGCCGATCCATCCCGAAACCGGGCAGGTCATGCAGGTGCCGATCATCAAGGTTGATCCGGATGCCGGCACGGTTGTCTGGAAAGACGAGGCCGGAAAGACGTTCGAGACGTCCGTTCTGGGTGGTCATGCCAAGATGCAGTGGAAGGCCGACTGGGCCATGCGCTGGTATGCGTTGGGCGTGGATTATGAAATGTCCGGCAAGGATCTGATCGATAGTGTGAAGCTGTCTTCGAAGATCTGCCGTATTCTGGGTAAAGAGCCGCCTGCTGGACTGACCTATGAGCTGTTTCTTGATGCGCAGGGGCAGAAGATCAGCAAGTCCAAGGGCAATGGCCTGTCGGTTGAGGAATGGCTGCGTTACGGTACGCCGGAGAGTCTGGCGCAGTACATGTTCCAGCAGCCGACGCGGGCCAAGCGCCTGTTCTTCGATGTCATCCCGCGCGCGACGGATGATTACCTGACGCTCGTGCAGAAAGCCGAGACGCAGGAAGGACCGGATCTGCTGGCCAATCCGGTGTGGTTTATCCATGGCGGAACGATCCGTCCGGAAGACACCAGCCCGGTGTCCTATACAGCGCTCCTGAACCTTGCGAACGTGGCCAATGCCGACAAGCCTGAGACGCTGTGGAAATTCCTGCGTCGCTATGATCCGACGCTGTCGCCCGAGACGCATCCGTATGTGGATCGGCTCGTGCATTGTGCGCTGACCTATTTCAAGGAGCAGGTGTACCCTAACAAGACCTATCGTGCGCCGACAGAGACCGAACGCAAAGGGCTTGTGGATCTGGCGGATGAACTGGCGAAGCTCGCTCCGGACACAGCACCGGGTGATGTGCAGGATGTCGTGTTCGAGGTTGGCAAGCGTTATTTCGCCAAGCCGGAACTGCGGTCCTGGTTCGGGTGCCTGTATGAAGTGCTGCTTGGACAGACCGAAGGGCCGCGTTTCGGGATTTTCGCTTCCCTGTTCGGGTTGCCGGAAACGGTTGGCCTGATCCGGGATGCCCTCGCGCGGCCTGTTGAAGAGCCTGTGCAGGGCTGAGGCATCGGCATGCCCGTGGATAACAGGCCGCAGGATGTTCAGGTGTCTTCCATGATGGAAGAGCAGAGCGTTTGTGTGGATGTAGGGGTGGCTGACGAGACATGTTCAGAGGCCGGGCTGCGAAAGCAGCGGTGGCAGGTGTTCATGTCTCGCGCGCCTGCGCTCGTGGGGCTGATCCTGCTGGTGGCGGCGGTTGTCGTCATCTGGCGGGAGCTGCGGCATCTGTCGCTTCATGACATTACGACGAGCCTGAGCGCTATTCCGGATTCTGCCCTGCTGGCCGGTGGTGCGGCAACGATCCTGTCGTATTTCATCCTGTCTTTCTATGATCGGCTGGCCTGTTTGCATGTCCGGGCGAAGGTGTCTTACCAGCGTTCGGCGTTTGCGGCGTTCTGCTCTTACGTGCTGTCCCATAATCTGGGATGTGCGGCGATTTCCGGGGCGGCTGTGCGTTTCAGACTCTATCGGAGCTGGGGCGTGGCGCCTGGGGCGATCGCGCAGATCATTGCGTTCTGCTCGGCGACGTACCTGTTGGGTACGATGGCGCTGATTGGCGGTATTCTGATCTTTGAGCCGCATGCCGTGCCGGTCCTGTCCCATCTGCCCGAGTTCCTGCTTCGTCTGGCGGGGTTGGTGCTGTGTGGTGTGTTGCTGGCCTATGTGCTGGTGGCGCGCGTGCGACGGCATGTGCGGATCTGGAAATACGAGATCGAGCTTCCGGGAGCGGGCATTGCGATTGCCCAGATCGCGGTCAGCGCAGCGGACATGGCGGCGACGGCGTTGATTGCGTATTGCGTGTTGCCTCCGTTGCCGCCCGAGGCGCATTTCGGGTTCGGGACGTTCCTTGCGATCTATCTGGCGTCCTATACGGCCGGCCTCATGGCCAGTGTGCCGGGTGGCCTGGGCGTTTTTGACGGGGCCATGCTGTTGGCGTTGCAGGCCTATCTGCCGGCGTCGCAGATCATGGGCGCCATCCTTGTTTTCAGGCTTTTCTACTACATCATTCCGCTCCTTCTCGCGGGGTTGATGTTCGCGGGGCATGAGCTGTTTCTGCGAGGCGAGCAGGCTCTGGTTTCGGCCGGGCAGACGCCGCGGCGGGTGCGGCCCAGTCAGGTCGTCCGGGAGTCGGAAGCGGATTTTTCTGTGGCTGTAGCGACGAGCGTGCAGGCGGTCGTGGGCATTCTGCTTGTGCTTTACGCGCTGGTGGCTGGTCTGCCGCCGCTTCAGACATCTCTTGGGGCAGCTGTCTCACAGATCGCGGATCTGCTGCTGACGGTGGCGGGTGTCGGGCTGGTTGCGCTGTCTTGGGGGCTGTCGCAGCGTGTGGCGCTGGCCTGGAAATTTTCCCTCGGAATGTTGGGTTTGGCAGCTCTGTTGCTGATGCTGCGGCATGCGCCGTGGGCAGGGCCTGTGGTCATCATTCTCGTGATGCTGCTGCTGCTGCCGTTCAGGAACTGCTATTATCGCCGGGCGCATCTTCTGGCCGCTCCTCTGACGCCGTCGATGCTGGCGCCGCTCTCGCTGTGGGGGCTTGGACTGCTAGGGGTAGGCTGGGTTGCCGTGCAGCGGCATCTCGGGCCGATCTGGTGGCGGTCGATGATTTATGACGCTCATACGGCCGTCGGGCGCTGGTTTCTCGGATTTTCGGCGCTGTGCGGGTTCTATGTCCTGTGGCGCGGGATGCGGAGGACGCGCATCCGGTTCGAGGCCGGGACCGCCGAGAATGCGCATCGCTATCACAGTCTGGCCCATGCACTGCCGCAGCTGGGTGCGCGTTGTCCAACGGGTCTGTTGTTGGATGAGGCCGGGCGTGCGGCCATTCCGTTCCTGCGGACGGGGCAGTTCATCATCGGACTTGGAGATCCGGCCGGATCTGAACGAAACTGCGTTGCGGCAATCTGGCGGCTGCGGGATCTGGCGTTGCAGGAAGGGTGCAAGCTCGCCTTCATACAGGTTGGCCAGTCGCTGATGGCTGTCTATAATGATCTGGGACTGACGGTCTGTCCGGACAGGACGGCTGGGACGGTGTGCTGTTTTTCCGAGGATTATCGGATGCTGCGGGCTTTTCTGAAGGGTGAGGAACGGCTGGCACGCAAGCGCAAGCCACAGGCCGTGTCAGGTCTGACCGGTTCATGAGTCTGGCACCCGGGCTGGGGAATACGCTCAGCAGCTGGTTGATCGCCTTTCCAGCGCTCTTCTCGATCATCAATCCGCTTGGGGCGTCACTGATTTTTGCTCAGGCGACGGAAGGGCGCGATCGTCGCGAGGTTGTCGAACTGGCGCGTCAGGTGGCGCTGAATTCGCTGGGCATCATGCTGGTGTCCATTTGGTTTGGTAGCTGGATTCTCGGGTTTTTTGGAATTTCGATCAATGCCCTGCGGATTACGGGCGGTCTGGTTGTAGCGTCGCGTGCTTGGCTGATGCTGTTGCAGCCTGAGACGTCCGAGGCGCGTAAGGAAAAGCAGGCGCTTCAGGGCGGTCGGACCGTGACGACACCGGACCTGCGGGAGACGGCGTTCTTTCCGTTGGCCATGCCGTTTACGGTGGGGCCGGGTAGTATTTCCGTAGCTATCGCGCTTAGTTCATCCACGCCACCGAACATGCCTACCGCAGATTATTATGTCGGCGTATCGGCTGCCGCGACGACCATGGCGATCGTGGTGGCGGTCGTTTACGCTTATGCCGAGCGGGTTGTTGCGATGCTGGGGGTGACGGGAACGCGGATTGTCAGCCGGCTTGCGGCGCTGATCCTTCTGGCGATCGGGGTGCAGATCCTGGCGTCGGGCGTGGAAGGGTTCCTTGTCGAGGCGCTGAAACAGGCCAAGACCGCCTGATCAGCGCTCCGCCAGTATCGCATGAACGCGTTTACGCAGGGCCGGAATGACTTCTTCCTGAAACCATGGCGCTTTTCTTTCCCAGGCGCCGGTACGCCACGAGGGGTGGGGCAGGGGAAAATATTCGGGCAGATAGTTCCGGAAACTTCTGACGCGTTCTGTAACTGAACCGCGTCCCAGAACATGGTTCTGAGAATAGCTTCCGACGAGCAGTGTCAGGCGGATATCCGGCATGAGGGAAAGGACGCGACGGCGCCATAGTGGGGCACATTCCGGACGGGGCGGGTTGTCGCCGCCTTTGGGTAGGCGTCCGGGATAGCACAGGCCCATCGGGAAAATGGCGATCTGGCGCGTGTCATAAAAAATAGCTTCTGAGATCGCGAGCCAGTCGCGCAGGCGCTTGCCGGAGGGGTCGTAGAAAGATTTTCCGGCGATATGGGCCTTGGTGCCAGGGGCCTGGCTGGCGATCAGGATCTTCGCTGTAGCTGAAGCATGGATCAGAGGTCTGGCGCCGAGCGGGAGATGGGGCTCGCAGACCCGGCAGGCCCGAATTTCCGTTAGGAGTGCCTCAAGGCGTTCCTCGGATGACGGAACGGACAGGGTCATTCTTCCTCGGGGATCAGCGGCATGTCCGGCTGCCAGGCATATTCTTCGCGGGGAACGTAAACGTGTTCGCCCTGGCTCCGCATGCTTTCGAAAAGTGTAACGTGCTCTACGGAGATGGGTTTGCTGCGGAAGAGATTGTGCCGCTGGACCCATTTGATGGCGTCCGCCCGCTGGTTCGGGAAAAAATGTCCAAGGGTGATGGCGGGCTGGAAGCGGCGCTTTGCTGGTGGGCAGCCAGCACGGCGAAGGGCGCTTTCGACCTGGGATTGCAACGCATCCAGTTGGCGGGTGCGTTCGACCCCGATCAGGAGGCTGTCCGCCGTGAGACCTTCGCGAATGTCAGCCTGAGCGAGGGAAATTTCGAAAGGCTGCCAGGCGAGGCGGGAGAGGGTGAGGTCGATTTCTTCCAGCCGGTGCCGATCAGTGATCTCTCCAATGAAGCGGAGGGTGATGTGATGGTTTTCGGCCGGAACCCATTGCACGCCGGGCATAGAACCGCGCATCAGCGCAAGCGTTTCCCGGACATCGGCAGGAAGGTCGAGTGCGACAAAAAGTCTCAAGAGGCGCGTTTCCCATGAAAAAGAAGTAAGGGGCGGCGGAGTATTCTTGACCCTTCCGATAAAAACCCCACATTCAGTATGAGTGTACGGACGGCCCTCCCGGGTTCGTCAAGCGCCCTTTTCAGAAGGGCATCTCATTGGAAAAGGTGTCATGGCTTTCAATACCAACTTCAGCAGGGCCGGTGTGCAGGCCGGAGCCGGCAGTCTCGATGCCGGGCTTCGTGCTTATATGTGCCGGGTCTTCAACTGGATGGCGCTTGGTCTGGTGATCACGGGAGTGGTCGCTTACGGCGTCGCACAGACATCCCTGCGCTCTCTCTTCTTTCATCTGGCAGAAATGCCGAATGGTGCCATCGTTCTGCGTCCGACCCTTCTGGGTGGGATCAGCATTTTTGCGCCTCTTGTGTTCGTGATGGTTCTGTCCTTCGGGGTCAACCGTCTGTCGCGGTCGGCCGTACAGGGGATTTTCCTGTTGTTCAGCGCGGCGATGGGTGCGAGCATGGCCAGTCTTCTGCTGAGCTATACCGGCGTTTCCGTGGCCCGTACCTTCTTCGTGACGGCTATTACGTTCGCCGGAATGTCGCTGTGGGGATACACGACCGGCGCCAATCTCGCTCGACTCGGTTCTTTCCTGTTTATGGGGCTGATTGGGATCCTTCTGGCATCCGTGGTGAACATTTTCCTCCACAGTTCGCCGCTTGCCATGCTGGTTTCCATAATAGGTGTGGGGCTTTTCACCCTACTGGCGGCGTATGACACGCAGCGCATCAAGATCACGTATCAGCAGTACATGGCCTATGCTGGTGCAGATGATGTTGCGAAGCTGAGTGTCTATGATGCGCTGACAATGTATCTCAATTTCGTGAACCTGTTTCAGTTTCTGATCCAGTTCATGGGGGTTCGCTCAGGTAACAGCGATTGAGATTACTCTCTTAGCGATACTGGAAATCCAGAAAGGGGCGGCAGTTGATGCCGCCCCTTTCTGCTTTTTGGACCAAAAAAGTCTTGAATTATTTCCACGAATTCTAAAGCAGTTCACATTAAAAATCTGTAATTTTATGACTTAATGAAACCCTTAATTAGATCAAATGTGGCGAAAAACAGCCATTTCACTCTGAGCCCTATGTCGGGGAAGGGCTCACGAAATCCGTGATAAGCCTTGTCTTTGAGGCGATTCAGGCGGAAAAAACCTGAGGAACCGGGACAGCCGTGTCCCATGCTGAATGAATTTCAGGGTCGGATCTTTGATCCGGTTCCTGACGTCAGGATACGAACGAGAAAGGTAGCAGACTATGGCAGCGTTCGGCGGCACTGATGCGGACCTTATCGTGTCAAACCGTTTCCCGGCGACTACTGCAAGCCGGAACGGATGATGAAAGCAGGACCGATGAAAAAACTCTGGCGATATCTCCCAGCGTTGCCGGCGCTGATGCTATCGGGTTGTACGGTTGATCTGCTTCAGCCGCGCGGCCCGGTCGCAGAAATGAACCGCGATGTCATGGTGGCGGAATTCGTCATCATGATGCTCGTTGTTGTTCCAACCTGCGTCGCGACGCTTTATTTTGCGTGGAAGTATCGTGCTTCCAATAAAGAGGCCGAATACCTCCCGACTTGGGATCATTCGACCGTAATTGAATATGTCATCTGGGGCGTTCCTGCCATCCTGATCGCTCTTCTGGGCGCCATCAGCTGGTGGAGTACGCATGCTTATGACCCGTACCGCCCGCTTCAGACGGCTGACAACGTCAAGCCCCTGAATGTCCAGGTGGTCTCTCTCGACTGGAAATGGCTGTTCATCTATCCGGACCTGGGGATCGCAACGATCAACCAGCTGGATGTTCCCACGAACACGCCGCTGAATTTCCAGATCACCTCTGACACCGTCATGACGTCGTTCTTCATCCCGCGTCTGGGATCGATGATCTACTCCATGCCTGGTCAACAGACCCAGCTGCATCTGCTTGCAAGTGAATCCGGGGATTATCTCGGTGAGGCTTCACAGTTCAGTGGTCGTGGTTTCTCGGATATGAAGTTCCGTACCCTCGCCATGGATCCGGCTCAGTTCAACGACTGGGTTGAGAAAGTGAAGAGCGGAAGCGAAAATCTCGACGATACCACCTACCCGAAATATGCTGCACCGCAGGAATCTGCGCCGGTACAGTATTTCGCGCATGTCCAGCCGGATCTCTTCGACGGCATCGTTGCCAAGTATAACAACGGCATGATGGTGGACAAGAAGACGGGCAAGGTCATGCACATGCAGTCTGCTTCCAACGCTGCACCGTCCGACACTGGCATGAAGGAATAACCGACAGATGCTCGGAAAACTCTCCTTATCAGCCATACCGTTGGATGTTCCGATTCTTGTCGGTACATTCATTGGTGTTGCTGTTATCGGTCTCGCCGTACTGGGTGCCGTCACCTATTATGGCAAATGGGGCTATCTCTGGCGTGAATGGCTGACGACAGTCGACCACAAGCGTCTTGCCGTAATGTACGTCATTCTGGCGATCGTCATGCTGTTCCGCGGTTTCGCGGACGCTATCATGATGCGTACCCAGCTTGCTCTGGCTTACAAGGGTAACCCGGGTTACCTTCCGCCGCACCACTACGATCAGATCTTCTCCGCTCACGGCACCATCATGATCTTCTTCATGGCGATGGCGTTCATGACGGGCCTGATGAACCTGGTGGTTCCCCTTCAGATCGGTGCGCGCGACGTTGCGTTCCCGTTCCTGAACTCGCTCAGCTTCTATATGACGCTGGTCGGAGCCCTGCTGATCAACATCTCGCTGTTCATCGGTGAGTTTGCTCAGTGCGGCTGGCTGGTTTACCCGCCTCTGTCCGAGATGCAGTTCAGCCCGGGTGTCGGCGTTGACTACTATATCTGGGCCGTTCAGATCTCCGGTGTCGGTACGCTGCTGACGGGCGTGAACTTCTTCACGACCATCGTCAAGATGCGTGCGCCTGGCATGGGCTGGATGCAGATGCCGGTCTTCACTTGGACTGCGTTCTGCACGACCGTTCTGATCATGGTGTCCTTCCCGGTTCTGACGGTGACGCTGGCTCTGCTCAGCCTTGACCGTTACCTCGGCATGCACTTCTTCACGAACGATGCCGGCGGCAACGTCATGCTTTACCTCAGCATGATTTGGACCTGGGGCCATCCGGAAGTTTACATCCTTGTCATTCCGGCATTCGGTGTTTTCTCCGAGGTCACTGCAACGTTCTCCCAGAAGCCGCTCTTCGGCTACAAGACGATGGTGTACGCCACGTGCTCCATCATGGTGCTCTCCTTTGTCGTGTGGGTACATCACTTCTTCACCATGGGTGCTGGTGCTAACGTCAATACCTTCTTCGGTATCATGACGATGATCATCGCCGTCCCGACGGGTGTGAAGATCTACAACTGGCTGTTCACGATGTATAAGGGCCGCGTGGAATTCACGGCTCCGATGTACTGGACGATCGGTTTCATGATCACCTTCTCCATCGGTGGTATGACTGGTGTCATGATGGCCATGCCGGCCGCTGACTGGATCCTGCATAACTCCCTGTTCCTGATTGCCCACTTCCACAACGTCATCATTGGCGGTGTGTACTTCGGCTACATTGCAGGCATGGGTTTCTGGTTCCCGAAGGCTTTCGGCTTCAAACTGAACGAAGCCTGGGGCAAACGCGCGTTCTGGTGCTGGTTCATCGGCTTCTATCTGGCTTTCGTTCCGCTCTATATCCTCGGCCTCGAGGGCATGACGCGTCGTATGAACCACTACGATAATCCTGACTGGTATCCGTGGATGCTGGTTGCTGAAGCCGGTGCGATCGTTATCGCTTGCGGTATCGCCTGCCAGCTGACGCAGCTCTATGTGTCCATCCGCGACCGTAACCTGCCTGAAAATCTTGATCTGACGGGTGATCCGTGGAACGGTCGTACGCTGGAGTGGGCTATTTCTTCTCCGCCGCCGGCTTATAACTTCGCGGTCATTCCCGACATTCACGGTCTCGACACGTTCCACACCGAGAAGCAGCTGGGTCTGAAGGCTCACGGCAAGCCGCTGGCGCCGATCCACATGCCGAAGAACACCTCCGCTGGTGTCTTTATCGGTCTGTTCGCGTTCCTGTTCGGCTTCGCTTCGATCTGGTACATCTGGTGGCTTGCCGCCATTTCCCTGATCGGTATCGTTGCAACCATGATCCTGCGCAGCGCCAATCGTGACGTCGACTATTACGTTCCGGTAAGCGAAATCGAGCACAACGAGGAAGTTTATTCTCGTCGTATCGCTGCGGCTCAGGCAGCAGAGTAAGAGGGGGCATAAGACTTATGGCTCACGAAGCAACAATGTCGCCTCTGGCACACGCTGACGATCATCACGGGGAACACCACGAGACCCCCAACGTGTTCGGCTTCTGGCTCTACCTGATGACGGACTGCATCCTGTTCGGGTCGATCTTCGCTGCCTTTGCGGTTCTCCGGAATCAGTTTGCCGGTGGTCCGTCGGGTAAGGAGCTCTTCGATCTGACGAATGTGGGGATCGAGACGGCTATTCTGCTGTTCTCGTCCATCACGTACGGCTTCGCCTCGCTGAATGCGATGGCGAAGAACAAGACGATGGTTCTTCTGTGGCTGGCCGTCACTTTTGTTCTGGGCGCATCCTTCGTCGGTCTCGAGCTGAACGAGTTCAGCTCCATGATTGCAGAAGGCAACGGTCCTGACCGTTCGGCATTCCTCTCCGCGTTCTTCACGCTGGTTGGAACGCATGGTCTGCACGTCACCTGCGGTCTGATCTGGATGCTCGTCCTGATGGTGCAGATGATGGGTCCGCAGGATCTGTCCGAGCGTATGATGAACAAGCTGACCTGCCTCAGCCTGTTCTGGCACTTCCTCGACATCGTCTGGATCTGTGTCTTCTCGTTCGTCTATCTCGCAGGAGTGATGTAATGGCTCAGGCACATACAGCCCACGATGGTAGCCACGGCTCCTATTCGGCTTATCTGATCGGCTTCGTTCTGGCCGTGATCCTGACGGTGGCATCTTTTGCTGCCGTCATGACCCACGCCCTGTCTCCGGGGATGGCGCTGGCCGCACTGACGGTTCTTGCCGTTGTGCAGATCGTCGTCCATCTGGTGTTCTTCCTTCACATGAACACCAGCAGCGAGCAGAGCTGGAACCTGATGTGCTTCATCTTTGCTGCGGCATCGGTGATTGTCATTATCGGTGGTACGATCTTCATCATGCATGACACTGCGATCAACATGATGTCCCGCTAAGGTTTCTTTCGAAATCTGAGGGAAGGGCTGGCAGGAGAAATCCTGTCAGCCCTTTTTTTATGCTTGGTTTTCTTGGTGCTTTAGCCCGCTAAAGGAGCTTTGCTGTCGATCGGGCATAAAAAAACCCGGTCTCCAGAGAGACCGGGTGAAAGATGCAGCCCAAGAAAAGCGGGATCAGTCCTTGTGGGGCGCTTCGGACAGCATGGCGGCCTTGCCGGGCTTGTCTTTCCATTCTTCGGCGTTCGGCATGGCGTCGATCTTGCGGGTCATGTTCGGCCACTGAGTTGAATATTTCGCGTTGATCTCGATCCACGGAGCAGCACGGTTGTCGCTGTCCGGGAAGATGGCCTCTGCCGGGCATTCCGGCTCACACACGCCGCAGTCGATACATTCGTCAGGATTGATGACGAGGAAATTCTCACCGGCGTAGAAGCAGTCTACGGGGCAGACCTCCACGCAATCCGTGAACTTGCAACTAATGCAGTTTTCGGTGACCACATAGGTCATTGACGTCTCCGATCGTCTTGCTGGTCCGGCATCCGGCCGGTTTCATCCGAGCGGGATGATATGCGAAGGTTTGGCCTCAGACGCAAGCATCGTCAGCCGTCTTCTGTGATGGCTTCATAAAGAAGTGCGGCTTCTTTTGCCGGACCGCGGCGTTCACCAAGATCCAAGACGCGCCACACGCGGACTTCTCCGCCAGAAACAGCCGGAAAAGTCAATATGTCGCCAATGTGAAGTTTGGCATGGGGCTTGCTGGTGGGCTGCCGGTTAATGCGGATGCGCCCCTTGCTGATTATGGCTGCGCAGAGCGGGCGAGTTTTGGCGACGCGGGCGTAATACAGCCATTGGTCCAGCCGCTGGTAGTCTTCGCTCATTGACCGATTTTTTCCCTCAGGGCTGCAAGTGCCGCGAAAGGGCTGTCGGTTCGTGGCGGAGACGGGCGTTTGGTAGGGGCCTGGTGCGCGGCGGGTCTGCGTCGGCGGGCGGCCCGGGTTTTGCGGTCATTCAGGATCATAAGTGGGCGGGGTGGACCTGCATGGGTGGCGGACTGTGTCTCGGGCGGCTGGTGCGCGATGCCGAGGCCCTTGAGAACGGCAGGGAGCATCTCGGCTTTTACGCCCAGTCTGGAGGCCAGATTTGTCGGGGCGGCGTGATCGCGACGGAGTGCGAGGTGATGCATATCCGCGATACAGCGTTCTGCGATGTCGAGGCGCAGGCCGGTGTCGGCCGCTCGGATCCAGCCGAACTGCCCGTGAATGTCGCTCCAGGGGAGGGAGACGCGTCCGGGTGCGGTGGGACGGAGCGGGGTTTTGCTGTGCAGGGCGTGCAGGAGGCCCAGAAGCGCGAGCGGACGGTTTCGGAAGAGGGGCGGGCAGTAGATTGAGAAACGTCCGACCTCGACGCCACCCTTTCGCAGTCGGTTTCTGAGTATGGGGGGGAGTGCGTGGTCTTCGGGCAGCGTTTCGGTGATGCCGCCGTCTTCCATCAGACGGTGCAAAATGGCGCGGAGCTGGGGTTCGCGCTCGGCGAGTGTCTGACTGCGGTATAGGGGCTTGAGGTCTGTCTGGATCAGATTGGCCACGAAGCTTAGCAGGCGGGTTTCGACATGGTTTTTTTGGACCGTGTCGGTGAACTCGGCCGGGAAAAGCAGGATGGCGGGGCGGAGTAGGCATGTGCCTGCGGTGAGGCGGCCGAGGGGTGTGTCTTCCCAGAAGACTTCGCCGTTCGTGCTGTCCAGCCTGAGGGATGTGTCGGGTGCGTCTTGAAGCATGCGGATGCGGCGCGGGATTTCGTGGATGAGGGCTTTGCGACCAGCGCGCAGAATCATCTGGCGTTCGGGGCCGGAGGCGACATCTGTTTCCAGTGTGAAGCCACGGATGCGGCCGATGCTGTGTCCTTCGACGAGGACTTCTCCGTCCGGTTTGACTGCGGAAAGCAGGGTGCGGTCGCCGTCATTGTCGAGACGGCGCAGGAGTGTTGTGGCGCGGCGGTCTACAAAACGTGCTGTGAGACGTTCGTGCAGGGCGTCGGAGAGTTGGTCTTCGACCTCGCGGGCGCGTTCCTGCCAAATCGCGGAATGGCGGCTCCATTCGGTGCGGGCCGCGACATAGGAACAGACGCGCACGCCGGTGAGGCGGTGCATGAGGGTATCGATATCGCCTTCGGTCTTGGCCAGGCCCCGGATATGGCCTTCCATCCAGTTGGCGGGAACGGAGCCTTCCTTGAGCAGATGCATATAAAGACGCGCGCAGAGACGGGTGTGGCTGTCGTCGCCGAGTTTGCGGAAATCGGGGATCTGGCAGACGTCCCAGAGCAGCATGGTAGCGTGTTTGCCCCGGGCGCTCTCGCGGATGTCCGGATCGAGCATCAGGGATTCGAGTGTCGTGACGTCCGAGGCCACGCGGCCTGCAGTCAGGCCACGCAGCGGGGGCGGCTGGGTCAGGCTTTTGAGCAGGTTGGCGGGATTGCTGAAGTCGAGTTCGTGGTTGCGCCAATAGAGGCGTTGGATCGGGTCGAAGCGGTGTTGTTCGACGGCTTCGACGAGGGCGCTGGACATGGGCGG
>Ga0157362_1000549_pt1 | contig 13122 bp, 4 predicted proteins | sample AttlaeALBM3_FD_111480 | JGI IMG/M metagenome (GOLD analysis project Ga0157362, IMG submission 111480) | Fungus gardens microbial communities from leaf cutter ant in Ribeirão Preto, State of São Paulo, Brazil - Atta laevigata ALBM3 | ecosystem: Host-associated > Fungi > Mycelium > Unclassified ... | reverse complement strand
TAGCATGCTAATTCTTTATAATATTCACACGACAAATTTATATAATTTAAAATATAATAAATCTGAAGAGATTGAAATGAGTAAAGAAAAATGGATCAACGTTTGTGAGACTGTGACGGATGATCTCTTCACGTTTTGCTCTCTTGCTTTCAATCACGAGGTGATATAATTCTTCGTGAGATACGATTCCTTTCTCGGCTATATCATGATACAAAGACTTTGTATCATGGGCTAAACCTTGTCTTAGAAACCTCCGCTAATAGAATCGATCTTCCATCGCGATATTTTATTCAATCGACACCAGTGCACATCATCGATTAGTGACGCGTTTCACACAGGCGTTTTCTTACATCACCTGCTTTGACGAGAACACAACCGGAGATCTCGAGGCTGTTATCGTTGATCATCGAAGTCGTCTTTATTCAACCAATCTACAATGGGCCTCGTTAAAAGCAGTCAGAACGAATGTGTATATTGGCGCAAACACTACAACCATGGGAAAAAAATACGGAGTGTCTGAATTGACATATTCTTCGGCCAGCTTAAAATCGATTCTTTCATGGTGAGAATATTTATAATTTTGAATTACCAATAATCAAATATTTTTAAAACATTTTTTATTCACTCTAAATAAAAAAGGAATTGGAAATAAATAAACTGTATTTTTTATTAATCTCTTAAGTTTTATTCCTTAATAGAAATTTAATTTGTCTTAGATTGAGAGAAATATTTAACAACATGGACAACGAAATGTAAGAATATTAATTTAAGATCCAAATATTTAATACTAGAAATTAAAAATTATAGAGAAAAATGTCACAATCAATTTTCTAAAAACGTTTGTAAATCTTATAATATCGATGTAATTTCTAAACGCAAAAAAATTTTATTAAGATTTTGCAATATTTATTTTTTGATGATATTAACCTGCATTAAAGATTGCTGGTCGATTTTGCAACCAAAAAAAATAGGTCAACTTTGGGAAGTAGGCTCCTTAAGGGCATAGTAGCTTGCCATCAAAAGGATTTCAAATTTTGAAAAAAAATATTTATCTTGGTCTTTAATGGCTTAATCTATTTTCGATGAAATTTTTTCCTGTAGATAATTTTTATAAAAATATTAACAATAATTCGATAAGAATTTCGATAATAATCTTTCGACAGTATTCAATTTTTATAAAATTAATATCATTTTTCTGTTGAGTTTTTGTGAGTTTTGTTAAGAAAATATGCACTATCTAAGAAGATTAAAGCATTATATATTCCTCGATATAATACTTAATAAATAAATTAATATCGCAGGAAAGTTGGAGTCGTATGTCGTAATGGATGGGTTATCATAACTTTAATAATTCAACTGTTACGTGCGCTGTGAGTAAGCGAAGTCACTGTTGCACGAAAAGAATTTTCAGTTGTGTATGCAAACACGGTCGTTTGTGACATCTTGTAAAAATGCACTCGCTATTTCACGTCTCTCTTGCTTAAAAAAATTTTTTTTGTGTATGATACATACGATATATCTATATTATTGTGTATTATACGTAAATATTATTGCATTCTGTTATATAAAAATATATCTTTTTGCCTAGTTTCACTGATATCAAGTGTATTACATTCAATAAGACATAGAGGATCGATTAAATAACTATTGATCTTTTAGGATACACGTATAATCGTGAAAAAGTTTGAAAGCGTATTCACTTTTTTACATCTATGAAGTAATTAATCAGAAGCTATTTTTTTTATGCGCTTTGTAGGTTTGGAACGCAATGGGCAAATGAATTAATGAATAGTGATTACGAGATATCGCCAAGGGTAGTTTAGAGACGTTTCTATTGACGGTTTGAGTGCGACCGCAATTAAAAATGGCACATAGACTCGCCAATTACAGGCAATCGTAATAGCACCTCGCGAAAATCTCTCTCTCTCTCTCTCTCTCTCTCTCTATATATATATATATATATATATATCTCTCTCTCTCTCCCTCTTTCTATTCGTTGGGCGCACTGTCAATGCTGTATAATTCCCTTCTCGAATCGAGAAAGTGATAAAAGGGATCCAAGTGGATCACGCGGACTGAATCACCTGGTCGCTTTAAACTTGCAACTCGAGATCTCTCCGAGCTAGATTCGTCGCACCGTGAACTTCATTATCTTTGCAGTGCAATGTATATTGTACTCACGAATCCAATTAAGAATAAATATGAGCTAGAATGCAGTTAGCATCAGAAAAAAACGATCGCAATATCCAAGAACATATAAATGAAAAAGTTGATGGAAAAAATTGTTTATTGAGGATGTATGAACTTTTTATACGATTATATTATATTATATTTATAATATATATCATTATAATATATATATATATACATATATCATTTTTTTTATTTGCGTTTGTGTTATATATTATTACTCAATGATACTGTAAACGTTGAATAAAACTTTAATAATTGATCTGACACGTAAACATCTTGTTTGTTTCTGAGAAAGTATATCATAGTTGTGTAATTCCTAATTGGAAGAGAAAGCTAGAGTAGATTACCAATTTCAAGCTCGAAATTCCAGTTTTTTTCAATCTAGATTCGCACCAACTTAATTATCTCTACTATGCGGACTTTTTCAAACCCACGCATTCAATTTAAAAGTAATTCTAACGATTCCGGCTTGTATGCGGGTAACTTTTTAATCCTAACCGACTAATTTACTACCAAAATTTATATAGTGGAGAGAAGCGATATTCAGTTTATAATTGATGTCAAACTTTGATCTTTGAATTTCTGAAACATCAGTAAAAAATTTTCGACAGAAAGCTATCAGCACGTTTTATATAATTTCATACATATCCTTGAATTTCGAATTTAATTAGTCGACATTTCTCTCATAAGTCTTTCTAAGACATGTCTTTTCTATTTCGCATTTTTGATACACATACTTCTTTCATTTTTAAAACTTCTATAGATTAGGAGCTAATGATCCATAGCGCACTTCATCAAACTTATTGGCACATATAAAAATTAGAAAACTGCTTGTAAGGAGCATTTAAGGTAAATGTTGAATGGTTTAAATCATTTATTGTACGAATCGATATACTGCAAAATAACATAGTTGAGAAATCAATTAATTTTGGTCAATATGTTGCTAGCACAATATGCCGCCTATACACATTACACTAAAATATTATATCTTTATTTACATTTATTATTTATAGTTTAGTTTATGTTTTTTTTTTAAACCTCAACGCTTGATAGAATCCCATCAAATCCCGTCTATGATTTTATAAATCCGAATCGAATTTTTCAATTTTGTTTTTCAAAGATGCCCTTTTTTGATCTGTGACTTTTTTCCCAAAGTGCGCGATACTATCATTCGTATTGTCTACGAAGAGTTATGAAAAAGATCTACTCTGATAGAACACTTTAAATGTACTATTGTGAAGTTAGTTGCTCTAAATGAATAAAGGGATCGAACGAGAAAATAGATTGGAGAACCGGATGTAACTGGAAATGAAACAATTTTTACCTTCGTGTCACGGCAGAGACCAACTGAGTGTTCAATTAAAACGACTTTCGACGCTTTCCGCAGCCATTTTCTCGCGCCTACCTCATCTATTTCGTGTCGCGTTAATAGTTCTCTCGAAAATATTCTCGAGGATACTCGGTTGACCTAAAAACCGCGGTCGTAATTTAAACTCCGTCCGCAGAAGACACGCGATAAGTAGCTCCCGGGCTTACCTTAGAATCGACATGGGAGAAATAAAATAAATTTTGTCGCTAGAAACGAGATCCTGAAAATGGCATAAAATCGCAGCGACTGCTTCCAGCGGCACGATCGCAATTTCAGGAGCTTCGACTAAATCGCGAATAATAACATTCATAAGAAGGAAATAAGAGTCTCGGAAATGCACGACAGATTCAAAATGCCTCGACAAGATTTCACACTTTTGAATATCTGCTTGCTTGTAAATTTCTAGATAAAAAAAATAATAAAATAACGCATCCAATATATTTTGAAAAAAATATTGTTTATGTAATAAAGTTTATATAATATGATAGTATCGTAAGATATTTGAAAAGAATTTGCTAGAAACGCGACACAGTCACGTGTAACTCTATCTCAGCGACATTTATTTCTGCCTTTCTTCCATTTCTTTCCTTTTTCCTTTCATCAGTTTTCCTACCTTTCGGAGAAAAGGAGAAAAGGAAAGGAAAACAGAATGGCGAGCAAAAAGGATGTCTCTAAGATAATGGAAATTCTTCGGACGAAGATGACGATCGAGGTTCCTCTTTCACCAATTCCGATTACTATCTGCTTACATTCTCTCTTGAACAATATCCGCTGCGGTTATCGAAGTAGTCCTGAAATATAAGTGGCTAGGAGCACTTTGACAGCCACGTAATACGTGTAAACAAAAAATGAGAGTAAAACTTATATAAATATGTTCTGATAAATTTAATGTAGATAATTGATAAGTAACCAGAAAAATTTGTCCAAATACAGAAGAGAAAGAGAGTTTTGTTATTTATTAAATTTATTAAATTAAAAGAAAAGATGTATATTAATTTTGTTTGATTGTATATTAATTTTTTTCAGACAGCTATTATAAACATAATTTAAAAAATTCTAGATTTAGGAAACAAATAAAAAAGTAAAAAAACAATCTAAATAAAATTTGATGTACTAGATACTGATAATATAACACAAATACAGTTTTTTACTTTGTCGTTTATTAGTGTCGAATATTTTTAGAAAACGAATGTGGCCAAAGGCTATAAATCATGATAACTTTTAATTATTTTTGTAATTTGAGAAGGTTACGCATTATATGCAATTTATTCAAAATTATCTATAACCGTAGTTACAGCACTGCGCTTTGTTTGTGGTTTGCGAAATTCAATTTGTCGACGTATCGCTTTAATACGTTACCTGCCGGTGGTTGACACAACGCGGGCGACATAACATTGTGTTAGTCCTCGGGCGACATGCTGGTTAGTGTGTTAACACTTTGGTGAACATTATATGACGTTCGTAGCATAACGTAATAAGCGTCATTACAAACGGTCAGAATTATAAATGATCATAATTGACACGTGTAATTCTGAAATCATAAAAAAACAGCTTGTAAAACAAATTGATTTTCCTATTTACTTTATTGAGTTGTTAATCTTTAATAGAATTTTGAAGAGTTTAGCACCAAAGTGATTTCCTTCTTTCAAGAACCTGACAAAATGATTTTATCATAAAGCGTGCGAAGAATTTGAGAAAATTAAATTTAGATCAGTCTTTTCAAACTTGTAAGAAAGTGGGTTAACTGCGCGATTATGATCTCCGATAGTACTTGAATCTTCCTACTGCAAACGCATCTCTCCGAACGTAGAGTTTATAAGATGGAATTTTCAGAGCGTCGCACATACAAAAGATACATTATTGTATGTCTGTTGGCCGTCGATCGTTGGTCGACTCTGCACTGAATACATATGTATGAAGGAGTTGGATTTATTACTGAGATTAGATTTATTGTAGCGTAATTTATATATTTCACTTCTCTTGTTACTGTCGGACTTTCCACATCGCGAAATAACTTCATGTTTCGTGAAATGAGTCGCCTAGGACGGACAGTATTTCCCACTATTAGATGTTTTTAATTTAAATCGGTAGCAAATATGTATACTACAGTGACAATAGGTTTTTCTCGTCTGAACGTTTACTTCTTGGCTCATATTTTCCATTGAGGAAAATGTTTAGTTAAAAATGCACAAACCAAAAGATTCTGATTATATCTATCAGAATTCCGGTTATCTTAACTAGAATTTTAGTAGATTTAATTATAAAATTTTTTAATAATTTATAATTAGAAAATTTTCTATTTTCTATTTAGTTAAAATCTATACTGAAATTCTAGTTGAGATAATCAAAATTCTGATTAATTTAATCAGAAACTTCTGATTCTGATTAATTTTCAACCAAATCATTTTTCTTACAATTAGTGTGAGAGAGCTAGGATTAAAGTAGTGACTTTCGGTTCTCAGATAGTTCGGCATCAGTAAAGCTCTACTTTCCTTCTTCAGTAATTAATAAGTGTCTCATTTTATATGCTCCAATTCAAAGTAATGAAATTTTATTAGATGAGTACAAAGCGATATCGACCGATGCTTTGACAGCCATCCGAAATGCGCCTCATTATTCCGGTAAGTCTGTGCGCTTGTTATCTTAAGGACTATATTCTGACAGCCTCTGTCTCAGAAGAAGGTTGAACGAGTTTATTTCCGCTCTATTTGTAAACCACGAAGCTATCCTGTTTCATAATCCAATTTTTGTGCAAGATACAACAAAAAATCTGACACAATTTCCAGATAAAACAGTATAAACATGATACATTGAAACATAAAATTTATTTCATCGAGAAAAAATTAACTTTGAAGCTGAAAAATCTCATTAAGAACGTCTGTCGTGGTTTTATAAACATTGTGATAAAATATGCGGCCGATAAAAAGAAGCGCAAGATGAAAAAGATTTTAATTAAAATATGTTCAATATACTTCCGCATCATTCAATATGCTTAATTTCCGCATCGAGACTTGCTATGATCTCTTCGTTAGAAGCACAAAATCAAATTTAATCACGTCTGCAGTGAGCGTCCAGATGCTCAAGTTTCGCACAAATAACGTTATAATATATCGAATAAAGACCCACGTTCATCTATTACACTACAAAATAAGCAAATTTGTCTGAAACACGTGTAAATTGCGCATGGTGATGCAATGTACATTGGCAATAAATCATTTGCTATCGCAATATTAATCATTGCTGACACAAAATAAATAAACCATTTTTATTCCGGGTCTATTTTATTAATATTTTAATGGAGGGTAAAAGTGAAATATATGTAAATTTAATCGATTTAATTTTATTTTAAATTCGTACTATAATTTATAATGCGACAAAAATATGAAATAAAATTCTACTGATAATTAAATGCTTCCGATCATAAATTATAATTCTGCAAACGATGAATTGTGTCTGAACTATAGAAGGAATAAAATTATGAAAATTATATTGTAAAGTATATGCATACGTTCTCATACATCATTTTTCAAAGCCGCAAAAGCAAAGTTATCGAATATCCTGCAGGATCACTGAATGAATAATGAATGTTGCATTGTGAGTTTGCTACTGCAAATATCATTAAGTGCTGAGGTAAGATAGCGAAGTTTCGACTTTGTTTCTCCACGGGTGAATCTATCATGAAGGAGTACCAATACTGACGTGCGTTCGACAACTTTAATTACTTCTCTCGTTTAGCTGTATATTTTGGAGAGAGACAAAATAAGATAGAAAGAAAAAAAATCGAATGTTCATCGAATTTTTTAAAATAGAAATTTCATCCTAATTAATTATATGTATCCGATAAAATGTATTTTGCGGAAAATTTCACGTGCGGAATTTTCAAGTGCAATTGAATTTTTCAAATAGAAGTTACGCGTTTCAACGATTACGATTTGTTGCAATTTTTCTCGATTTCTTTCTCGTCGAGAGCCCTCAAGAAGCCTTGCCAAGCTTACAACGACCACTCCACTTTATATCAGTTTATCACGTACTCGCCATTTACCTTCCAGGGATTTAACTTTTTAGATCTACTTTCTGTATCGCGCTTTTTCCCCATTCTTCTTTCTACTGTCATGTGGTTTTTCCAAAAAAAAATATATCCGCAGCACAATCGTTTTAAAAATGTAACTTTTACAAACAAATTTTTAACGTCAAAGCAATTCTTAATGTCAAAACCAAAAAAATTCTACGTTAAACGACTTGGTTGAATATTTTTAACGTAATAAGATGACGTGAGAGAAATTCTGTACGGCAAAAACTCGAGACGATCAAGAGAAATTCACCGCGGCACTTTGTCTCCATAATGATTTTGCGTCGCTCCCTGACCGTAAAACTTTCCGAATACTTCCTTGCACGTACTTCTCCGCACCTGCATTCTTTTTATTATTTTTATCGGATGACAAGCTTCCAGCCACAGAGGAAAAGGATTTACAAGAGATACGCCGCGGCTCACCACTTACAGACAAAAATTGCCTCTCGTTCCGATAACGGAACTTAAGTGGTTACATGAGTAAATCTCCTTTACTAAAGTTCCTGAATCACCGAAGTTGCTGCGATCGACTGGTAGCAACATACAAACTGATAGCCCATAAAAAACACTTCTACTCTTAATGATCTTAATCTTAAGTGATTGTATCGCACAGAAACGACTTGATCCTCTTGATCCTCGAACTTGGCGATAACCTTTTGCCACGATAGAAAAAAAAATTATTTTGATATCCCTCTATATTGTCTCTTCCGAGTTTGGTGAAGAAGTCACAGCACACATTCGAAAAATAGCGAGAAATATAGTAATATTTCCATAAATGGAAAAATGGGGACGACTCTAATTGAGTTGTGTCATAAACGTGGCTGACACGTCTTTAAAATCTCACTCATGTGCTCTCTTAAAAGTTTTCCTCTGGACGTAAGGTACACAAATCAATGTTTTCGCTCAAATATTTGCCCGGCTTTAACGTCGTTCCTTCAACAGAGATTCATATATATCCCGAATCTACTGAAATCCTCCTCGGGATTGTATTTCTCATGAAAAACCGCGCGATATTTTACCACCGCAAATTGCACTTACTTATTAACACATTGGATCGTGTGACACGATAAGAACAAAAAGGAGCAATTTCTATTTTGTTGTCAAAATAAATACTGTGAAAAACATGAGTTAACATATCAAAGGGATTTTTCTATGTCTAACAAGCTAAAATATTTTAATTGTAAAATCTTGCGTGCATGAACAGGGGAAGCTCACCTGGAAAATGGTGACCTTCTTCAACACCGTGAGGTTCACGTGCAACGCCAACTCGGTCTTGAGCTTGTCCGGAAGTAGACCGAGAGCGGTATTGATGTCACCCCCGCCCTGTATCCGGCCGCGCGACCAGCTGTAGTCGTACCATCTAAGCACCCGTCGTTTCATACCACCCGGCACCTTGTGATGTCTCATGTAGGTCTTGGCGCCATCCAGAAGCCTTTCAAATTCAAGACGGTTCGCATTCCTGTTTGTGATGACGTTGCCAACTTGTCCGACGATTGTCGCGAATATGAAAACGCCAATCAAGTAGCTGACTATCGTGAATACATATCTGCAAATCAAGAAAGAAGAGCCGATCAATTCGAGAGGGATGTGATCAATGTTCTCCGTTTATGAACGAGAGAGCGGGCCCGAAGCTTTCCTTCTCTTTCTTTTATTTTCTCCGTTCTTTCTTACTTGCCTTCCTCCTCTCCCTCTCTCACCCTTCTCTTTCTTTCCTCTCTCTCTCTCTCTCTCTCTCTCTCTCTCTCTCTCAGATTATATTCTTCCACTCTCTCCTTTTCATCCTCTCAATCATATGCACTCACTGACATGTACAGCCATACATACACGCACTCACATACACACTGCATACGAACAACCGCAGACATCTGCTCTCGTACCCTCTATTTGATCTCTTTGCCAATTCGCAAAACGGAAAGAGCGGTGGTGGAACGTGTACTTTGCATTCAGCTGCAGAACCATTCATTGATATTCTGACTGAACGTGATTGCTGAATCAATGAATAGTCAAGTGTCATTATAGATCGTTAAAATTCCCATGATTCTTAAACTAGAACCTTAACGAACTCAGAACTTAAAATTCGTTCCTGACACAACTTGTTAATAGTTAACCGAGCGTTTAGACATTCTAAACAACGCATATTTAATCTCTTAGATAATATCTCAAAAATTTCACAATCGATAGATTAATCCAACATCGTAGAACTCTGAATCTTTAAAACTTTGTAATAATTTTAAGTTCGCAAAGATTTTAAAGAAAATATTCGTTTTCATTTTCCTGGCATAAATTTTATATTCTTTTATATTCTTTTGGATTTTAGCCAAGTTTTATTAGATTGAATTTTATATAGACTAGTTTCATTGATAATTCATGATTGAAAGTAATAGACTTTTAACAAGTCTATAACTACGGGAAAAAGAAAACAGACGGAATTTTCAAAAAATCTCACATTTTATTCAAGTTGAAAATTTACGAGATTTAAAGCTGCGGTTAAACCAACGTTCCGGAATTTCGGAACCATTATATTTTTTACCTAATGATACCTGTCTGATCTTTCTGACCGACATGCTCGCAACCGACAGTTCTCTTTGCTCTGTTTATCTACATTTCGCGATTCACCGTAACTTCAAAAGGTATTCTTACCTCTTTTCGTGTATCGACAACTGGCATACACATACAGATACAGATACGTATATGGAAACATACACACATAAGCACGCTTTTTCCTTCACAGCCTCAAACCGACTCAGTTTTCTAAAAAAACATTCTTTCGCTCTTCTTCCTTCTATTTCTTCCGGCACAAAATTCTCTCGCTTCCGCCGACCTCGAACTTTTCTCCTTTCAGTATTTCTCTCATACGTTCATTCCCTGTGATGGCCTCTCTCTACCCAACGTGCAAAGCCAAGAGCGATGTTCTATATCTTCTCTCATTGATTAATTGATACTCGAACCACTCTCCCTTTTATTCAAACATCAATAATTTCTTTTTAATATTTTAAAACAGAAATAATTGGTATAGATATATATAAATATATACATTTACACTGATTGATTATGTAAATATTTTTTCAGGTTATAAAATAAAATTAATATTTACTAATTAGCTAGTTTATAGAAAAATTCGAAAAAATTAAATCGCTCGTATTGTTCTGATTAAATACTTTTTCGTGATTAATTATGACGTGATTGACATCGCTTATTCCTAGATTGCTTCATTTTTTGCTTTAGATTGGTTTTTACTTCCGTCATTTATCACAGTTCAACGCCCTCATTCACGTTAAAATGTTCATTTGATCTTTTCGGTTTCCTAATCTAATTGCTTAATCAAGCTATATTTTTTTATACATTGACGTTCTCACAATCTGTTTTTCTTTTTTATTAAATCGAATACGAATCATTTATTTGCTCATTTCGATCATGTTCGATTTTCATTCCATCGATACGAACGTCTTTGAAACAAATTGCGATTGAAAAATCACATCAGTGTGCGAATTCTAAAATTTTAATTGCGAAATTTTAATTAATGAACGTGTTTTTTATTCTAAATAAAATATTCCAATTATATATTAACTATAAGTTAGTATATAATTGGAATACTTTATTAAATTAAAAAATATATTATGGACGAGCGGATAAACACAAAAATAGTGAGACACCAGCAGAACTGCTAAAGCCTCCCAGAAAACGAAATAATTAGAAATTATGAATTACAGAGAAATGAAACAATAAAAGCGTATCTTGTCTAATAAACGCAATAGAGAGTAGAAGACAAGAATGCTTAAAGTATAAATGTAAGATATAAATAGAATAGTAAAGAATTATTATACAAAGTAAATAAAGACAAGTCAAATAAACAGAATTTTTACAGAACATACGGAGATAGTTAAAGTATAATATATTCTGTAAAAAATTATATAAATAAACAATAAAAATAATGTTGAAATATATACGGTTAAGATGATACGAACTTCGCGATGGCATTAATTAATTAATTCAGTACTCCTTGTAATTTAATTTTAAATGCAATGTCTAGTTTCGTTGTACAGTCAAACTTAAAGATCCGAAATAGCGCGTGTAAATCAACATATGATTCAAAGAGACACACGCCATAATCTAGACAATTGTGCGGAAATGCGGCGAGCTCAGCAAACACTATAACTATTGAGAATTGAGAGCGGAAGTGACCCTCCCTAGGGAAACCCTCAGGGCTACGAGTTCGCAGTCGAATCGTGAGAATGCAATTTGCGATTCGTTCGACATTACTCGAGATAAAGCGAGATCAAATTTGACCGGCTAAAATGAGATTCCAACCGATCGTTTTCTCACCGTCTAGAGAGTTCTGCAGATCGACTTTCCTGCAAGTGCAGAATACCCATCAGATCATTAAACAATCTTGCCGCCAGGCTACAAGTCAAGTAGCCGGAAAGACGTGCGATGTTAGAAGTATTTAAATCAAAAAGTCTGCGATCTCCGAAGTTATAATTTGTTTCTCGCATGCGGACGATCTCAAAACAACTTTGGGATCGTTTGTTGTTAGTGATAAGATAAACGGAGACCAATTAGTAGACAATTAGTGAACATGACACAATTATTGAATAAAATGACAAAATGTTCAGTATTATACTTCTAATAATGTATACAACTATAAGTAAATTGTTTAAAAATTAAAATTTAATAATATGAATTTATTTAGAATTATACATACTATTAAAAGCTAAATATTTAACATTTTTATTACTTCTTTCAATTGGATCATTAACTTCAATTGGGTACATTTATACTTCATATCTCGATGGGACTTATTTTTTCCTAATCCACGCGCGGTGGAAAATTACTTATACTATTTTATATAAGACAAGTTAATGAAATATAGATGACAAAATAAAGAGAAAATTTTTTTATAAGATTATAAATTTTTTAATAAATGCAAATTAATATCTTGAAAATTTTACTTTGATATATATTCGGTAAATATAGTTCTCATATTCTTGTCTTAGAAGATATTTAGTCCTGGTATAATGTACAGATTATGTTCCCGTTGAAGCGACAAAGGAGCGCGTGTATACTGTACAAGCACCGTGTAGATCGTACAAACTTGTTTCGCTGACAGTACAAGTTCCGCAAAAGCTCTTGCAATTTCTCGATCGCTTAGGTTAGCATGCCAACAGCTTATGAGCTCTATAACTTCGTTCATCGCCATCGTTTTAATTGGTGAAACCCACTGCCAACTTTAAAACCAAACAGAAAGAGAGAGAGAGAGAGATCTTAGTCCGACGAGCTCTGCTTTCGCAAAATCCCTTTCAGCGTGGACGTATTGGTAATCCCCGATATTTTAATCAAGCAAGCAAAGTAATCTTGCAGGTTCTCATTTCATTGAATCGTCTCGTAAAATGTATTCAAAGAATCCAAGAATGAGGGTGATCCCTTAACTCACTCCTTGAAAATGTTCCTCGCGGTATGCGCGTCCGAGGGAGAATTTTAATTCTTGGGAAAT
>Ga0157362_1000548_pt1 | contig 13136 bp, 8 predicted proteins | sample AttlaeALBM3_FD_111480 | JGI IMG/M metagenome (GOLD analysis project Ga0157362, IMG submission 111480) | Fungus gardens microbial communities from leaf cutter ant in Ribeirão Preto, State of São Paulo, Brazil - Atta laevigata ALBM3 | ecosystem: Host-associated > Fungi > Mycelium > Unclassified ... | reverse complement strand
CTACATTAGTCCGTTCGAAATTGCTTGTGGATCAAAAATTATTTTTATTTTACATTTTGCGAAAGTGTTATTATTTTTCATAAAATTTTTATAAACGACAAAAGAGATTAATAAAGATTAGATATTTTTCATATATGGAGATACTTTGGCTGTCATTATCTGAAATACAATTTAAGCATAGTTCAAGAGTCATCAGTGACCGCTGAACAGTATTCAAAATTGATATCAAAGGATGACCAGTTTATGAACGATAATGGAACGATGGTATAAAGTTTCTACCTTCATGCATCTAGTATCAGCTGTGATGCACATCATATTGACGATCAATGGACGCACCATGAGTATCATAACCGCACCCAAAATCATTAGGGGATCGGAAACTGATTAAGGGGAGAGGAGTTAAGCCCGGATCAAGCTATGAAAGAGTCACGGTGGTCCCTCATTGTCGAGCCGACCTATTCATTTATCGCATTATCTGCTTGGTTCACGTGCGGTTGATACTCATCTATAATTTCGCGCCTGTCGGCGTCTCTTGCAAAATCCAACTATTTATATTAGTCACTGGTACTTTGTTTTTCACAAAACGCTAAATGAAATTAAAAAAAAAATACGATGGAAAGAAATATTCAAATACGGCTCATGAAAATTTCATAACTTTTAAAGAAGAATTTATCTTGCAATAAGTGGATGAGTCAATCGTAGATTGTATTATTTATAATATAAGTGCAATCACGAAATTAATTGTCCGGACAGTGCGCTATTATATTGATAATTTCTTTGAATTGTTATCTGAGTATTACAAATTGTGGTTCCAGGTATATTACGGCACTGATAGTTTCACAATCAGTTATCCAAATATAATTGTAAACTATCAGTGCCATAACGCATACATATAAAACCACATTTTTAACATCCGAAAAATAATTTGAAGAAATCATCGATATGGCACAATAATGTCCGTACAATTTCATATATAAAACTGCATATAAAACTGCATTGACAAATTTTTGATATTTTTAAAATAAAATTCAAAAACGAAACAAAAAGTTGTATACAAAAATCTTTCTAAAACGAAAGATGATAGCTTTTAACATCTCGCCCTGCGATCTCTTGCAATAATATGCAATATTATTACGACGGTTTAATTTGACGAGGGTCTGAACAATACTGATTTACAATTGGACAGAACGTCGCTGGCATAATCCTTGAGTATATCAGGGGTACCCACGCTTCGACAAAAAGCGTTCCCGACTACAGAACAACGTAGGGGTGAGATGAGTTTTGAGGCAGCCCCGATTTCCTGGGACATATGCGCTCTAGAGCAGCGTTGAGTAATTGTTGCGATTTATCAAAACGATATGTCGAGACCGTACTAAGGGCGGTCAGCTGGCGCATAATCTTCGTAGGAACATCGAGGGATGACGAGGCGCTGACAAAAAAGAAATCGGTTTTGCTGGAGGGATACAGAATAACCCTTCATTTTGATAAATCTTTTACAAGAAGTAGCTTAGTGTAATTTTTCTTTATGCATAAAACTCGGTTTATAAAAGTTTCTCCTTGAAAAATGATACAATGTACAATTCAATTTAATATGCACCGAGTCAAATGGATAAAATGTGGACCAATTGCAAGCTTTGGATAAATGAGGCAATATAATTTTCAATGATAAAATTAATCGTTATAATTGTAATTTAATATATAACTAATTATGACCAATATAATTAACATATTACATTAATAACAATAATATGATATGGTATATCTTACGATGTAATAAATAGATGTCAGTTTTCAATGATCTTGTGACAATTATTAATTTTATTATTGAAAAATTGTTCCATTAAATCAATAATTTCTTATAATTTGATTCTTCAATACATACTCCAATACTCTTTCTATTATACTATATATATTAGTAAAATGTTTTCTTTGCTTTATTATATTTTCAAGTTAACGAATATCTTGTCCTTATTAATTATAAATGGATGATATTGAAAAAATATATATATAACTTATTATTTATTATAATAAATATATAAATTAATAAATCTAACAATTAATGTGTATGCGAAATATTTTGTGTTATTACAAACAGAATGTATAAACTAATCGCAAGGGAATGTTGTAAAACTGTATGATTAATATATATAACTCCATTAATGTATTCCCTTCGCAAATGCATATAACTGTCCCTGGGGTAAAAGTAAAACATAAATATAAACATAATGTAGATATGTTTACGGATCTATTAAATTCTACGCATAATCCAATATTCGTAAAATAACGATGTTGGTTTAAAGAAACACTATACATATGTATACTTTCTCTTCTTATAATTTATTCTGTGAATCAAAACATGCTTACTATGCAGAATCGATTAATCCACAATTTAATTCCGTGGTCGTCTCATGACTCCACACGCGGAACCGATTCGTTAGGAAAATTATCCAAGCTCAAGCTCCGAAAGGGTGAATCGTTTCTGGCACACACAGAGAGTAAAGACGGAATAGATAGTGATGATTCGTGCAGAACGCGTCAGCTACCGAGGGAGAGTTTGTCAAAGTGACCGGTCATGACTCGGCCGTGCTATCAGTTGGCTATCATTCCGGTTTGCATTCAGGAACGAAAGCAGAATGTATTCGAGTGGCTCTATAGCCGCCTTGGGAATAGTCGCTTTCGAGGTTGCATGCACGGGGATGCTGTGTACCCCCTTTGGTATACATGTACGTGTACGTGAAACCCTATGTGGGTTGCATGTGTATTCGTACATACACACGAAGCTTCGCTACTCGGTCGCTCCCTCCTGATTGCACATACGTGATACGCGTACGGTATGCGAACGACTCGGCTTCCGAAAGCCGCGTTAAGGCTGAGCTTCAAGGGTGCGATATCGTGATATTTTCGGGGCATCGATACTATTTTTTTTTTTCAGCTTCACCTCAAGTATGTAAACGCCATATTTTTTTACAGATTACTGAAGTTTGTCACTATATACATTATTATATATGTACAAATTGTTCTCTGAATAATTTGTAAATATTATTATTTAATAAAATTGAACTGAAACAATGTTATCAAAAGAGATCAGCATTGTTAATAATTTCCTTCTTTAATTTAAAATTTTAAATCTTACTTTAATTTAAACAAAATTGATTTTTTCCACGTATCTTTTTTTATTTAAAAAGTGTTGAAATATCTTAAAAAAAATCGATTTAACTTTATAGAAATTAACGTAAATACTAGCAAATCAGTCTTGTTAATTTCTTTAACAAGGATTTACATGAAGAAGAGACAGATTGGACTATCGCAATGAGAAATTACTTGCGTATGTGATGACATGTAAATGGATGCATTTAATCGAGCGTGAATACACCCGCGTGATACGCATATATTGTGCAGGAGCCTACGATCCATGAAATATACGTCAAAGGAAGGTTTTCAGGGATACGCTGGACATAGGATGTTATGATTACAAGTCCACATATAATAGTAACGATTTGAATAACGATGCTGTCAAACGATAGTGGTATGTATGCGCATGCGACAACGATCGTTCGCAATGCACATGGCGCATCGATCAAATATTACAGCGTTTAAACTGAGCTGCGGTCATTAATGTTTCAAATTATTTATTTAACGAACCATATACATTGCGAATGGTTAATGTACAAGCTATTGAAAGTGTTATGTTACGAAATGAGCTTTGATAAACCAAACTGCAAGCTTGAAATTAAATCTTTTTCAGAATGATTCGAGAATCGCAAAACCTTCCATAAAGCACAACAAGTCATACACAAATTGCGCGCACTGTTTCGATATGCAACTATATTTGCCGAATTTGTCATACGTTTTGCGGCGATACATAATCTCGGCGGAAATAAACATCTGTCATATGTGCGCGCGGTCGAGAAACGCTCTGATTAAAATTGTACGCATTTCGTGAGTGAACATGCAAAATAAACGCGTCAGATATATCGAAGCGCATTGCAAGAACCAAACAAGATTTATGTTATTTCATGCGATTTATTTTTCGTGAGCGATTCAATGGGTGCCGCTAATATCGTGAATTGAAATCATTTTGATTGCGTCGTTACGCATACTGTGCGTTTATACGCGTCCGTGGAAAGCGCAGCGACGATAACTGGCGGTCACTGGCGTGAATATGCATGGCTAAAAATCTGCACGTGCGAATCGATAATTGGATTCGCCATTCTCCGCGGCACTACCGGCGGAGACGCAAAAAAGTGCAGTCGATTGCACATGCAACTTCTTCTCCCGTATAATTTTACCAGTTTTACTGATTTGCGTTGTACTTCATTTTTCTTTAAAGATAGCACACTCCATTTTTGCTAAAAATATCGTTTATTGAAAAATACACGTGGATTCTATGATGAGCTCAAAATTAATTTTGTCTGAATGAATAGGACATCAAATGTACAAGTTTCAAATGTTAATATCTTAATTAAGTTTTAACATTAAATTTATTTTCATTATTAAATATGTATATAATATAATTAAAGTTAATTGAAAGCTAAAAATTTTTTCCTTTTTATATACATAATTAATCAAAATCTTTTTAATCATCGGTAATTTTGTAACTGTCTTCATTTTGTAACTTGTTTCATGTAATTGTAAAAACAGTTATCTTTTAGCTTTGTTTTCTATGCGTAAATAAATATTCGTTGATAATTTATTTTCAAATTTATTGGACAAACTAAAATTTTGATTAATTGAATGTACAAGGAGGAATCCACCTATGCCCAGCTATTTTGTAGTTTATACACGGTGAAGAGTTTAGGGTCGTTCGAAGGTAAGTTTTTCCTGGCGGGACCATTTCTACGAGTTACGAGAGCGCAGTCTTGAAAATCTCGCTTAAGGGATTCGTCCGGGTTAGAATCGTAAACGGAGAAATCCCCGACCGTAGGGACGAACCCTAGAAACGTTCGTAGACGAGAGATAAAGGACAGGAGTGGTCCCGAGCTCCCCTCTCCATTTTATCCGTCCATCCTTTGATTTATTTAATTTTGTTCCTCGATTTATAGGAGATTGCGCACATCGATACTATTCAGCGATCGAAGTATACCGATAAGTCGACCGAACAGGACGCAGAAATCCGATACGTCATAAAATCAATCATACTTCTAAAATTACCGCCAGGATAAAGTCTTACGTTGCGATGTGAAAAACAAATATTGCTATTCAATTTTATATGCCCGGTGTCAGTGAACTGGTATGTATGTACCAAAAATGTACAATTTCTATTAAAAATAACTACACAAATACGAATGACAGAATCGACTCCATTCCTCTATAACTTTTGTTGTCTGTCATTACTAAAATATTCATGAAATGTCTATTACCAACGCACATAATGTCTTTTTTCAGACAATGTTAGAAATTCTATTTAAGTTAAATTGATAAAAATTATCTTGCTAAAAATAATTGCGATACCTCTTATTACCCATATAATCAAAATTTTTACATTTCTATTTACATCATCCGATGTCATCATATTTTAAATTTCAGTATACACATTAGGAAAAAAATAAATTTCAACACAATAGTAATTTATAAAAGTTTTTGCTGTTGTCATATGTCAATGACACAAGCCAACTTATATTTTTAACTAGTCCGAATTTAAATTTATTAAATGAGAACTGACAGTTCTCGATCCTTGTTCACACCCACGCGAAAAACAATGACATGCTCCAATATGATACATATAATAATTGACCGGGGAGGCACAGCGCAAGGCAAATGCGATTTTTGATACGCATAATAATATACAGCGAGACTTGTCGAATCAATAGTGAAATTTATAATTGGCGCAATTAAATTTTGCGATCACATGGTCAAGCGAGACGAGAAACTCGCTCGCTTAGCCGAATATTTATAGGTACGAATGTGAAATAGCTCAATTACCTTTAAACGCATTGGTACTAATCGGAAGGAATCCCGGATTTTAATCACGCTTATTTCACATTCGTACCATAAACGATTAATATGCATCAATTCGCAATATATGCGAGTACGGTCTCATAATAACGAGATTACCCTTGATCGAACTGACAACTCAAAAGGTGCTAAACCAATATGACCCGAAGAGGATGTCCATCTCGTGCAATTTTAACTAGAGATAATATCTGCGCGCGCGAAGCCGGCTAACCGTTCAATCACACATACACGACGAACATTCGTTCGGATCGATAGAAACTCTCAAAGTGTTTCTCGCGTTCACTCAAACAATGGCTGCGATCTGCTCTTTTTAACCGATCAGCTTTTAGCCACAGACGATTTCGGCAAGCAGGAGGACGAGAAAAAAAAAAGCTCCGGCGACTAACTCGGACCACGCCAGACGGAGTTTCACTTTTAATTAATTGAATTCCATAATCTAATCTGGCTTCCGCACGGGCGTTCATAGCATAGCGACCCCGGTCAAAACCCGCACGTTCGCAAATGAACTGCAGGAACTACGCGTACACGTGCACGTTACACATCCACACGTACACATCCACATGCAGCTGTCGGGGCGCGGTGCATTCAAATGGCGTCGTCAATAAGCCAGCCAGTCGATTTTCCGTCTCGATAAGGTCACGATAAAAGACACCCTCACGTGTACACACGTACGACCGGTTGGGGATCTCTTTCGTCGATCATCCGTGTTTTATCAGACCGGAATTATGCCACCCTGGTCCGTAGGTGCGCGTATTCTCGGACGACTTGGTCCAATCGAGAGCGGTCGTAGATCCACGCAAATGCAATGGGAAGAAAATCTATTCGGGAAGGAATATCGAGGGCCGTCCGCTATCCCTCGCACCCATATGTCTGACTGTACGACGATTCATCCCTCTGAAGATCGACGCGATCTCGAAAGGCGCGGGTGGCCACGGTAGGATTCCGGGCACGTAAGCTTTTCCTATTTATTGCACCTTTTTCGGCCGGCCGGCTTCGCCTAAATCATTGCGCATCCCCTTATTGAATGGGAAGAACGAGATGCATGGTTTACAGCCGCCGCCATTCGAGAAGCGCCGGCTCGTCCCGTGCTCGAGCTTCGTCCTTCTTTGCTGACAGCCGTGAATAAAGTTTCCAATATCCCATTCGATCGGACGCCCATCGTGCTCGAAGAAGAAGTCTGAGAGAAAAGTCCGGAAAAACTCTTTCTCGGCGACGTTCTCTCGTGGCTCCAACAGCTCTAACTTGTCATCTCGCTCCTTTTGCAGGAAAAGAGAAGAGAAAATCAGGAAAAGCTAGAACGTAAATCGTGATCGTGTCGAATGAGATGATTTTTTTTTTAAATTTAATACAGAATTTGATAATAATGTAACATATCAATTAATAATTAACAATGAAATAACAAATTGATAACGAAGATCAGATTGTCCTCTTAGATATTGTAAAGGTGCGGTATCGTTTTGCATGACCGAGTTTCTCAATTAAAGATAAGGATAATTACGACGGCAATTTCCGCGATATGTGCGTGGTTTTGTGCATAGTTAGACGGCGTACAGAAGACAATGGACCGTTTCCCGCTATTCCGATATCACGTCGATGCAATTGTATGGGCAACGTTGAGAGTACTCTGGAAGTAGCTATTTTGAGATAGATTCTCTGCAGGCAGAATTTAGCGCGTTTTAATATTAGATTTCACCTGGTTGGACGCCATCCATACTTTTGACCGCACAAATGAGAATATACGCGATTGAATAAGTCAAATTCACTCTCTTGGTCTCTCTGAAGTAGCACGAAACTATTGAAGAGATCTTATTTCACGACTTTGTAATTAAGTTTCACCTGATATTGCTAAATAATTTTACATGGTATAATTTTAATTTATCACAAAAAATATTTATTTCGCTAATATCGTGTAATGATCCATTAAATCGTCATTTAATTTTCTAGTATAATTCTATTCATCAATGTGATTATTTACATTTAAATCTTATATTTAAATTCTATATAAATTTATTATTTTCTCCTCAAACCACAAGAAGTTCTATTTATTTTTAGATAAAAAATATATTATTGTTAAAAATAATTAAAAATTTAAGCTTTTTAGCAATTATAATCAAGAACACAAGTATATAATAATTGATAATAGCAAAAAATGCTAATCAATTAAAAATATAATGATAAATTACATCCCCACACTGAAAAAAATTTTAGTCAAATTTTAGTCATTTTTAGTCCAATAAATTATCGTTAATCAATGTCCGACTTAATTCATTGATACAATAAAACTGGATTCATTTATATAATTATATATTCATTCTTGCAATGAATTTTTGCATTGAATAATAGTTTTATAACATAAATTATAATATTCATTGGATTCATTGGAGAATTCATTGGACCAAAAATAATTTCATATTTTTTCATAATTCAATGAATATTTTATTGTATTTACATAGAGTGCACTTTATTTTTAATTTGAAAAGATTAATTCGCTGCAGTTTCTCAGATCGTTGGTGCAATGGGAAAGTTAATTCGGCTGGGTTAAACTTCGCTTGACCAATGACCTTACGCAGTCAAATATGCGTCTCGCATCGAAACGTCGAGAATCGTGAGGGCCCGACCCTTCGCGAGAGGTCGAAACTCGGGATTCGTCGGTCAACCGTGCGAAAGAGGGTAAAAGGGATTCTATGTGCTCTATCGGTCCTTTTTGCCCGACGAGGTACGAAAATCCAAAAGGGTTGCTATTTTTTCTCCCCTCCTCGGTTAAGGAAGCCAGCGGAAAATTCTTTGAAAGCGGCTGGTGCCGCGGATTACTTTGCGCAGTGCAGTCGCGGAGACCGAAAGGGGGTTGATCAAAGGATACGATCGAGGGAGGTTGAAGTAATATCCGGCGATCCAGGTGTTAATGAAGGGAGTTCAAAGGACGCTCTCTCGCCAGTGGGCCGCGACAAGTAAAAAAGGGCCATCGACGCGCCTCTCGAAGGGACTAATGGCGACAGGCTGAAGGAGCTGAACAAGATTTTTCCTCAACTGTGCTGGATAAAAACGTAAACACGATGCAATGGGTATTCTGAAGACGGTTGACAGAGATTTCAACCTCCATTCTCTCTCGTCGGTCTCTTTCTCGGTAACATAAATATCTTCACAAGTAATTTCTACAATTTCTATGATGTAACGTAGCTGCGAGTTTATTTCCGTCCCTTTTGTTGCTTCGAGTGTTCTCAACTTGTAGACGTCTCTTCCTTTTCCATCTGTGCTGCCTCTCTTCGCTTCTCTCTATCTTTGTTGCTCTTCCTTCAGCAGAAACACATGGTAATTCTGGAGAGAGCTTTGCACAATTAAACTTCACGTCATGATTCCGCCCTCGCGTGCTTATCGCAACCGGACAATGCGGAAGGTGGTAAGCGAGACGTGCTTAGAAGGACGGTGGAACAATTAAGACTAATTGCAATGTAGTACAACGATCAGACATTTTAATAGCACGAGCTAGGGCATATTAATTCCACGTAAGAGTTTGAAACTTGAATTCATTCTTAATTCGTCTTTTATGATTCCGAAAATTATTACAAGAGTGTCTCCCATCATATTACACTTTTAGCGCTGAAGCCATTTGGTTTTAATTTTGTATAAGCATTCAATATTGTTAAATTTATCGATAAATGAGAAAGTACACATCATAATTCTACTTTATTAATTTTTATACAAAACTAACTCAAGGTATTCTATTTCATGACGAAAATAGTACTGACTTCAGACGCACTTTGTTTTAGATTCGCTCGTCTCTTATTCGAGGCATTGCACAAGGGATTAAATTGTGTCTCATAAGATTTTCGCATCACTACAGAGTGCCATATAGTGGCATTCATTCATGCGAGTTTATTTTTAATGAAACAATTGGTTCAATTATAGAGGCTCTGCACGTTTGGGAGTGCTGTATGTACTTAGTTCTCAACGAAATATATAAGATTGTACCTTGTATATGTGCGTAAATTGTATAAATGCATAAATGCTAAATAAAATTAATAAAAAATTTAACAAAAATATATATTAAAATTAACGACGATTAAATCTTAAATTAAACTAATCATCGATATTTTCTTATGTTATGATGAAAAATGAATCGATGAAAATGAGAGAAAGAGAAAAAGAGATAAAAAATAGTTATATAAGTTACACCATCTGTACTGTCCATAAAACTTAATGTTTATAATATCGTATATTCCAAGCAATATAAAATTATTAATTGTAATTCAAAACTTAATTATTGGCGAAAGCTCTTGGAACAAGTTGTTTGTTCGGTACTATAACAAGCTTATGTACTAGGATACAAGTTTCACGACAGTTTGCTTATTAACTATAGCCTTAGGATGATTCACATGTGAATCGGGCTGCGGTATAAGGAACACGTGCAACGCATAACGCATGTCGTTATACTGGCACTCCTCGTCCGGTCGCTGAGAATGTAAAAGCACAAACGACTTTTAGTATCTAAATCCCGACACGATTGGCTACGAGTTTACGACCGCGGCAGCTTCGCCGTTAAAGCAGTTATAGTAATTAGTTGTCGTGTTATTGACAACGTGCAATCATGATTGTATGCAATTCCATCGCCGTATAAATAACAAAACAGACTAATAATAATGTTGCACATCCACCTTTGGAATTATAATTAAACGCAAATCACTTTTCTCGCTCCACAGAACTTTCATACAACTTTCTTGGTGCGTAAAATATAATCGGTTTACGCGCTCCCATCATAATTACGATAAAAGTAATAACGATTTATTAAAGCATTTTCGGGGATACATAACGTGTTTGAATCGTTTCTGGTATTCTTTATATGAAAATTGCAATGTTCCATTATTAAACGATTAAATGTTTTGAAGCATTAGATAATGCATTAAAGTTTTGCATATAAATATACAATAAAAAATAATCATAAAAAATTATTTTACTTCCATGGCTATTATTCAATTATAACAAAAATGTTAATTAAAATTATAATTATGTTATAGAATTTATATTATATTAAATTCAAATATGGTATCGGATTTAAAATTAGATAGTGTCTATTACGAGTATGCTTTTCGTGGAAGTTCTCCAAGGGAAACATTTCTATGCAGATGGAGCCTAACAGACACGACAGTCGAGACAATTAAGGCATTTTTCGGTAATTAACTGAGCATGTCACGCGCCGGCCGTCGTCCGTGCATCAAATGAGGAGCCTTGTTTCTCTCTTACTCGTGATCTCGAAACTCGTGTGCGGCCGAGTCGTGTGCAATCTTGAGACTTGAAATTCATTACACTCGACTATGAAAATGATTATAGTGATATCTATTTTAAATTTTCTAAGACAACGACCTATCGCAAATGGTCTTTCTTGGAAGAACTCAATTTGATCTTAAAAATTTCGCGAAAATAAAATATTATTGAAACAGATCAAATTCCTTATATTTAAGACGGCAAAATAACGTTAATTATTATTATTATTATTTAAATCATTACTGGTATTTTTTCATTATTCTTATTCTTGTTATCTATTTATTTTCATATTTATATACTTATATTTATTTTTTATATTTGGAGACCATAATGATCATTTGTCAGATCTTAAAAACAAATTGCAGTTTAATTAAAATAAAAAATATTATTAATATTACACTATGACATTTAAAGAGTAATAACAAATATATATTAGATGTTTTCATGTTGACAGACATAGATAGCGAAAAATGTTAATAATGCACGCTAGTAATGCTCGATATTACATGAGGACTGCAGCTTCTGTTACATTGCTATTCATCATAATTTTGTTTCTCCTATCTTGTCGTTCTCATCCTTTTCCATAGAAAATAGTTCGGGAGTCGTCATGGTTGATTTAAAGGCACGGATAGAATGTCACATTTGATCAAACGTGAGAGCAGTGTGTGACAGCAGTTTAGAATTTCAAATAAGCAGACTGTTTTCAAAAGAGGTCAGTGCCTTAGCGTATCCATAATTTGTAAGATAAAAGGAATATATATCATTGTACACAACTGATATCGTTGGGCGCTGTCGGAATTAAAAGAGACGACACTAAGTACGTATAAAAATGAACTCTGTACTCTGTAGAAAAGCAGAATTGCCTCATAACTTTGCAGATATTTCCATCAACATGGAAATCAAATTAATTACGACAATGTTGTCACAAATAAGCTATCAGAAATGCTATCATGAATATTCGTGATCCCATTCTGCATTGAATACTCTAATATTTTTCCGATTAAGCTTTATACAATTGTATAGAATTAGCATATCTGAATTGCGTGAAAATGAAAAATATTATGAGAGAAATTTTCCTGTTGTCATCACAATTTAACGTAATTTGACTCTTACGTTAATTTAACATGCATTGCTACGTTCTTATGTAACAATGCATTAACCGGTCGTCAATGCGAGAGCGAGAATGCGACCATGTATGCACTTTTCCCTCGTGTATACGCATCTGCGCATGGCACGTGTCACCATTGGTTAAGTATCAGTTCAAGAATATCGGCTATTGTAGGGACCAATGAGAGATAAAAGATTAGAAACACACGTGGCCCGCGTGATCTGCCGTCTCTGACAGAAGCACGTGGCTTATGTCATCAAATAGAAGGAAATAGAAAAGATTAGAACAGTATAAAGAGAGTTTGTGCTCTTATCGCTAACCGATGCCACAGCAGGGATTATGCTGGATCTAACATGGAGATGATTCGATTAAGATTTTTTTGCGATGCCTGTGAAAGAGAAAGTGTGTGACGCATTCTCTATATAATTTAAAGCGTTCTTTTAACCGATTATATGATGTTTTTATAACGTTTTAATGTATGAGTTAATCCAATAAAAAATTAATTTGTTGATAAAATCATGAAATAAAAACATTAGAATCATTAAAGCACAAAAATATAAAATTAAAGAATTAATTTTGTTGTTCCATAACTGATATTATAATATTAAATATTGTAAGGTAATTGTTTCTACATTTTCTATCTCTTTGTTCTGGCAAATGTTATCATAATTAAATATATATAATAACATGTTATCACAGTGTATATAATGAAATAATAAATTTCAATGTAAAGCAACAGAGATAATTCTAAATGGTAAAACTTAAATACATAACAAGATAATATGCTATCTTTTTCTGATTCCGCGTAAACGGT
>Ga0157362_1000547_pt1 | contig 13137 bp, 12 predicted proteins | sample AttlaeALBM3_FD_111480 | JGI IMG/M metagenome (GOLD analysis project Ga0157362, IMG submission 111480) | Fungus gardens microbial communities from leaf cutter ant in Ribeirão Preto, State of São Paulo, Brazil - Atta laevigata ALBM3 | ecosystem: Host-associated > Fungi > Mycelium > Unclassified ... | reverse complement strand
CTGTTCATTCATTTTGTTTTGAAATAAATGCACAAAAAACGGATCGAATTAATTTGTACTCTCAATACTATCATTTTTTAAACTTTTGTTGTTAATAACTTTTTAACGAATAACAAGCGATAACTAAAACCTGTTGAATGTTAGCGTGACCTTGATAACATATGTCAAGTTTAAGATCATCGGAAAGGTTTCTTCGGAAAGTGAACATTTACCTTCATGAATTCATCATTAGTTTTTTTTCTGTTTATTTGGTATTATACCTTGAACAGATCTAATAATCTAATGTCTTTTTGTCATTAAATAAATGTTGAGTACTACGTATAAGTTCCAGAATTTTTTATTTCATGGGAAAATGGAGAAGAAGGTATAGAAAGATGCACACTCTTTTTTTGAGATATCGCTCTTAGGCAAGTGTTATAATGCACTTGAGTAAATCCTAGATAAGGATCAACAGTGCTGATACTGCAGTCTTTGTTCCTTCTCGCGGAGACTTGTCGTCGAGGAGCTTTGCAAATTCTCTAATCAGGATATCGCAACGGATGTGATGGAGCAGTTCCGTGTGAGGGAAAAATCATTACTTCCTCAAGTAATCTCTAGGTACCGATAATTAAAGTCCTCTAGAATGTAAGTAGGAGACTAATCACAACTGCACTAGAAAAATCAGAACAAGGGCTGAGTTCTCAGTTGTAATGGACATTGACAATCTCCAAGCAGAACTGACTCTACTCCGACGGAAGAACGGGCTCATTTAGCTCGGAGTTGAAGCAACAAAGGTTGAACAAGAAAGGAAATAGGGGACAACGGCATTGAAATTACCATCCATCAGCAATCCCCGTCATCTGTGATAATTTGGGAGATATTTATTGACAATTTGCGCCTCCGTTTTCCTTTAGGAATGTTAAATTCCTAATGGCGGAAGAAGAGTTTGCGATTTCAGATCTCTCTTTCGAAAGCTTATAGGGAGGCGAGTGTTGACCCGCCACCAGACAGAGAGAGAAATGAAGCGAGATCTATCTTCGAGAAGCTTTCAATAATTTCTTTCCCTCATATCTTTGTGAAGATGAAGTATGCGTAGCGTGATTTTAACATAATTCTTTTTCCTTCTTTTTCAAAAAACAATGAGAGAAGAAAAAGAAAGTGGGACGGAAGTTTGAAGTAAGGCGTATTTCTGATCACGTCCACTTTGAGTTACTTTCCAAAAAAAGTTATTGAACCTCCTTGCACGATGAGGAATGCTGCGACCATTCCCTATAGTAGTAATCATTAAATCAGGGGAACCTATTCTATGGCTTCTTCTTTGAGACCCAACTTCTTCTGTCTTATAATCTCAACTCATGTTTTCCTTCTTTCAGTGAGGCCTCAAGAGACCTTTTCTTTCTTCTATCGTCCTACTGAAAGAAGGGAAACATGGGTTGAGGTTATAGACAGAAAAAAGAAAACTCACGATAACTCACAAGGAGGCGGTGATAATTAGAACTAAACGCTCTCGCGATTGCACGCAAAGAGTAATCGGATCATTAAGGTCGATATTTCCTGGAGCATAAGAAGAAGAAAAAAAAGAAGAGGAGGAGTCTTTTCCAAGAAGTGCATAGTGACGGTTATTCCTGATTAAACAACGGCTGATATGAAGCCTATATCGTTAGAGAAAAGATTTCCTTGAAATGACTTGGGATCTCTAAGTGCTAATTTTGGATCGCTGGGCCTGACGGTGCGGCAAAAACGGATGCTCTCGCTGCAAGAAAGGCGATTAAATAAGGAAAACTATATAGTACTATAAGGCAAAGTAGACCCCGGGCAAAACAAACACTCATTACTCTATGTTAGTACACTATATGTTAGTAAAAATTGAAACAAACATAACCTCACCTGTTTATTGTCTGTCGCAAACAATTGAGTTATTAGGGGAACACATTTCGATAGATAAAGAATATAAAATTCGAAATCGACGATAAACTTTCGTTATTTCGAGGTGAGTTTTTCTCCATAAAATCACACTTTCATAGGATTGTAATTATTATATTGTGCCCTTTAAATGCATATGTGTTTGTTTGTCTTGATCTATCACGAATTTCGTAAAATAATTACTACTAGTTTTGATTTTATTTTGATTCTTTTTGAAAAATCCTTGCCGAACAAAATGAAGCCAATTTGCTGGTCACTTATTCATTTGCCCATCACTTATCTCGGTGGTCACAAAGATTTGCACATTCGGGCTAATTCCGGCGAGCGATCCCCACCACCGCTCGAATCACCGAGCGCCACGTAACGCCCTGGATTAGGAGCGTCCCTAAAAATTTCTATTGTTAATTTATTCATAATTTATTCCTTAATGATATACTTATACAATACCTTAACGTAGTTTTCTAATATATTTCTTATCTAATACATACAAAGAAATTTTTATGTTAAGAAAATTAGAAATAAATTATTTAAAAAAACGTTTCAATAATAATTTAACGGAAGGTACGCTCCCAATGTATTTCTGATATATGGATGCTTCTAAGCCAGAGCGTCATGAGCGTTCATCATGTGAAATTTGTACAATTTCGGGCTGATTTTGGCGATCCCCTCCCCCACCCTGCCAAAATCAGGCCGAAATTGTGCAAATCTTTGCAAGCACTGACTTTACCTATTATATTTGTTCTATTATTTCTGCCTATTATATTTTTCATCCTTTATTAGATGGTGATTAGATGGTCAGTAATTAGAAAAGAAAAACTAATCAAAGTAGAAAAATCTATGCAGTTTACCATGCGAATCTGAAAATTCTATGAAGAAAACAGTTAGAAAACCTATAGTGAACTTAAAAATATAAGTATTAATTTTTTAATTATTTCATTAACTTATTAATGATGCATAAATATATGTGCCTATTGATGTTTACTTTGTCCTGTCTCTCTATCGCTTTATCCGAGTCGGGTCGGAGCAAAGTAAAGAATCGTTTTTCCTATAACCATATCTTTATTAATATTTTTAAACTATCAAATGTTTAAAAGTTCTGTTTATTATATTTTAAGCTTTAATAAAGTACATTTAAAATTAGCACATTGTTTTTTGTATTTATCAACCAGTAGTTTTTTTAATATTCTTTAATCTTTAGGGTATCCATTTTGCCCGGGTTTCTCCTACCTAGTTTACAATAAAAAATTACTTCCAGACTACTGCTCTTACAGATTTTTAGACACTGTAAACGAAACCGCAAGCAAAAAAATTGTAGAAAGTTAAATTTCTAATTGAGATTTAATATATATAAAAAAAATAACCCTTTTTTAGGCTTTCACGGGGATTATTATCAAAGATACAGAAGGATTTATCGCAGTGTTAATTTTTTCATTGTTAATGCCAACATTTCATGAACCTTGCCATTTCATTAGCAAGAAGCGCACTGATATTGAGCTGCTCCTCTGAAGAACTCTATTATATAGACATTGTTGAGAGAGACGAAGGTATGTTAAGATAGGAGAGAGGGGGGACTTCCTCCTCATTGTGGTATGCCATCTTGGTGAAAGGACTTCCTTCATTTCTTTTCCTCACTGGGCTGGAGCCGCTGCCAGTGCTTGCTGGCGGGGCATCCGGCTCAGGAATGGTGAAACGGAGAATGCACACCGTACGTAGCCCTAGTTAGATAGAAGCACTGTGTACAACCTCCGAAAAGAACATCGTAGACCAAAAGGGAAACTGAACTCGGAAAGAAAATTGTACACTCGACTTGGAGCGACTTATAAAACAGTTCTATTCACGACAAAAATATGGAGAACAAAGAATTTCTATCGCAAGGAGATCGGATGGCTCGTGCAGCCTGTGGGGATATTGCCCCTTCACCGATCGGATTATTGGCGAATCCTGTGAAGGACTACTCACGTTATGCACCGCAGACAACGACATCTGCAAAAACTCAGCTCACAGTGGTGGAAGTTAATCTCTCCTGGGAGCTCAGTATTTTCATGCGGCTCTGGAATCGGGTGATCGGATCCGATTATCCGATATCTGTCTACATCCAGGGAAGAAGTATATAGAGGGTTCGAGCGAAAATCCATTTCCCTTCATCTGTAATGATCTTAATCAGCCCCAATGATTTTAACCGAGACAGAAGGCGTATCTTCCAAAACTGTCGGACCTTCCAGTACGTTTGGGTTGGGTCTTTTCGAGCCATGGATCATCAAAAGAAGATTGGCTCGTTGTTTTTACTGGAGACTTCTTGGAGATCGTCGAAGCGGACAGAGAGAACGACACGATTCGGTGGGCCGAAGATTCCTTCGAGGCTAAGCAGAATTCGAGTCAGAGCACAAATCTTGCGAGTAAAGGGAAGAACAGCGAAGACCTATTCCCGGAGAAGCAGTTCTCTGCGTTGAGTAAGAAACAAAAGCGGAAAATGTTGATCTACGAGCCTAAAGAAAAAAAAGAGGAGGAGGTTAATCTAATAAATGAATATCGTATATCCTCCTCCTTAGTAAAAGGTCGATGGCAAGGAGCAGGATCTTTCTCTTGGAGCAAGAAAAACTGAAAACCTCCCTCGTTGATCTTGCTGCGAGAGTCACCGTAAGCTCACCGGTTTAAAGAGGATAATCCGGATCGAGATTAATCCGAAAAGCATCTTCAGGTGTTATATCTGGGAGGTCATAGAGAATCGGAACAAGAGGAGTAGAGGAGAGTTCGCGTCTCGGCCCTCTTTCCCTCGATGAAGAGGATATGGAAGATCTTGATCTCCCATATCCAAGAAGGAAGTTCCCTCTTCCTTCTTGGACATTCCCCTTGGGAAATCACAGCCCTGAGTTGGACTGATTCGGCGAGAGAACAGAAATTGCCTCTGGAAGCAGTTAGATTCACGATAAAGAGAGGATCTACCGTCCTGGATCCATCCAAGATAATTAGGATGACCTTTAAAGCAAAGAGGGGAGGGCCTTTATCACTAGCCTCCCTACACCATTCAATTACATCAGGAAGAAACTTAGATAGATACTGCCGGAAGCCTTGGCGGGCCTCAGTCTGATGTCCTCCGGATCCCATCCCCAAAAGAGACTGCTGGAGAAAAGGTAAGGAAATGCAAGAAAGAAAAAAACTCCCTCCTGAGTCTCAATCCAAAAAATGCGGGAAACCGATGAAAGCGGTCGGTAAAGGATTAATCTCTAAAACCATGAAATCATCGGCACCTGAATCGGAAGGAGGAATGCAGATGCGACAGAAGAACTTTGAAGAACCTTTGACTTGAACTAGACTCCCCTCCCCAAGAGGAAAAAAGTTGTTGAGAAGAAAACCCAACAAGACATGAAGAAGAGGTGACAGCCGATAACGACAACAAACAGAACGGTTCTTCTAGGATCAAATCCGGGGCGATCCTCCTCCAATTTACTCTTGCAATTTTATGTACGATACCTACTCGAGTGCTCGCATGGCCGTGGGATTGAAAACGTCCAATCAGCGCGTCCCAGCTTATGCCGTAACTACTAGTACTCTTGCAGAATGTAAGTCCTGTCAAGCAACTCACTGATCGAAGCGAGCGACTATCCACGCTCTATCAGCTAAGCAGTCGCAGCTATCTTCCTATCATACAGATAACCATTCATGTTTCCATGTCTCGTAGGAGGTATCCCTTAAACAGACTTTGATCAATCCATACACAATTCTTGACACAGCTAACATTCTTTATTCACGCGTAACCACCTTTATTATTTCCATTCCACGCACTCTGCCATTCATCTATCAAAGTCTCATCAATCATTTTTTTATACTCCGTCAAGCTTTTCTCATTCATCGTTTCCTCAGTTATCCCTTCTACACATGTCACTCTCTCAATCTTCCTGATCTGAAACATATTCACACGCCTTTTTATCTCGTATATCCAAGGTAAGGTTCTCCTCAGCACTTCCATAGTTACAGTAGACATGGTTCTACATTCATATATGCATATAATCTAACTCTTTCACACTGTTCAATCATCCTTCTTGCATATGTATTGCAAGACTCGTGCCACGCGACCGCACCATACATCACACGCTGTCAACAATCCTTTATACAGAGAAGGGCATTTAAAACAGGTCACCTGAATAATTCGCTTGTTTTCAACAATAGAAGAAAAAGTGTCAAACAAAAATTGCTTGGTTTCGACAGGCACATAATATGATGTCAATAATTGTTTTGTAGGTGAAGGCGTAAAGGTTAGGTAAAGGTCAAATCTTTTTTTTTAAATGGAATGATATGTTTTTTTATTTACATTCTAATAGAGCATTTTAATGAATACGATGATCTATAATTGAAGGTCATTCAAGGTTATGCAAGGTCAATAATGGAAAATAATTGAATATAATTAAAAATAAATTCCAAGGCACTCTTCAAATAATTTTGTGTCTTCTCTTCTTGTTGGTATACGCTAATCGTTCAAGTTCATCACGATATGTAAATAAACATTGAAGGTTTTATTTAAACATAACAAGATTTGCTGTAATTGGAAATAAATTGTTTAAAGGCATTTTTCGAATATTTCACTAATTTATTAATTTGCATACTTACCGTTACAACAAGTATTCAAAATGATGATGAACATCGATGCATTTTCTGAAATGTCCATATACATAACACTGCGTGACGAATTTCATTCGGATTTCAATCATAACGCATGTTCTTCTTATATGCTCCTTCTTGTTATCGGCATTCTGTATACTTGTTATTTTAACTTTCTCCACAAATAAAAATCCATAGGTGTTAAATCTATGAGAATGTGTGCCCCACTGTTATTTTCTGACCGATCAATTCAACGATCCAAATTTTCTGTTTAGCAATAATCCGTTCGGTAATAATCCGTGCAGAATGAGCAGAATATCCATCTTGTTGGACCACATTGATTGTACGTTCAGTGAAAGATCTTCTAATAATAGTTGCAATATTTCTATTAAAATCTGTGCATACTTGCGACTATTTAATGTTCCATCGATAAAATAACTAATTATATCATCATTAAGAAGACTTCCGGTCCAGATGTTTATAGATCAAAGTCTCTGCCTGTCCACTTCATTGTTTGTAAATGTAGTTTCAGAAATAAGATTTTAGTGATAAACATATCTTCTTGTAGTGCCCATTCATAGAATTATACACGATTTTGAAAATCATTGCCACGTAACTCTTGATGAAGTGAGATATGGAAGGGATGAAATTTGTTGGAATGGATTATTCACAGAATACTTCGTCGATTTACAATACCACTTTCACATTTAAGCTGTCTTGTACTGATATGTAGATTTTTAATACTGAAATGTTCGAATTTCTGTCGTCAGTTGCTTTCTTGATTCGTTTGTATTTTTTATTATCCACGTTCCAACCATTTCCTGCTTCTTGAAAAGTTTGTACTATATATATATTTGAAATAACTATATATTTGAAAAAACAGAAAATGAGGTATGGACACGATCAGGAAATTTTTCAGCACACAAACGTACTGCTTCTTTCATAATTTGACGACATTCACCATAGATGAAAATTATATTGACTTTTTCCGCTTTCGTATAACGCATTTCGCAAGACTTTGATCGATAAATGAATTCAAACACGCACTTTGATCGATAAATGAATTCAAACTGATCGGTAAATATGGATAATGCCGCTGTGCGATTCAATTTAAACAGTATGTAAAATATTTACACACACTTGAACGATTAGCGGTATACCAGCAAGAAGAGAAGACACAAAATTATTTGAAGAGGACCTTGAAACAATTTATTTTCAATTAAATTCAATTATTTTCCATTATTGACTTTGCGTAATCTTGAATGATCTTCAATTATAGATTATTGTATTCGTCTTAAAATGCTCTAACCGAATGTAAATAAAAAAATATATCATTCCATTTAAAAAACAGATTTGACCTTTGCCTATCCTTTACAAAACAATTATTGACCTCCACTTACAAAACAATTATTGACATCACATTATGTGCCCCTCAAAACCAAACAATTTTTGTTTGACACTTTTTCTTCTGTTATTAAAAACAAGCGAGTTATTCAGGCCTGTTTTAAATGACCTGTTTTAAATGATCCTCTCTGTATATCATTCTTACCGTTTTCTCTTTCAGACCCATTCTCTTTTCATAACTCTCCTTATGAATGCACTCAGTGCATTCACTACTCTTCCATGTAATCTTTTCACATGCACACCAAAACTCACTCCTAAAATTTAGATATTGTATCTCAAATGTTAACGTCTTTTATCTATTCTGATAACTGGACATCTCTCTTTGCTCTTTGCAAACTTCCCTTTCATTCCTATTGTCTTCCTTTCCGATACTTTCATTCCTACTCTTTCTGCCCATATAGTATCCATCCTCATCCATTCCGTCCTTTTCAGCTCTATTTCCTTTTTGCTCGATTTTTCGATTAGCATGAGCACATCGTTCGCAAATGAAATCCACATCACACTCATTTTCTTCCAGCTCATTCAAATCGTTTATCATAAAGTTCCACACTGTGGGTCCACAGATTGAACCTTGCGGACACCCTTTCTTAATATCCTTCCATACAATATCATTTTCACTCGTCACACCTTTCTGTCTTTAAAATAATTTGCCCACATCGTTATTTCATCACATTCAACTTCGCGTATTCTGTTTAGCACAGCTGTCTATTCCACATTACGCGTTTTGAAAATCCACAAATACACCTATTACATACTTTTTCCTTGACTCATTCGTACTTCTCTTTAGGTGTATCCACGCATCATCCACACTCTTACTCTTAAAATCATACTGCTTCTCATTTACTCGTATATTCTCGCTCTCATATGTATTTGCAGCCTTTCAATCATCCGTTTCAGAACATTTCCCAAAACGGATAACGAACATATCGGACGAGAGTATTTGAGATCCGTCTTTATCTTTTCCGGGGAATTTATCAAAATCACTACTTTATCCTTCTTCCATTCATTCGTAAACATTCATACAACATTTGCACAGGGCTAGCCAACCAGACTCTCTTGATCATTTCCGCAAATAATTCATTCCATCCATTCCAAGTACTTTTCTACTACACATCGCACGTTCAATTTCACACCACTCAAATTCCTTATCATCATATCCAAACTCATTCTCATTTTGCATCACACTATCCGGAAAAAAATCATTCAGCAAAACATTCATAGTCTCTTCCCATCCATCATTCTTCTATCTACATTCATCGCATTCATCATATCCGTCTTTCTCTTCCCTCTGTACATCTTGTACACGAATCTCTATTCCCTTTCTAACAAATTCCTTCCAGTCATTTTCCTTCTGTTGCATAATCTTTTTCTTGAATTCTTTCACACAATCACTATATCTTAAATACAGACTTCTTTCTTCTTTGTTTCTTAATCTTTTTGTCCTCTGATATATTTTTCTTTTCTTTCTCACCTCCTTTCATTTCCTTATCCGTCCTCTCAAGGGGATGACAAGGAAGGCGCTGAGGAGGGGGAAGGTTGAGGACGAAGCGTTCGACGGCAATCTCCCAAATACGTCGAGATCGCAACCAAGGCCACGAGTAAGATAACTCTCAAGGATCTTGGTACCGACGGTCTCAATGCTAGGAGGGCCTCATTTATGAGATTTTCAGTGAGGGAGAAGCAGCGAAAGCTAATGCCCTGGTCACCATAAACTTAGCCGCGCCTTAAGCGACGAGAATATCTCGGCCTTGCAAAAAGATCCTAATCATCGGCTTCGACGATTCCACTTCGATGAAAAAGATCCGAGAGCGAAGGCTGGAGGGTGCGCCGCGACCGATGTCAAAATCGCTCAAGAGCAGCCCTAACGGGATGCTCATCGTATGGGCACAGGTTGCTCTCGCGGTGGCTAATAAGGTGCCCGGAAGAAGAAGTTCTTAATTGGAGAAATGCTCACACGTGTGTGCTTGTTACAGCAGTGAGCATTATAGTGCTATCGCTGTTTGGAGAAGAGACACAGGCGGATACAATGCAGGTCCTACTAACTGAGATGATGCCACCGATACGGGGAGAAAGGGCATTCCATCAAGATATGCTCCAAACTGCCGGAATGTCCAACATGTAAAGAAGTCGAAAGGAGAATTAACTACCATATAGATGGAAAAGCCTGTTGTGCCTCAAAAGAAAGCAAACTGGTAACTGGCGAATCGACGCCCCCCCGTATCAACGAAAAAAAAGTAAGCCAAAGAGGAGGTGCCCATAGACACTAAAGTCACTTTGGGGGGAGGTTGGAAGCATACCGCTGGTAATTCCTGGCCTCCTCTTCCCATCCACAGACTGCCAGTTAGCAGCGGTGGAGTTTTTTAACGGGTATGCGTTGCTCCTAGATTCCTCCTACAAGAGAGAACAGGAACACTTAATCCTGCAGTACTTTCGGGTTAGATCCATCCCAGAGGTATCTTCCTCTTTATGGTGAGATAATTCCTCTCGGAGATCATTGCTTTCAGAAGAGGGTTAAAAAATTTTCTTCTCCTAAAAAAAAAGAAGACGACTTTCTTAAGCTTATCAAAAGGGCAGTCTTCATATATCCTACTTACATTATAACCTAAGTTTCTGTTCAAATTGTCCGAATGTTTCTATATTTCTAGAGCTTTTCTGTACTCCTTCAAAAAACATGATATCGTTGTATATGCAATACCCGTTTTATCAAATAGTATTTAATGTCCTGTCTCAACACTATGCTCTTCTGATTATGTGATCGACTTGTGATATTCCGTTGATTCCTTCATGCGCACGTTAACCATTTTTCCGATTTTACTGATGTACATTTTTCCACAAGAGCAATATTTTGTATACTTCCGTGGAGCTAAGGTTTTTAAACTTTAGGTTTTTAAATTTTAAGTTTTCTCAAGATTCGTTCGATCTTTCTGAGAGACTTAAAAATAATTCTGATGTTGTGTTTGTTCAAAATCTTGCGATCGATTTATTGTTCGTTTTATATATGAGAGAATAAAGAAGCTTCTTTTGTTTAACCTTTCCTGTAGTTGTTTTGAGTTTTTTGTCTCCTATATTTGATGATTATCTTGTTTATATCAACAATTATTATATTCCAAATAGTTTTATGTAGAAAACGTGAGAGAGCGGCAGAGTTAATCATGACTTAACTAAACCTAATCAAACTTCATCTAATTGAGGAGTGAACCTCTGTTCGCGTGGAAAGTTGCACACCCATAAGGGAAGTAGGTTGAATCTAAAATACAATAAAATTAATAATAATGTAAGATATTACGCATATTTGCAATGTTGATGATACATTTTAGCCATAATTGTAAAGTCTCGCATAAGTTATAACTTTGAACTATATATTGGACATTTCATTTCTTCTAGAAAGATACCTTTTGTAATCAAGAATTCAAGGAGAACGATATTATCAAATAGCCAGAAACTCGTGTAAATGTATAATGTGTTATCGTTGGTGATTACAACATTACTAAATGGAGTGCTAGTAGATGTAAATAGAAGTATATATTATCAACAAAGGTTGAGGTCATCGGAGTTTATTCTCTAATGGAAAGCTTTACTACACAAATTACCTATAATAATAGATATATACCTACACCAATAGACTTTTAGTGTAAATACCTTAAAAGCTATAAGAGGTCGCCATCTAGTTGTTGAAGCAAAGTTACTCAGAATCATGATCTTGACAATATGTATCAAGTCAAAGTCATCGGTGCGGTCCCCCCCTCCCTTAAAATACATAATTAAAACTCTCATCAGAAATTATCTAGATATTCAATTAGTTTCAAAAAAATAACGGTTAGAAATTATAATATCCTACCTCCTATTGATTAAAAATGAATATCATTTGCTTAGAAAATTTGATATTTGTTAAAGGCATGGATTCAAAGTTCGCTATAAGCGCTCCTAAAATGAGTTTAAATGACATTTTTTTGTAAATTTCTTTATTTTTTAGGTCTTTCTACATATGTGTGAATAATATTTGTAAGTGGAATGGAAAGGAAATTGGATCTTGATTCCAGTAGTGATTACTTATTATTACTCATACATCTGTAGAGAAATCCAAAAAATAAAAAGAATTACGAAAAAATTTCATTTAAATTTATTTTTGGAATCGCTTACAAGCACTTTAACTCCATTCTTTTAACATAAAATTTTCCGAGTGAATGGCACTTATTTTAGTCAACACAAAATAGAATACTACAACTTCTAACCGTTACCTTTTTAAAACTAAGTGGACATCTGGATTACTTCTCTTGTCAGGTTATAATGTAAATAAGATACGGAAGATTATTTTTTTGATAAATTAAGGAAATCCCTCTCTCCTTTCCTCAACATATTTTCGCTCCTTACTCTCTACAGCAGATCGGCAGATGAGCACTGCTAGCGGGCACCCAGCTGCCTGTGGGTAATAGTCGAACGTACTGGGCAATAGAATATCTTGTTGAATATCTTTGGATAATAAACGATATGAGGAGAAATAATAAGGAGTGTCATATGGAACACATTTCCTTTTTCTTGTATAACTTCGATTCATACATAAATATATAATAGAACAAAAATAAGATAATTAAAAAAAATAATTAGAAAAATAATTTTTACAGTTTGAAGTTCTTTTGCATTATATATAAAATGTTTATGTAGATTTCTTTTCTTTTTACAATCACTGGTCGACATAATAGAAAAATATTAAGAATTCGAAAATAATTAAATAGAACAATTTTTGCTTCGCTTTTAAATAAAAATTATAGGTTAAGAATACGAATAAAAATGTACATAATCATATAATAATATAAAAAATATATATCATCATATAAATAATATAAGAAAAAGGCTCAAATAATTAATAAAATTAATAATAAGTATAGGGCTACGAGCCAAGCCAAGGTCTTAATGCTATGTTAATTAAAAAAATAAAAGTTTATTACAATAACGTTTCGATCTCAACTGGATCATTCTCAATGTTATACTAGACATAATTTGAAATTAACTAATCATTTAAACGACAATAGCATGACGAAATGTATAATCTGATTAGGACAATTGTAATATTATTATTAAGTGTACAACTTTGCTTCCGCCGTTTTCCTAGATGGTTTTAGCGGTAAGTGATGGTCGAAATAAATAGATCATAGACGTCATACAATAAACTTGGGCATTTGTCAACATAACCCCATAGAAACATTAGTCGATTTGTGTCTGCATCATAAAGTTATT
>Ga0157362_1000546_pt1 | contig 13142 bp, 5 predicted proteins | sample AttlaeALBM3_FD_111480 | JGI IMG/M metagenome (GOLD analysis project Ga0157362, IMG submission 111480) | Fungus gardens microbial communities from leaf cutter ant in Ribeirão Preto, State of São Paulo, Brazil - Atta laevigata ALBM3 | ecosystem: Host-associated > Fungi > Mycelium > Unclassified ... | reverse complement strand
CTAATACGCAGATTTAACAATTTCGTCAACTCAAGACGTGCTACACGTTCTCTTAAACATAAGATCATTTTATCACGTGGCATATCATATTACAACGATGAGAGAGGATAAACGTGATCGGCAGCATACGTTCCAATGGAGTATCGCTGAGCAAAAAAGTTGATCTTCTGTTGTAAATAACTTGCATACATTTTTACACATGTATGTGCAAAAAAAATTATGCTGACGTCAATGATGGCTGCGCTGGACTATAAACTAATATTATTAGTATGAGGAATTTAATAAGATTTTTCAATGTTTGATGTTTACATAAATACACGCCGCTTAAATTTACATGTATCAGGCTGTGTATGAACAAATGATATAATATCTAATCTCTCTCTTTCTAACTTTCTGACTTAGAATACGATTACGACTTAGAATATGTTTACGCAAAAACGTTTAAATCATCAGTTTTTAATGGAGATGACGCATAAGAATATTATATTAGAATAGAATTTTGTATAGTATGATATAAAGTAGAGGAACTGTTTCTAAAATTTTTCATTGCAACAAGATTTTTTATACAAGGCAAATCAATTTTTTATTTATTTATCAATCTTTGCCAAATATTACAGTAGAATCTTGAAGTTAATTTTCAAAAACAAGATAGCGAATTTTTTTTGAAAAACAGAAATGTTTATAAAATAACTGACATGAATTAACTTTTAGAACAAATTTTATATTTAGAATAAGTTATTTGTATTTTCTATTATCACAAATTCACAACGTCGCTTCAATTAGTTTTATTTTAAGCTTTTTTAATACTACCTAAGAATTATATTGGCAACCGTAAACTAATTCCTTGAGAGCATAATACTTTGTCCACAATCTTACTTTAAAAGGCTATATAAAGTCATAAGAAATTGGCCAATCACAGTCGATTATTTTTCTCATATTCATCTGTGATTAGTCAATTTCTTAAAGCTTTACGGCTTACGATTACTTAAAGCACGTTATCGAGCGTATGAATTATCTTTAAATATTTTTACATGTTGTATCTATTATGAAATAGAATATTTGGCAGTATCGATAATACAATCACAAGACGTTAAGGCGATGGATCAAGGCGAGAAATCGTGTAAAATATATTTGGTGGTCGATGTAACCCGGCACGCCGTATTGTAAGATTACGTAAATCACGTTAAGGAGCACCTTGCCTGGAAGGAAATCCATATATTATCCTGGCCCTAATATGCCCGTACGTGCGTGCATCCCTGATGGTACCTAGCTCCTTAAGATGATGCGATATCAACCCTTCCATTCGTCCTTTGTCATGAATGCCTTATTTCCGGCTTACGTCCATCATGTACAATTCTGCCATAGTATAAATAGTATAATATTGCTGACGTCGTCAGTTATTGCGATATATAACGTGAGAATTTATTCACGTGCATTAACATAAGTGTTTTAACCTGTTTAGGTAATATTATTCAACTTGTTTGGGTAATATTATTCTCATAAAGTAATATTATTTTAAGGAATATGTTTGCTTCTTTGCCGATTAATTATTTTGACTCATCGTGAACGATCATAAATGATACTTCTGATATTTATTTATATTTTACATAAATTGTACATACATTTTTTTATGAATGATGCATAATAACAAATTATGTATCTAATTATAATAATATTTGCTTATCATGCAAAGTTGCATTTTTTCCTGACGTATAAATACGACGGTTTTTTTATTATTTTATATTTAGAGGAAACTGATTAGAAGAGTTATCGAGAGATGTTGAGAACCTCTGTTCCGTTTTGCGCGACGAGAACCTGCGGCAAAGGGTTAAAGGAAGGGAGTGTAACTCTCCGTTATCTCGGCGTGCTTCCGTCGAGCGGCGGACCCGGGGGTGGGGACGGTTTCTCGAAGGGTAGTAGAGGTACCGGGGGCTAGTTCTCCGGAGTCAAAAGAGGTCCGCAACGTTTTCATGATTTTCCCAGGCTAATTGTTATGCATGGCGCGCATCCCGGCCATTTAGCCTTTAAACTCCTCGACCGCCTCTCTCTTTCTCCGTGTTTCTCGCCGTCTCTTTTGTCCGTTCCCTCTCTCATCCATGCCTCTCTCCCTTTTGCATATACATTTGAACGTACATGCACGCACAGGCCTCTGACGCATCTTTCCCTCTTTCATCTACAAATGCCCGAGCTTTCGTCTCTGTTTGTCTCACGGGATATTGTCGCCTCCTGCTCGGCACAATTTTCCCGACCGTGCCGACTGAAATCTCACGTTTCTCTACGTAACACGCCGCATCTCCTTATTTTTTATTCCACCCGGTGACACCGTGATAAGAACGCGCACGTGCTTCCGTATTCTTCCGAGAGTGCCGTCTTTGGCGAGAGGATGACGAGTGACTTGCTCGCGTCTTCGAGAATAACTGAGGTTCTCCAAATACTATTTACTTCTTACATTTGACAACCGCATATTTAAATCTGTAATCCTTGCATGATGTTGCATGAGTATTCCCTCTTCGGTCTGTATAAAATGAGAATAATGATTTTGTGTGAGATGGATAAATAAAAATAAATATCTTTTACATATCGCGCGCACGAACATGCGGTATTGTGAAATGAAGTTATATCTTTCATTCTCTTTTTCTGCGAAAGCAAATAGAGTATTACATTTCTCGATATAAAATTAAATATGAAATATTTATATTTCTCGTAGTCTAATTTATATGAAATGTATTATATAAATTAGACTAACATATCTATAAATTGTTGCTTACATCTTTGAATGAAATACTTGTCTTAAAGTTCATTTGATCGTTGTAATATTAATTATTATACTGAAGTACAGTCAGTTTGCTAGATAATTGGTAGATGTTTGCACTTCACGAGAACTATTTATTATCTCGTTATTACGTTGAAATATAAATTGCAGATACCATAAAATATAAAACGTTCGTAAAAGAGCACGCTTATTTCGCAGTTAATGGACGCGGCGCGCGCAGTTTGGCCATCGTGATTTTACAGCGCGACGCGCACACATACAATACAATCGCGGTAATACAATCGCGCTTGTTCTTCGTTTCGCGCAAGGCCGCGGCAACTCCGCGAGCATTATGTATCTTTTATCTGACGATGCAAAACATCGTTACTCTTTAAATCACGTCTCCAGGAATTATTTTACGTTACACAAACGTACCGTTGAATTATTATGACACGGAGGCGCGCTCCGTGTAGATCGGTCATCGCGGTTTTCCTTGTGAAACTCACGCAGACGTCGGTTGCGTGAGCAATGCAGTATTACTGTAAACTCTCGTGCGTTTCTCGGTTTGTCCCGCACGGAGTGTGCATGGTATAATCAGCGTCGCGTGACGTCTCGCGTTCTAGTCAATATACCTCGAGGTGAGTGAAGACATTAAATAACAAAACGCGTATCGGTACGCGTTGATGTGAAGTCCGATTCTCGAATAACGTTCATCACTGGCAAAATGTCCCCTTTTCCCTTTTTCCGTCTATCGCACTAAGACATAACTATTTCCGGGAGGCGAAGAATAATTTGCGGTCTCGTAACTAGAGGTGTAAACGACGGAAAAATACTAGACTTTTAGAGTAAAAAACTCGGAAATTAATGGTTTTTTTTCCTTTTACTTCGATAGTTTTTTACTCGGATATTTTTTTTAGGTCACTTAGATCTGTTCGCATTGCTTGAAATCCCCAAAAATTTTTACATTTTAAATAATATTATAGGAAAAATAGAATTGGGCGTTGAAATTAAAGAAGGCACAGGTGCTGAATGTAAAAAGTGCAAGCAACGCAAATAGACCTATTATCATCTCATCAAGAAGTGCAACAATCAATAATACATATTTCCGCTTCGATATAAAATTATAAAGTCAAAAGTATTAAAAAGTAACTAGAACAAAATAACAAGAAAAATGAATTCTATTTCTTCTTCTACATACTTAACGTGAATTCTAAGGGTTTTCATGAATATTATGTAATTTTAAAAATACCGTTTTTTACAGTAAAAAACTAGTTTTTTACTTGATACTATTCTCCAAAGTAAAAAATACCGTTTTTCTACATTTCTACTCGTAACTAACAAAGTTTTTCTTTTAAAATTATTTCTATTTTATCATTTAAATGCTTTCTTTTAGATTTTAAATATAAAGAGTATACATATGTAGAAAAAATAATTTTATTAATTATTTAGATACAGATTTGAAAATAATTTTATTATTTTGGACTATCAATAATATGTAAGGACGCTTAAGTATTGATGACTATACTACAAAAAGTTTTAGCAACCAATTTGAGCGTTCTACATAATTATTTTGATTCAAACAAAATTTAATATTTTCAGATCTCTACCTAATTATATTTTTAGGTATTTGAACACAACTTTCAGAGAGATATACGCCAAAATAAAAGTTACTTTATCGATGCTTCTACTACAGCCGATTGAAAGATGACCGAAGAGAGCGATGTACTGAGAGGATTAAAATCTGAAATGAGGTAGAGAGATAGATAAGGGATTAAACAGATTTCATTTCATCTACCTGTACTGCGCGTATCAAGGGCGTGTATTTACGCGAATATTTGGTCAGCGGGCACCGTAATTCGAGGCATAATTCCTCGTTTGACCGTGCGATTTATCGTCGTTGCCAATGCATACGTCAACGCGATAGTTTCCCCGGCAGCGTATGAGGTATAAAGCGAGGCCCGTCATTTCCTTTGTAGAGACGCGTTGTGCTCGATGCTAAGTTTAGCGTATCACGGCTAGGCTGCCTTCAATAGTAAATGACACTCGGATGCGGTAGTTTGCTGTGTTGTAACGATGACGATTTGCGACGCGACGCGTTGACGTGATGCTTAAGGGAACAATGAGGCGCGATGCGTTATCTTTACGTGAACGGGATGCATTACGACGTCACTGATCTGCATTAATGTAACAACATAGCGATCGCCGATCAGACACATTTCTGAGCCATTGTGAGAATAAGTAAATAATTTTCGCGCTACAGTTTACCTCTATGCGCTTACCTCTATATATTAATTTATTTATTGTAGAATTATTCATGATGCCGTACATTGTCAGCAGGAAGTTCATTAAAGTTTTGAATTTTGATGTGTCATAATTATGCCAATCGAATCAGATTGAAAGAGCTAAATATAGAAATATTCATAGTGATAATATATAAAGTACATTTATTTTCATTTAATATTAAATTAAAAAGAAATTTTTTATAATCATATAAAAATCCATATAAACGTAACATTGTGCGTATTATTTTCGAGATCGAAATATTTTAAAATCGTCGTGTTTTATACGCAGAATTCTCTCGGTCAAATTTTGATAATTTAATACACCGTTAATGCACCATTAAAAATTTGTGATACAAATAAATTACGGCAACATAATCCAATGGGAAGGCTCATGAACGTGTGGCTTGGCAGCGCTCGGTATAAAATCGCTTTCGTTTCGTTCCATTTTTGATACTCGACTCCCTCGGCCCCGACACTGCGTAATTACGACATCTAAACGATTTACGACGGAGGTGTGACGGCAAGGGAGGAGTCCTCCGGCGTCGCGACGCCACTGCCGGCGCGTACAAACCGCATCACCGCGACGCGGTCCTCGGGGAAGGGTTGAGCGTGTCCGGTCGGGAAATAACTTTCTTACCTACTTACGCCTTCATCTCCTGGCGCCGACTAACTACGAAACGCCTCGAAACCCCTTGCTTCCTATTGCATTGTCATGCGGAGAAAGACGTTGTCTCTTGCCGGTTGAACTCTTGTTTCGCGTTCGACAGACCGCGACCTCCGTAAAGTTTCGGTTAAGACATGTCCGAAGTTTCGATGATCGCCACAAGATTAGGAAGTGACGTTCTCGGCGGAAGTGAGATTTCCATATTTTTATCTCGACTTTCAATCATAATGAGCATTCGATCGTTAACGAGAATGCCAGCAATATCATTATTAATCGAGGACGGCAATAATCTCGGCGATAAACCTGCAATCGTGGCTGCATTGTGATTTAATTAAATGTTTATAGGTATTAATTTCAGTTCGTAGTTATATATAATTAAAATTAAATAAATATATCAGTTACGCGGTTGTATTGTTGAACATATTGTCACTTCGTTTTCTATATAATTCTTTTGTCGTTTTCATAAATATTGGAATTTATGGTCTTATACAATTATTTTATTGTTTTTCATTGCTAATCGAATCGATATTTAAATAATTAGTAAAAATGAATTTAATTAAGAGAAATCCTATATTTTGTCGAAGCGGATCTTAGGGCTTAAATACATATTTCTTGTTTAAATTGATATACATACATATCTGATTGTATGCTTCGCACTGAAATCTTTTTTTTTTGGTCTTAAAACGGAAAGTTGGGAATTTCGAATCCTGGCCGAGATACTATTTTTCGTAATAAATTATTTGCAGTTTATAGATTTTTATTAACATATGTGTAACGATTAATATGTAAAAATGCTTATTAATATCAAAAATTATTAAATTGCTTTAATAAATGATATTCTGGTTCTGCTTATGATTTGTTTTAAGACCGAAAAATAGATTTTGGCGCGTGGTATGCACAATCAGATATATATATAAATTCACACAAGAAATATGTATTTAAACACTAAGATCCGTTTCGACCGAATATAAAATTTTTCTCATTTAATTAGAATTATTCTCGTCAAAAATTTAAAAAGTAAATTCGTATCATATTAAACATCAACCTAATATAAAAGCTTTATGCAATTGAAACTTATTTTTTAATATTAAAGGTGTCATTATCGCATATGAATACATAATTAAGTAGGTAATGAGAAAGTCTTATCTAAACTGGATCTGAATACTTGAATAATATTTCAAGTTGATATCCAGTTTCACCTATTTTTTAAAATATTGTTTCATTAAGTTAGATTAAAGTTTGGTTATTCAGTAATAAAGAAAGAAATAAGAAATATCATATAAAGTTGTATTTTTCTTATTGAATTTAGATTGTGTCTTCATATTGTATAATCGTTAGCAATTGCAAGTATTGCATGCATAACGAACACTCATTTTCCGTATTGTGATCGTTAATAAAATAATGTAGCTATATCTAAAAGCAACACACTTGATCGGATTTAAAGGTTGTTACATTTAAGACGAACGATATGTATCGATACTTAAATACTGCTATGAAATATAATAAGAAGTAGGTCACGAGTTTATAAATGTATATTCTTAGCTATTAAAATGGGACTATGGATAAACTTGATATATATTGTCGTATATATTGCAAACATATCGATATATTGAAAATATAGAGTGTTATTTTAGTGATATACTCGTGAGAATATTGTTAGACAGAATAGATAAAACAAGCGAACATTGACATTTTACCTTTAGCACAAAAGCTCGATAATTACAGCTTCACTATTTGGTTTATTAAGGGCGAAAAATGCCTTGTTATTTAATTTAAACGAATTTTATTGAAAGTTTTGATAAAATATATTTACAAGATTTATTCTCCATCTCAATAAAAAATAACAAAATTTTACGATTACAATAAGAAATAACTGTGGAAACGTTTTTTTTTTTTAATAATTATATCTACATAATCTATTTTTATATATAATCTTTATTACTATAGAAAGTTTCATAACTGTATAAATTATTTTAAACATATTTATTCATTTTATACGGAAGCTTAATGACTTCTGCGTTAACTTTTGTTATAAAAAAACAAGAAAATAAATAAATAAACTCGTAAACATTGAACAATTTTCACATCTAAAAACGATTGACGTCTACAAATGAATAATTTCCACATCTAAAAATGAATAACGAATAATTAACTGGTGTTTATCAACAACTAGATATTATTTTTCTTGAATAAATAAAATCACGGTTTACAATAAAAAATTAATATCGATGTACGTTCAATTTCGATCGAAACAACGTAAAAAAAAGCAAAGAAAAAGTCTCTAAGTAAGAAGCCAGTCGTGCATGGAAATCACCACACCACATGTCATATCGATAATTGTCGGTCTTTCTGCATAAGAGAAGGCAAGAGCTGTCGTGGGGTCGAGCACATGGGACACGCAATCTCCGCTGCTGACCGTTGTTTATTATTCGTAGTAGTACATGTGCAACTTGATCGAAACTCGCGTGAATGCCCGTGTAATGAATCGTATTTTTTAATGTATATTACCGCACTCGACAGCGACTGCAGAGCACGCATACGCGTGTCGCAAATATATACTTGTATACGAGCATCGAATATCCAATATTGTACCGATAATCGTATTTGCCAAGCTGCGTATCTATCAAGAGTCTTCTTTGCATATACATATATGTATATTTTACTTGCCATCCTGTTTTACAAAGGTATTAACTTTTCTTATTGTCAGTTTGATGTGTAAAATTACGACAGGGAACCTTATATTTTATTATGTAAATTCACTCCTTAATGACTAAAGATTTTATGATTTAAAACTTTATTTTAAGAAATTTTTTATATCTAATAATTCTAAACATAATTTATAGTAAAAGTATTTGACAAAAAATTTCCTTTTTGTTATATCCATATAAATCAAATCTTAATATCGATTGGAACGAGAGTAAATCTGACTACATTATCTGACAAAGATAACTACATTATGTGCAAAGGAAAAGGACAAAGAGCCTAAATCTTAAATTCGTTAAGAGTACATACGAGTAAATTCAATGGTTAAGTCATACATTAATGTATCTTCTAATTAAAATAACCGAGAATTGATAAACAACTTATGCAACATCATTGCGACATGATAAACAACTTATGCAACATCATTGAAGAATATTATTTTACTTTGGTCGAAGTTACGTATTTAATTTATTAAATTGTTACATACATGATTTATTAATAGAATGCGTTATTAGATTAGTAATTTGCAGTTTTACATCCTGTTGGTTAGAATGTAAACAGATAAAGCGTTTAGTAAAATATTTGATAATATTTATCGTGGAATTTCCGTAACTAATAATCCTAATTTTTCCGGACTACGACATGCTTCCTCGTATACGTTTCCTTATATTCTTAAATGTAATTTTGTTCGGTAGTGCTGTTATTTTTCATTACCTTATCTACTTTGTAAGCAAGCTTCTTAGGATATAGCGTACACATATAGTCGTTTCAAATTGCCAATAATGTACATATATTAGGAACATTACATACACTAAGGTACATTTGCTGGATAGCTAATGGAATTAAATACGGAAGATACGAGGTATGTCAGCGGAGAAAACAGTTATGCCCAATGGTACGAACCGATAACGGTATTTAAACTAGGCTTATACCAGCGTTCAACATCTGTTACAAGTTTGTGTATAGATATTTCTCTATTCTGTATCCTTATCGTTACATAGAGATCTATTTCGCGAAAATTGTTACGTCATGTCGATTAACTTTATATCGTTGGAGTAATGATTCAGTTTAAAATTTTAATCAATCTGAATATATTAAACGTATACATGAGAAAAGGAATGCATAACTGTCCCTCGTTAAAAATATTTACATGCGGAACGTGTCGCGCATAAGTTATCATAACTGCGTCCATAACGAGAAATTTAATAGCACCTTAAAGAAACAAGAAGGACAGATAAATGAAGGTGACGCGATAATAAAAAGATTTGCAAAATGTATAATATAGTCAAAGTTATAAAGAAAGATATTACACGCGAAAGTCGCTAGATTAGTTAAGATTAGATTATCGATTGCTAATAGTACATTTCTAACCAGTTATAAATTTATTTATTATTAATTCATAAAAAAAATTTTCGAAAATGTTTTGTTTCGCAACTTTATGTGAATCCTCGTTCATTCTGAAGAAATACAATGTAATCTCAAGCGATAAATAACCTTTCCGTTCATTTAACGCGTTTTCCGCGTCTGTCCCATTTATTACAATATTCCGCGACTATCGTGCGGAAACGGCGTGGTTCTCTAGCACTTCGTACGTTTATATCGCATGGTAGGCGTTAATTTCGCGCAAAGAGTGGCATGCAAATTTCTTGACAGCAAATATTGCGCTTTCAATCCGCAAGAGTCTTGAGAGATCATCGAATACTCAGGCAATACAAGGAATTCGCGAAGAGAGCAGAGAAGATGGAAAGACCCAGAGGAAAGGGGGAGATGAGAAAATAGATGAAGAGCGTACACCTTCCCTAAGCGTGCACGTCGACGCACACTCGCGTATTTTCTCGTAATCCATAGCATTGCGTGCCTCGATAACGCGTCGGCTGGCCGACAGCAGTATTTTATGGTCTCGCACCTCGCCTGTCCCGAGCTCTTCCTTTCAACACCGATATCTCCACGTTTGCATTTAACGTTAAGGTCACCCGCCCACGTGTGCGCCAATGTTACTTCAGCATCGGCGATCGGTGACGCGATACGCCGATTTTACTGTTATTACGTTGTTTCTTAAACAGGACTTAGACTTTAGGTACTGGATAAAATCAGGGTTAACTGATGAAATTAGCAACTCGCTAACGAACGAACGGTTTCGTAAATTCGCGCACGTTACGCAGCGAGTTCTTGTGATTCGCGAATGCACTTGTTTGACTGTAGCTGCTTCTTTTTAATATTATTTTTTGAATCTTGAAATATTCTGTTGTATTGGATATTTTGAAAATGATGATGATCTTGGAAGTCACTGAAATATCTGATGATTCTAAAGAAATGTGCAACACATAAATTTTGAAAATATTCGCAATCTTGATTTTGTAAAGATTATAATTGAGGATATTAGAATTAGAATTAGACGAGAGAGAGAGAGAGAGAGAGAGAGAGAGAGAGAGAGAGAGAGCATGATACAAATGACTTTATAAAAATATCACATTTTTAATGGTGTAACGCGATCGTTTATCGGTAATATTCCACGTAATGTAAATGCATAAAAATATTGTATCAACGAGAGTGCACGCTGGCTTTATTATAAATCGCAGCTGTATTTAATCCGCAATATCGTATTCTACATACCTATCGTGCCGGTGATGAATTCCTTGCATTACTGGCGTTTTGCCATCAAGTTATGTAACGTGTACGCATGTGTCTGATGTGTAACATATTAACCGCCAACGATACATTACGATAATGGGGGGGTCTTTTAATATTTGGCCAGCCATCGATAATTTCTCTGTACTGAAAAATTCAAATCGAAACGCGATATGCAACTCGATTACTTTTTTTATTTTCAATGAAGTGCAATGTTAACAATGTTACTGTCTTTTCTGTGTGACATAAAAAATGATTTTTTCGTAAAATGAGAGAGATGGAGAGAGAGAGAGAGAGAGAGAGAGAGAGAGACATATTTTAGATTTATTTGCTTGCTATTGCAGGTTTTTACTTTTTACGAAGTGATCGAATCAATACATTGGAAAAAACAAAATTCATATTAATTAACTGAATTTTCAACACATAATAAAAATAAGTATTTATTTCATGTAAATATTTGAAGAAAATATTTGATTTAATTTAATATATATTGTCTGAAAAAGCAAAATTAAAAATTTTCTCCGATATCTATATCCGTAAAATAAATCGTAAAATTTTTAATTGCAATAACATAGATTGTAAGTGTGTGTGTGTGTTCTTGCAATGTTGAAAGAGGCGATCAAAACAAAGGCGACATTAGTTCACGTCCGTCAGTATTTAGTCATGCTCTCTAAACCATTCCGACTCCGATACGATACGACCACTTGTATCGATCATAAACGCAGCATTGCTTGATATCATAAACCTACATCGGTACGTTTGATTCCTGTATTAGGCATGCTGCTAGTTCCGTTATGTATTCATCAATCACAGCATTTGTACGAGAACATTGATTTGTTGTTGCTGTAAGATCACAACTTGATTGTAAATACTTCTTTTACTGAAATATGTACATGTTCAATTTAAACATTATATTAAGCAATTAAAAGAGACATTTTTTTATATTATATTATTATATTTAAAAATATGATTTTAATATATTTAGAGTTCATTTCAATCCATTATCAAGAGAAAAATATGGCAAATATTTTAACGCATATGTATATACATACATATTATATATAAGTATAAAACAAGTAAGAAATAAATGCCTTAAACGGTCGAGCTGGATGTTAAGTGCTTAAATAATTCGATGTAAATTTATATACTACATATGTAATCGTTTAAATTGCTCGCCAAATGATTTTTCAATCTCGAAACGCAAACCTAACTGAACTAATGTTTAAATGATGAATATACTACATGATGAATATACTACACATGTAGTATATTCACATCGAATTATTTAAGCATTTAAGATTCAGCTTAACCGTTTAAGGTTTCAGATATTTATTTTCTACTTCTTGTGTATTCACATTTATGGGCCTAAGAAATTCCTTATTTAATATATAAAGTTTCTAATCTTTTCGGAACATGAAAAGTTGCTTTGAAACAGTATCATATTTTGAGACAAGAAATACAGTAAAATAGTGAATTATAACAAATCATCAACTCAAGAAAAAAACGATGAGATTTTAAAAATAGACTCTCGTCCTCCAAAGGTTAAACAATGTTTATAAATAGTTGAATGTAGTATTTACTTACTGTGCGGAATAATTTAATAAAAATAATGTTAAATTATATTCTCGATTATACAAACAACGATCGCATTTGTCCAAGATGAGCTATCTGCGCAACAGAGATAAATAGTTCATCCCGGTAATAACCAAGTCCGCATAGGACGTAAGCGACTATAAATACCGGCTATCTTATGCACGGCGATGCCGATGTTAGTCGATGCGATTGTATCATACTGATTATAGTGTAACGCCATGGCGTGGCCTGCATTTCGCTCTTTCTCTCTCTCTCTCTCTCTCTCTCTCTCTCTCTCTCTCTCTCTCTCTTTGATTCCGCGGAAGCGATGCGGTAGCGAAATAAAAAAGTGCGGGAGCCTGGCAGCGAAAGTTCCCAGGTGATTGGTCGTGGGAAATATCGCGGTTAGGAAGAGGCTGATAAAGTGGATCGATGAGTCGATATATAACGGACAGAGGAGGGGAAGTATCGCGCGGCTGGTGTGAGAATTTATGTGGATATAAACAGACGAAAGTTTCGCGGGGATGCATGAATGGCGGCG
>Ga0157362_1000545_pt1 | contig 13144 bp, 7 predicted proteins | sample AttlaeALBM3_FD_111480 | JGI IMG/M metagenome (GOLD analysis project Ga0157362, IMG submission 111480) | Fungus gardens microbial communities from leaf cutter ant in Ribeirão Preto, State of São Paulo, Brazil - Atta laevigata ALBM3 | ecosystem: Host-associated > Fungi > Mycelium > Unclassified ... | reverse complement strand
TATTTTTTTTATTAATAATATATATAGAAAGAAATTAAATAAAAATGTTAAGGAAACATATTTTTACGCATAACGTTACTTTAATCTCTGTTCAACTCACTCTTTATCTTTTCCTAGTTTTATGAATGAACAGAAAAATATGAAGAGTAAATTGAACCGAGATTTAAAGTTAATCTACATTGGTGAAGAAACGCGCGATATTAAATAAATATTTGAAGAAAAAGTAATTTTACATGACGTATCGCTGAAAATAGTAGAAATTTTTATCTGAATGCGTTTATACGCGTTTGCATTTTTCGTATCTTCGGATATCACGCAGGGGAAATGAGAGAAAAGATCGTTTGGAAAGACGTTTGCTGACGAAAATAGCCGCTTCGGCATTAACGATCGCGGTGAAATTTTCGCCGTGCAGTTACATGTACGGCGAACTTGGTGTCGCGCGCTTGATTGACGCAGTTCCAAGAAATGATGCAGCGTCGGGATCAGTTATGTGGCGTTCGCCACACATAATACGGTAGGCAATTCTCCGCTACCCCGGCTTACAATGCTGCTGCTCGGCCAATATGCGCTGCGGCCCGCGTTGCGACATCGTTCAAGAAAACGCTTCGTTATCGTAAGCGCCGCGTTACTTTTACTGGCGCGCACGAGTCTCTTTCTCGAAAATACTTTTCTGCCGCACGACTTCGGCACGCGAAGCAGGCGCAAATGTCAATCGCCGTTGTATCAACACAACACTCCCGCGACCCTCTTATATCGCCGTGAATTTCCGATCTACCGGACCCTGCCAACAGATCCTTTCGGCGCGATAAGACATCGAATATGTACTCTGCTTTCTGTTACCATTCCCATTCATTCTGATATATATATTCTTTAAAACTTTTAGAGTGTGTGAGTCTCACACTCAAGAGCGATATCTTACTCTTAAAGATTGAAAATTGACTTTTTTTTAGACAGATTCAATTTTTATTCTTTAAGATGAGATTTTACTCCAAAAAATTTAGAGAATTCGTTTTTATCAATTTCCATTGTTTTATATATTATTTGCTAAGTAATTGTTCATATTTTTACAATATTAAGTTTAGAAATGGTTGATAATTTCCGGTGAGTTTAAAATAATCGAAAAAATTTCGAAGAAATTCCGGATACTTATTTTTGTTCTTCTAAAATCTCCTGAGATGTTAACTTTCTAAATCTTTTGAAATAAAATGTCATTCCAAAAGATTAAAAAATGGAGCCAGTCTTGAAGAAAGAATAAAAATATTTTTACTCTTGAATGAGAGTAGCTTTTCACTCTTTATAGTAAGATTTCATTCTTTTGAAGTAAAATTTCGCTCTTTTGAAGTGTGTGTTGAAAGAATAAAGTCTTTTTCCAAAAAAAAAGGAGTGAGATTTCATCTCCTTTGAATCTCACTCCAAAAAATTTAGAGAAAAGATTTGGTTCTCCAATTGTCTTCATCAATAAAAAGTAGTATATAATAATAAGAAATCTAATATTTTTGATTTCAGTGGATTTGATCGATCCGAGATCGATTGATCTGGAGGTGTCTCCATTAATTCTTTGAATCAGAAACCAAAGAGTCATTAATCGATTTTAGATCAGTTCAAACCCACTTTAGTCGAAAATAACTTCAGACATGTTAATGCGTTCTGTGCCGGGTCAATTTTAAGTGACTTGACCGTATTGCTTGACGCGGATCACTGGTGATCCACGATATTTTTGTTTGCATTTGTTGTATTTTTTAAATAATTATTTCAGTAATTTAAAAAAATTACAAAAATTACTATAAAGTAAAGATCTAATGTAGCAAAATTGTATCATGCAATATTGATATGATATAGTATAATTATTTATTCAATCATTTATTAGAAGTTATTTTTAATATTATTAAAGATAATTACTTTCTTTTTATAATCAAAATATCAAATGATCTGAACGGAAGGTCTATGAACATGGGTCACTAGTGATCACGTGTCAATATATATAATTTTTGTCATGAAATCAATGTGAAAAGGTAGAAAAAGTCAAGTCAATGTTCGGAAATAAAATCTCTCGAATTAATCTTGAAAAGGAATTCCCCAAAACGCTGTATCCTATCGCAAGCGTACGAGCGAGCAAGCGAATGGCAGCGATGCATCCCAGTTAAAAGTTGGCTTCGCAACGGTGGCTGTCCCAGGTTTTCTGGTGGGAGAAGTGATAGTCCTCACCGGGGTATACCGCAGCAGCACATTATGCGGCTATGGTGGAATCAGTCACTAGCGAGTTGTGGGTGGTGGCTAGTCGGCGACCCATCCGTCCGTCCGTCCGTCCATATATCCGTACGTGCGTCCGTGAAACGTGTTTCCGCATCGCTTTACCTGCGATCGTCATCGATTGTGATCGAGACCGCAACGCGACGATCGCCGACGCGTCATTATTCGAGAGTGCGTCGTAAGAATTTTGGCGCCGAAAATTGGACGCCCAACCGTGTGTATCATCAAACGTTCTTTCATTTGGTTCTCAATGAATTAAAATTACTTTTGAAGAAAAAAAAAATCGATCTTGATCAATCGTGGGATTTTAGCTGGAAAAATTTGAAGATCGCATATAAATATTAAATATGGCAACTATTTTGATATTGAAAATTAAATATATGAAATTTATCATGTTAAATATAGAAAATATCAAGTCACCTAATTGAAAAGGAATTCAATTATCACTGAATTACGAGGATTTTATTTCCAAGAAAAGCTTGGCTTTTATGAACTTTGTATTAGACACTGAAGTTTGAACAAGGGAAAAAAACAGCTGTGTCACAATTTTATTGTAATTAAATTTATTAAAGATTTTAAAGAGAAGGGACTCACTTCTTTACAGTTAATCATGATGTTGCTGAGGAATTTTGTAGCGCAATTTTACGCGGGAATTTGACGCATCCGTGATTTGCGTGCGTTTCTTGTTACGCGAGCTCAGCCGAGTTGATGTTGAACGAACGAAGAATTCATTTTACGATGAAATAAACTTAACATAGGATTTGAATTTTCGACGTTGATTGTAAAAGATAAACGCAGATCAATAATCATCGTTCGCCATGTAATTTCCGATATAACAACGATTTGAGTATGCACGATTAGATTCTCCATGATCAACCGGGATTACATTTGGAATATACGACGATTTCAGAGAAAATAAAATAGAGATTGATGAAATCTTCTTGAAGAATAAAAGCTTAGGACGCATCTTCTGTAAGACAGAATTGGACGAGATCTAGCTTTGATCACGTAGGAAATTGCTCTACAGTCATTTCGTTTGAAGATAAGCTAATTTGCTACGCTTAACTCGCCGCGCGATCAATCGAATGGCTTTGAATTCTTCAGGATAAGTGATCGCGACGCGTACGAACCGCTTCAGCGATATGGCCGTCGCTCTGAGAAAATCCCGAGGCGAGAGAAAGATTAGTACGATTGTCTTGTGGATCATACGCTGCAGTGCGACGAAAGGAGCGTGCAAAATTCGGCGCGAGTGCAACGACAGTCCGACAAGGTCAAGAATCTCGTGACGTTCTCGGATTCGCGATCAATTCCTGGCCGAGAAGACTGGAAGATTTTTCTCCGGGAGTGGAATTTTTCTCCGAGATCGTATTTCTAGAAGAGCAGAAAAGAAACAAACAATAGTTAATAGAGCGTAGGCGGGCAAGCTTGTTATTGGTAAACGAATAGACTTCACCTCGTGAAAGTGACCGGATTTGACGCTTTCGAAAACCGAAATCACCGCCGCGCCAGAGGTGTACTTCTGTAACAAGCTTCTTTTATTTCTTCGTACTTTCTTTCTTGGACGATCGAGCCGTCGCGTTGACTAGCGGAACACGAAGAATTTAGAGAGAAGCGACTCTTATTCGAATTCCGGCGAAATTCAGCAGGAAAGAAAGTCGCTCGTTTACAACAGTAACAGCACATCCTCATGCGTTAACTTCGACAATTCGCTGTGATATATGAATGGAATAGATAAAAGCAACGGATGTAAAATCGGAATTCGTACGTACGTCGAGAAAAGGGACATATGAAAAGTGTGAGAACTTCTCAGTCGCAGATAAATGATTCCGGGAAATGTAGGGACAATCCCAGATAAAAGTCGTTTTTGCTTATCTGTAGCTTCTTCACTAGATTGCCACACAATTCGTGGACCAAACATACATAGTCTTAAATGATTAATCTTTAATAGAAAATTCTACTTGCAAGAGTTTATATGTTATTGATAGGGACGTTTCTTTCGTCACTATGTTAGAATAACTTTCTGAGGAGTTCAGATAACATAAGCGAATATAAAATGATTAAAGTATAAATTACTATTAAAATATACCATCGCGCTCTTTCAAGATCAGTGAAGAAGTACACGAGCGAACGTGAGTAGAATTTAGATACAAAGGCCTTCGAAACTGAAGTATCCCTGACTAACGCTGAAGAGGGAAACGCGAAGTATAAAACTGCTTCGTTGGTAGACTGATGGTAGATCTACATCTTGCTCCAGGTAAAGAGATGACAAGATAATTCGGTGGAAGGCGAGTGCAACATAGTCGAGCGGGTTTCTGTATCAGGAACCTCAAAATCGTGCACTCGAGCTATTAAACCGTCAAGATATTTGTTTTATTTCGCGATGATCGAAACATAAAATGATGAGATGCGATAAAAGAAATGAGGGTGAAAACTACCATTTATCATTAATTTCTTCTTGCGATCGGGATCAGAAGACTACGATGCATTTAACGTATTTTGTCCATTCGAAAATTATATAATGCACTAATAATAACAAAAAGAAAGTACGGATATAGATACTATACGGAAGCTAACGAATGAAAACAATTTGCGTGAATGAATTATCTACTACAATAATATAATTTATTGTGCAATAAATTTTTGAGATCTCTAGAAGTGTATAAAATTATAAATTTCATTAAATGTGCAAAAGCGCACCGGGACAAACAATTTTGGCGCGACATTAAGACGAGACAAGTCGTAATTTGAATATGATTAACACACTTGATTAAGGTGATAATGGACGCAAGCGTATGAGTATTTTTGTGAGAAGATATAAGAGTGCATTGGTGAATAATCTTGAGACAATAGGACGACAAGTTGATAATTTAAGCGCGGCTCGGTAACGATACCAAGGAGGGTGCAACGACGATCTTTGTGAAACTGCGATAGTGTGTCTTGCGACAACGATATGGCGAATTAACTGTGCAGACTTCTCCTCGAGAGTGACGCGCTTTATTCCGATAATTGAATTGACTGGCCGGAAACACCGCCAAAATAGAGTATCCCGGTAGCAGCGGCATGTACGGGGGCGGGTCGGCGGGAAGCGCGGGCTACGGGGTCGGTCTGGGACCGGGCCCTTCGCACTATGCGCCCCCCTCCGCCACGGTGGGCTACCAATTGGGCCCACCACCGCCACCCCCGCCCGCCTGTCCCGTCACCGCAGGAAGTCAACTTCTGTCTTACGGACCCGACTTATCGCCACATCACATCCAGCAGACCCACACGGAGACGCAGTCGAAAAGACGGAGGTAAAAAGATTATTCAACTTCAAGCTTTGCAAAGTGTGTCATTATATGTGTTTTTTTCTCCCTTTCTTTAGAGAGCACGTACATTTATATGCGCGCGTAATGTAATTCTTCAGTTTACATGTTCCCTCGTTTATCTGTAAAAATATATACTGGGATTGGATGGATTATTATTCACATTGTTTATCTTTTTAAACCGTTCAAACGTGCTTTATATGCAAACATATGATATAAAAATATTTTTTACGGCGTAGTTATTGACTTGATAATTTTCATGACCTTTATCTATATCGTATTTTGCGTGAATTTCGATTGCGGTATTTTCGTGAATATGCAGATTTTAAAGCGTACAAATTCTTTGCTGTCTTAACATCTCATACACTTTTAATTAGCGCTCGCCACATTGCAATTCGTCAGTCGAGTCATTCTGACGTGATGCCAACAATTCGCAGAATATACTTGTTTCGCGATCTAGTAAAAAAAAGGGGAAGAGAGAGCAGCGTATAAATTACTTTTGAATTTAAATAGTTCAATTATCGACAAATTTTGGCAAAGAAAAAGAAAAAAAGTATTGTACATATCGAATAGTTGATAAATTTTGAAAACAGATTTTTTAGTATATCTTTAACAATATTATTATTGATTAAGTACTGAATTATGAAATTGCTGGAACAAAAAATAAAGATTATAAGAATTAAATTAAATAATTAATTTGAATGAAAACTTTGCTATAATCAGTACATATTTTCAGTTTACAAATAAGTGTGTTTGTATAAGAGTTAATTCGATAAGAAAATATAATCCGTCAAAAGCAAAATGTCACTGCTGACAGAAATTAAAAATGTAAGTACAGCTTTACGTTGCGTAATTTCCATACCCGTCATGTATTATTGTTGGTCTTTATATGGAATGTTATTGCAGAATCAGCAAGTTTTCATTCGTATCAGCACGTCGACAGACAGCTCGCGTAACGATTTTGTTTTTCGCTGCAACTAACTGGCTGGGTTTCAATGCACTCAACAATGAAAAAAATTCGACATATAATAATTTCTATGCGCGTACAATTACTGATTATAGTATCTTTCTCATTTTTCTTAATTTTATCTCTTATTCCTTTTCGTCGTTTTCAGATAAGACTTAATTGTTCTAAATATTTTTTCAAGCCAGTTACATTTTCCTCCGTATTCCATTCGTAACTTTCTATTCGCGTATTTTCCATTTAGACTCGTTCGCGTTTCAGCATTTCTACGATGGGGTGAAAGGTTGATCTGTCGAAAATAGCAGCCGGTTCTGTTCAGGGGTGAACGAGTGCGAAGGGGAGCGTCTCTCCCTTTTCTCTCGTTCAGCCATTATATTCTCCGGCACTTTCAACGAATCCCACGCAGTCACGCGTCATTGATCCTGGCTTCGTCTCTTAACAGTCGGACGTACGCATGTTACGACATTCCTGCCGTTCCGTTGGCAGCTTTAGGCCACATATTGCTGTCCGATTAGTTCGATCGCACGGCAACGATTCGCGCGAACTCGAGAATCCATAGCACGGATGTTTACTCACTTGTTGCTCTCTCTCCAGGGAAATGTGCGGTTGAAGTGAGAATTTTCAATAGATTCACACCTCGTCCTAACGCTCGATCTGAATTATTTTATTAGATACCGAATCAGCGTTGAATTTTTTCTTAAAAAACGTAACATAAGGATTCATGAAGGGTCGAAAGAAAACGCGAAAGTAAACGCTTTTGGTAGACTTTGCTATACAAACGATTCTTATTTTAGAATTAACTGTTAAATTATCACTTAATATTAACTTGATATTCCGAAGAATATGTTTATTAGGTATATAATTTATAATTTAAGGAAATATAGGTTTTTTTATACTATTGCGAATTTTTCTGAATTTTAACAAAAGGTGATACGTACATGCTCCTTTTTTTAGCTTCTTACTCTCTAAATCTGAATCAGTGGATAATCACTGACATCAGTGCCAAATATGCCACTGTAATCAGTAAATTAAATGTGAGATCCCTAACCTAACTAATCTTTATTATGTGATCTAACTAACTTTGTTTTTTTAGTGCTTAAACTCAATGAATATCGAAAAATTGAAATTAACGTGCACATATCAGTATTTTAGTTGTATAATGCTAACATTCTTCCTTTTTTAGTTGAATTTCACTGATCCTTCCAAACTTACTATATGTTGTATAGTAAGATAATACAATGCGATCTCCTTGATGCAGACTTGAACTGCATTTTTAATCGAATTTGCGTCACTCGTTTCTTGCAGTGTACTCCGCACATAAAGATTGACACGTGTATAAAAAAAACTTTTCGCGCGCAGCCTTGAAAGAAGCGATACTTGGGTACAGTCATCGAAACAACGATAACAATAATCTCTCGGAACCATAACGAAACTCGTGGCGAGACGATATTATGAGAAGGATACTCATAATTATAGTCCTAGGCACGTGCGACGCGATAAGCCCAGATATCTAAAAATATATATTAACAAAAATGTCGTCGCGCGATAGGCGCGAATTTTATCGATAATTGTAATGGACGCTTTATAATGTGACCGAAATTTTATTGATAGATAACACAGGATTAATTAGCGAGATTAAAAACTTTGTCTATATTAAATGCTACGTAGACGCTTTGCTAGAGAGTGGTAGCGGGAGTTTTTACGATGCAAATGTAATCCAAATAGCATTCGCATAATTGGAACGTATGTTAAAATGATTACTGCGCGCAATTAACATCGAACAGCAACGGAGGGGGCGTACATTGGATATGTGCATCCTTGCACGCACACGCTAATGCAAAACAAAGTACGTTTACGGGCGGCTCTGAATCTGCAACCGTGAAGGACAAATGCGAGCTCGGCTTTAAATAAAAATATTATTAAAATTATACATTAAAAGCTAATTTGAAAACAATGAGTAAATAAAACGAAATATGTCTCTTTCTGTTGATGTCTTATTGTTAGTTGATATATGTATGTCAAACGATATATATATATACTTTAAAAAATATCGGTGTGAATCTCTGGTGTGAATTTAACAACGATGTCTATATAATTCTCATTGTATTAACACCAACAATGAGAATTATATAGACATCGCATGGATTTTAAATCCATACTATTAATATGATGTGAATTTCAAACCTCTGGTGTTTATATCACCATCATGGTGTGGATTTAAAATGATGTTAAATCCACATTATATTTGTATCAATTTTAACACCAACAAAGAGTAGACATCGTTATTTTTTAGAGTGTATTTTCAAATGTGTTCTCTTAAATTTAAATTTAATAGATTTTTAAATTAAAATAATATAGAAAGGTTTTTCCGTTATTTGTAATTTAAAAAAATCGCTCTTTATACTGTATATTGCAGGCATATCCTTATCATATTTTCTAAAACTCATTGAAAATAATGATCGTCAATAATAAATAAAAGAATCTCTAATGAGTATAATTAAAAACCGATATGCGTGTAATTTTTTTCGATCGAGCGCTTGCTGCCGCTGTTGTTACAAAAGCGAAAGAAGTCTCGCGATGGGCGGCGCGCAACTTTACTTCCTCGAACGCTAATGAGGTGTTACGCAGTAGCGCATTGCTGCGCGTTCGATTTGCTCGTCCTCGTCCAGGCGCGAGGTGCGACGCACTGTACGCCACAGGGGCAAACAAACTGCCGTCGATTGCTGAAGCGCGCGAACTAATGCGAAGAGCTTAGCGCCGCGCGTGCGGATGGTGCACTCACGTGCAGACGCAGGCACGCGGCAAAACCCACTCGCAGCGGAATTCGTCACGTAGCGGAGATTTGCGGCCGGCCCGGTCCAACGCAAATCCACGTGACCGATTACCAGATCATTACGTTACGCAATAGCGTCGTTTCCTGAATCCCGCCGCCTTTGCCCTGCAGACTCGGCAAGTTGGCGAATTCCGTTGGGCAAAAAAAAAAAGAATGCGCGCCAAATTCTATCTGTGTGCAGGATAATTTAGAAAGTCATTTAAAAAATTAAAGAAGATTAAAAAAGAGGAACATTGTTAGGGAAATGTGCTCTCTAAACCTGAATCATTGATATCAGTGCCAAGTATGCCACTGGTAATCAATGAATTAAATGTGCGATACCTAATCTAGCTAATTTTTATTATGTGATCTAACTAATCTTATTTTAGTGCTTAAATTCAATGAACATGGTAAATTGAGTCAATGATTGGAAGATTGAAATTAACGTGCAAATATCAATATTTGTAATATATATAATGCTCAAATTTCTTCCTTTTTTAGTTTTGAACTTCATTGATTATCAGTAAAAAGTACCACTGGGTAATTAGTGACTATCCACTGATTCAGATTTAAAAATTCTCTCGTATATACTTTATTATCTTTTTTTGAACTTTGACATTTAATTTGAAAAATTGAAGTGTTGAAAAGAATCCTGATTAAATTTCATTCATTTTTAGTTAATAAAAACCTAACCGAACTAGAGTTATTCGAATGATTAGTGACATCAGTGCGATTGAGTGAGGAACAGCAAGTAAGCATACAAATTATTCCTGTGATTATCGGCGTTATATTCGTCCTCATGCGAGCACGATATTTTTCCGCAAGCTTCTGCCGCAAGAGTCGTTGAACCGAATGGCTTGACGCCGAGGAAAGTGTGTTTCGAGATTGAAGCGCGCGTATTATTTTCATTCATAATTAAAACCCTGTTAGTAACGCTCCGTAAGCGCGGAACAGCTCGTGATGCATATTTATGTCATACACGATCGACATGCATCTGGACGCACCGTGCGCACATAAAGGAACTGTTGAATGAATCTTTACCAAAAAAAAAAACAAAGGGCAAAAAGTTGGAATTCTTTGCTTTTCATTATTGCTATCGAAATTATTGTAACAGAAATGAATTAACATTCAATAATTTGTAAATTTGTTTAGTTTTCTTAATAGATATAAATTGAAAACATAATATATCGTATAATTAGATTCTGTCTAAATCTGAATCAGTGAATAATCACTGATATCAGTGGCAAGTATGCCATTGGTAATCAGTGAATGAAATGTAAACTCTCTAACCTAACTAATCTTTATGATGTAATCTAACTAACCTTGTTTTAATTAATGAATATGGTATTGGAAGATTGAAATTAACATGCAAAGTATTTTAGTTATATAATGCTCAAACATTTTTTCTTTTTTAGTTGAACTTCACTGATTATCAGTACAAAGTATGCCACTTGTAATTAGTGACTATCCACTGATTCAGATTTAGAGAGTATAAAATAAAACTGGGAACTCTTTTCTTTCTTTAAAAATCACAACAACGTGGCTTAAATTATAAACGCAGTAAATAAAGAAACAGTCACACGCAGGATTTCAGTAGTGAAAGTCATATATTTAAATAATAATATCTAATTGTTAAAGTATAAATTCATAAACGATTCGGCCAAGATATAGACATCTTCAGTATGTAAAATATATAAATATAAAAAGTAGTCAAATACAGGAATGATAAATCAACTATGTTACAATTATTAGTCACGATTATTACGCACAGATGTTATAAATATAATTCTTAGATTATGGACAAAGTTAGAATTATTATATAGTCAAATTCATATTTTGTAGTTGTCAGTGATAATACAATACGTTGATGTAAATTTGTAAAATGTAAGAAACTCGGAATTATAATCAAAAGATCCAATAAAAGACAAATTAATTCGGCAAAATGAAAATGTTTCTCAAAAGTTAATCTTCTTTATATAAAGTCAATATGTTAAAATTTTGGTGCTCAATAATAATATTCATGTAAATTTACAAATATATTTATTTCTCAGTTTTATAAACTGCACATCGTCATCGATTCGATTTGTCAGACTTGAAATGTAATTATAAACTGAAGTTAGAAATATTATTACAAAGTGTAGAAAAGTATATTTACTTTGAATATTATCAAACACAAGATTCTTCGACCGAGAATAAAATTCTTTCTTTGATTTATTCTTGTCAATATAATTTTTATTTGTAGTTATTATTTATTATTCTATGATATAGATGTCTGTAAATAAGTAATACAAAAATACGAAGCGATAAATATAACATGAAAAAATGGATGTCTAGTACGGAAGGAAGGCAGATGGAAAGCAGTTGTATGTTACTGTTCGTTGTACGCACAAAAGTACTAAACGGCATGCGCAATTAAGTCGATTTCTCGTTTCCTCTTCCTTGTGCGTCGATTCGCGTGACTTTCCGCTCTAGGCGAACTATCCGCCTTAGACAATAAGAATTTTCTCAGGCGTGAAAATGGTCGAGTTTCTGATCTGTTCCATTCGGGCGTGCATTGAAACAACGTCGAGCAGACTTTCAACATCATTCACCTATATATTACTCGATGAAATAAAAGAATTTTATGAATTAATGCAAAGAATAACACTACAATTCAATGAAAATGCATGGAAAAACAATATAATAAATTTATGAGGGATCCACATATTTATTAACGTCAAAAATCTGATATTTTTATATTAATGACATCAAAGATGATGTCACGGATTAACAGCGAAAATTATTGACATTAAGAATCTTTTGCCTTTAGCAGCTAAACTATTTTAAACTTAAGTGGCATCTACAATGAAATTTTAAGGCTTAAAACTTAATCTTTAAGCCGTAAGAAATTGATCAATTACAATCAGATGTAAGAAGAATACTTGACTATGATTGATCAATTTCTTATGGCTTAGTGTTTAAAACTTAAGTTGTTTTACATCTTAAAATCTCATTGTTTATTGTATTATTTAGAGATTTAAAGCAGCAAAACTTTAAATGCGAGGTCGACAATCTATGATCTACAGAAATTGTCGATTTCGTAGTACAACTCCTGTGCTATCAGAGATAATATCAATCAAAAATCAGAAACACAAAGATTTATCACATTAAGGATGCATGATATCAAGAATCTATAAAAAATATTCAGGATTCAATAAAACAACAAAAAAAACTATTGTGTGATATCATTATCTCTGATATTAAGAATTTATTTTAATATAATGTTATAAGCGTGCGTGTAACAAACGATTAACAAAAAAGCGCGTGTAACAAAGAAGTTTGAAAATTATCTAATAGATGAGAAAAAAAACAAATTGAAGGCAAGTTAAAATTCTTTGCTTTCCACCATCGTAACAGGAATGAATCAACATCTCAAATGAGATTCAAATTGATAACAAGCTATATATAAGAGAGATTTATCTTATCAAAAATTATGTGATAAATCAAATTTTATCGAAAAAATTGAATTTTCTTTATATATTGTATATCACAGAAGTTTTGCATTTGAAATTGTAAAATAATCAAATCACTTTGCGCGTTTATTAGTGATTCTTTACGTTTATATATCCGTATATACGAATTCCCGATCCATAATAACATATTTCTCCCCCGAGATCGAATCGATCACGTGATGCCTCGGGCATTCAGATCGATGAACGTCCAACCATGGTGTGTCTCGTAGCGCTGATCGACTATCTAACACCTAAGCGGCTAGGTGACGTAATTTTTTCATTACGAGAACGGTAATGCCGGCGGTCAGGCTCGCATATTAAGGGG
>Ga0157362_1000544_pt1 | contig 13145 bp, 7 predicted proteins | sample AttlaeALBM3_FD_111480 | JGI IMG/M metagenome (GOLD analysis project Ga0157362, IMG submission 111480) | Fungus gardens microbial communities from leaf cutter ant in Ribeirão Preto, State of São Paulo, Brazil - Atta laevigata ALBM3 | ecosystem: Host-associated > Fungi > Mycelium > Unclassified ... | reverse complement strand
TTTTTATGTTAAATTTTTTTTATGTATTTACATAAACAGTGTACATAAATATGATGATTACAAGTTACGTTTTTACTTTAATGTTTTAATGCATTTTTCTCTTTTATCGTTAAAAAAAAAATCATCAGTGACAGCTATATGGTTTCTGTTAAAATACATAAATTCTAAGCTATAAATTGTGACGTTATATCGGACGAGCTATACTTTCTCACCTATACATTTCATTAAACTAGAATTCCTATTTCGCTAACGTTCGCGCGCGTTGAAAACTTGGAAAACAGATTTAGTACGATGGGCAGAAAATTGCGTCTCATCCAATTTTCCGTACGTGTAACCGAACACAGAGTGTTCGATCTATCCCGGCGTGTCCGCGCATCAAAAATTTCATTTCGATTTTATTATTCGCTTTTTTAAACTCACAGCAGAGGGAAATGACATCAAAATCGATCCGCCTTGGGCCACGTTAAAACAGAGAGCCAGGCATTTCTGCATTTCAACAACGAAACTTCAATTTCGAAGTCAGATTTTGTGCGAGGCAGGTGTAGTGTCTAAATCTAAAAGAAACTATTTATTGCTCACATAAACCCACGATCTTCAGTTCGAGTCTCTAATGAATCTCCGATCGTTAAGTGTTTTGAAAAGGAATATATTACTACCGTTAATATTCGATTGTACGAATATTTGCTTAAGCTTTTAATGCTTTTGATCAGAGAAATCAATTGTGCAATTCTGATAATGCTCGTTAATTACCGATTAATCAGTTTACAATTTCTGCAACGATTATTAATTAGTAACCAAATTAATCTCGTTAATTAATCAGTAAAACGGACGTTGAATCTTATTTTTTTCTAAGAGAAGTGAAATATCGGTGGTAAAGACGTGACTTTTAAAGTACACAGGCACGAAGTGCATTTACATTGCATTTACACTGCCGTTACTCCCGTTGACTCGAATTCTTCAGCGGTCGCGCGCGAATTCTTTATGAGGACCTGCCGCTCGAGTTTATCGGATGACCTAGTGGCCCTTTGACCTCAAACGCCTGGCGTGCATACAACGTGATGCATTGCCGACCTCATAGAAGCCCGCTTGCAGCGTGCAGCCATCTAGGACGACGAACATCAACCTCCGCACTTTTCACGGCGAGGAAACCTCGACTGGTACCGCCGAGTTTGTCTCCATTAGCGATAAATCTTGATGCCATTTTGAAATATACTTTTTACATGAATGTAAAAATTATTTTCACACGATAATAGCAGGATAATAAAAGCAATGCAGTTTATCGTTACATACGTTATACATTATTCAGTTAATCAATTATTTTTCTCGAAAATGTATATTTCAGAACTTGCAGAAAAAGAAACAAATAGTATTTTTAGTTATCTGTTTCTGTTAAATTTTTAGATATTCTGAAAATGGCCAACAATTCTAAATTTTGATTTCTAGAAAGTTACGTAACTAATTGTATTAACCGAAATAAACTTGACTTTTTGATTGACTTTTTATTATATAGTCGAATTGTTAAATGTCAGAAATTTTACTGCTATTATAGAATTGCAGTAATTTTAACAATATGCTTATTTTTATCGAAAGGAAAATTTGATGCATAAAAGGCGAAGATTTAATGTATTAAATTCTTTTATCACAAATACTCTTTTATAGAATATAAAATAAAATCTTTGAAGCTTTATTTAAAAAAAAACATGACTTTGGTTTATACTTTTTTTTGTGGCCGTCGCTTCGGTGTCGCTTTTCAGAATTTTCGTATTTTACGATGAAGTTTTCTACGAGAGTTTATTACAATATTCAATTATGTGTGTTGCATGTGTTTTTTTTTAAATAATAAATCTAACGATATTATAATTAAGTTGAAAATTTTTTTTATACAACAAGAAATACAAAATTTTACTAATTAACGGTTTTTACTAATTAACGGTTTTTTTGCTATCAATATTTTTTAAAGAAAAGTTTTCTATATTAAATTATCGAGATGTAGCAATTTTTATATTTGCTTATAAGTTGATCTTATAAAAGTAGGATATTGTCTTTTCTGAAAGACTTTATAATCGGCATTATTCATCATAATGTATTTTACTTTTAATCGTATTCTTCCACGAGCAGTGCCTGCTTCAGCGTGGTATTTAATCTGACGAAATTGCCACTTTGTCCGTCCGTAATGAGTTCTCACGTCGCGACGGGGACGATTATGATCGACGAGGACGACAGCGGCGATGATGACGACGGCAAAAAGAAGAGAGAAAGAATGCCGAGAGCGAGACGAATTAAGTTCTCAACTCCATTCAAACATCACTTCCGCCCCGATGATCTCATCGCGCTCCTCCTACAGTTCGATCGGCGCGCACATTATTATTATAAGGAGTCATTCCTCTTCCCTCGAAGTTCTTCCTTTTTTTTTTCTTCGCTGAGACTTAGCCGCGTTACACTAATCATTAATGTGTTTTTCGCGATGCGGACGATATTAAGTAAGTAGGAAGTGAATAATCGCAGCGGAGGGTCACGGGAGGGAGAGACGCACTGGCGGTCGGAGAGTTTCCAGTGGAAATCGAGTACGATAACTCTTCTAGACTGAATCGAACGCTCGATAATTCTTCCGGATGACTGGACGATCAGTCAGTGCAAAATATAAGCGATCCATAGCTCAAACGTTATCGATATCATGAGAAAAGATGTGTCATTGACCTTTACCGTCTCGTTTTTCAAACGTTACCATTACTGACCAACATTATTCCGCAAATATGTCGATGTTGGTCAACGAGCAATTAAGTCGAGTAGACAACAAAGGCTTTTCATTTCATATTTTATATTTCATATCTACTTTATAGGAATTTATGGGAATTTCTTTACTTAAATTAGGACATGTGAAAAGTCTAGCAGACAATTATATGACTCTTTATTTTCAAATATAATTAATTTTTCAAATCTTATATTTTTTACATACTTCTTGTAATAATCTTTCAAATATTTTTAAGTTTTCAAATCGGTTTCTCGAAATCTTTCTATCACATACTTTTTCTTTTTTCTTGAAACATCCGATTGTTATCACGATTTTCACGGTAAATACGGTTCGAGTAATTATTGCGCTCGATGCACACATTGTGCTTTTGCAGAATAGGAGGATTGCTTTGTCGATCAGTTTGCACATAGCCTCAATGGAATGCGCTCTTTTCTACACCGAGGATACACTGCATCATGGGCGTATGAAATGGTTCTTCTGCCGCCGCCGCACCATACGCTATTAATATCATGGGGTATATTTAGATTTCAATGGGGAAGAGAACGCGAGACTACGAATCGCTCGTCCGATATGTCGTCTGCAAAATGCAACCACTTGGACGAATTGCAATGAAGAATAAGTGCCCCTATCTAAAACCTCTTCGCGCATTAGCCATATAAAAAAAAATTAATGTCGATAAAAGATCCGGCCCTTAATTCTTAATAGATCGACAACACTTTTATTTCTCTATAAAATATGCATTTTTAATCAGCTTGGAAATAGCATTATTTTCATAATGAATAATAATTTATAAATTCACTTTATGACTACGTCACTTAGTTTTATTTTTATTTGATATACATATATAAAACTTTGATCGAAATCCCAAAAAATTTCGAATTTCGAATCAATCTTAATTCTGTGGAAGGAAAAATGTCTTTCTGTTCGCTTAGTACATCACTGTCTTTGCAGCCGCGAGCGCAATATTGTTACATCCGCGAAGCATTCATTTCTTAAGCGATGTCTCGACGCGGATTTACGCGCGCCCAGTGAATCGCATTATTTCTGGAGCACGAAGCGCCTCGAACGGAATGCACTTTCTGGTTCATATTTATAATTATCACGGCGGCGGTTTCCGCGCGCGCTCTATGCGTCCGCTGTGTGTATTCGCGGCGTCTGCCGCGACATCCTGTTTCTTGTCTCTTTCATTTTCGTTTTTCTCGTATGTGTGCGAGAAACCCCTAAGATTCAACACGTGACCGGCAAACGCTCCGCGACTTCACGGATACACCCTATATGGTACATCGTAGTCGAGAAGCCCTGGGGTCATGCGGTAACGTTCTCCTCGAAAAAGCATCTTAGAATAATAAGTACGCGTCTATGGTTTTCCAGTAAATCCTTCAAATATTTAAGGATTTATCCGACGGTCCATGAATATCCGAAAGAACCGAAAGCGATCCTCGTACGTCGTCGAACTTCACCAGAGATCGCTACAGATGGTTCTCCCGTGATCCGAATTTTCTAAAAAAGAAATAACATTACCTCAAATGGAAACCGTTATTCTCTTTCGTATTTTTCGAGCTCGAAGTGCGAAGATATAATACCGAAAGAGACGATGAAGAAAGATCTTTTTTCTGTTGTCTTTCAGGTTTACTATTAATTCTCTCAAAGTTGCGACTGCCAGCTCTTCTCGGGATTTTTCTGTTCTTTTCTGTTCTTCCTTAAGAAGTATCTCGTTTTCTCGGAGTAACTTCTTGGAATATCTCGAAGAGAGGTCGATGACATGCGCATTAGCTTATATAGAGAGACGTTCGGTTTAAAGGTCCATTAGATCTCCGGATGCAATATCGTTGCGACAGGTGACACACTGAATCGTAAGACGCAGATGGCGTATATTAAGGATACGCCACCCGGTATATCGTCACTAAGAAATGGAAACACGGATGAAACACGTTTCGTTTCGATCGATCAAAAAGAGGGATAATATTATTTCACCTGAGTATTCGAAAATGTATGTTGCAAACATATCGAATGATGTATAAATAAATAAATTGCATGCTGCACATTTATGCAACGTGTAAACTGTTTGCTAAATGCATATACGTATTCATCGTTTAACCCGTATTTTTCCGTTTTAATCGAGATGAAAATTTTTTCTCTTTTCACTGAATTATATGAACAATCACGAACATATCGTAATATTTGTGTTATCGTCGACGAATTTTAGGTTGTGACTTAGCATGACAAACGATTACGTCAGTGACTGATTTAATGTGACTGACAAATATGAGTTTGAATTGCTTTTCGTGTCGCATATGTTAGTGGTATCATTCCTTCTAATGTGTGTTGCAGAGTTTCACGATAATTACAATAGTTTGATACATTATACGTACGCTGTTTTCTCCGACTGGGAATACAGTGACAGAGAGAGAGAGAGAGAGAGAGAGAGAGAGAGAGAGAGAGAGAGAGAGAGGAGAGAGAGAGAGAGAGAGAGAGAGAGAGAGTAGAGAGAGAATCATGAGATGGAAAATCCATTCACGATCTAAGCTTCGGCTTAGGGTAAGCCCCAGATCGGCTCATGATTTCGGTACTTCGATAACCTAGTCGTGCCAGCCGCCGGCGAGATGTTCATAGGCGATCCTCGATCGATTTTCCCGGTATCTCCTGACACAAGGGATTAGGTCAGGGACCAGAGAAACGGGTTAGAGCACGGCGAATCGGATGCTAGCACGACCATCCGAGTGATGAGATGATTGGCTCGCTGATGAAACCTGATAGAACTGCCTGCTGCTTGGTCGATCTGGCTTGGCGGATTATGTTCTCCGGTGCGAGAGAGCACGCTGGATTACAGCCGCCTTGATCTCATCCATTTCCGCCACGGATACCTATTCTGCTTCGAAGCCTTTTGGAACAATCTATCGTTAGAAATTCGAAGATTCGATTTCGAGAAACTCGGAAACGCTAATTTCGACTGCGGCCCTATTTTCATTGCCTGATGTAAGAGAATGTACTTTATTGTTCAGTTGTCACGTTTTTATGAGACAACAGATATTTTTCTTGTATCTTTTTATATTATATCATCTCTAATCATTGAGAGAAAGAGAATTGTTGTAATAAGCTTTGAGTAAAATTCAGAAATGTATTTTACAACATTGCATGTTTTCTCGTAAAAGATTCTATTATTCCGTATAATTTTAAATATAGATATATTGGCACTTATATTTTTCTTCTGAATAGATTTGGTTATTCATAGCTGATCATAAATTAAATAATGTGTAAGTATCTATAAATTCAAGTCAAGATATCGTCTGCCGGGAGCGGATATCGAAGAAGGAAGAGAAAGCAACAAATTGCATCTAGTTGAAAACTCGTTCGGCCATCTCTCTTGACTTTCCACGACGAGCAGCCGGTCTCGAGAAAAATGACACTCTTATCTGAAAAATGGCTGGCCATAAACAATTCTGCGAATCGGTGTACGATAGCAGGCGGGCTGCTGCTTTCGTAGCACACGTCTTGGTATCGCTCTTTAACCTGTCGACAAAGAACCGTGTGATAAAACTTGGAAAAATCGTGACTTTGGTAGAAAAATTGCGGGGATATAAAAAATTTTGTTCTGTCCTCGCATAGATAAGACATTCAATTACCAGTGAATATCCGCGTATCGCGTATTCGCGTGTCATTAAATATTATTTTCTTTGTTGAAGTTTTCTGCAGTCTTTAAAATTAATTGTAACGCAATAATTCACGAATCTTTCTAAAACAAGAGAGAAAAAGAGACAATGAGTAAACGTTTTTTTATTTTATCTATATAAGATAACCATAACAAGATAACTATATAAGATAAAAGGCACACGTAGGTATCACTACACAAATATTGACGAAGAGCTCAAAATGCTTTATTTGAACAAAAATTAGGAAATGTCGAAATCGCATATGATTCATAGATATTCTCAGAAAAATGTATATTGTGTGCGTGATAAAAATAAAAAATTTTTATATGAAAAAACTTTTTACATAAAAATTTTTTGAATGAGGACTTTTAAGAAGAATGTAAAGGAGACATTGTTTTTTAGTTAATTAAAATAATTTTTGATTATTTGATTTGTATTATCTAATCGATTGTTTAATTTTTAACATGAAATTACTCAGTAATTGTTTTAGTAAATTGAATTTTAATCGCATCAACATTTACCTCTAAATTAATTGAAAAGTAACTACTAAGTCCTATTATTCATTTACACTCCTGACATTTAATTTACCGGGGCGCTTTAATTTTCAACGTTAAATAGCGCGATAATTAGGTCTTAGATTAAATTCGCGCTGAGGGAAAAATCGACTACGAATTACTGGGGAGAGTGCGAATATTCCTTATAAATTTATATTGCGAGGTTGAAACTCGTCGGAGAGAGAATGCGAGTATTGAGATGCGAAATTAGGAAAATTAATTGTTGTCGTAGACAGACGTACTTCGTCCACGATCTTTTCGCGCAGACACTTTTTCCACCACGTCCGGACGTCTTTGTTGCTCGCCTTCGTAGCTCGCCGAATGAAGTTTTCTTTGGGTTTTACCATCCGTAGAGGCGGCCGTTTAGATGTCAACAGCTGCATCGCAGCCCGTCCCGGCTGCTAGTTGACTCTATTTGTTCCTCTTACATTCTTCATGGAATAGTTTGGTCTCGCCGTGGATATATACCGACTGACTGCACGCCCGAGAGGGATTAAGAATATCTTTCGACTCTCGTCCGGATGTTCCGAGGCGAATCGGCGTTGGTTCACGGCTGCATTAGTCCCAGGGTGTTTCTCCCTTCGAGTGAAGCAACACTCCGGGTGGAGTGATAAAAGGGACGAATACGACCCTCTGAACGCGCAAGCGTTCGCGATGAAGAAGCGAGAGGTTGCGTCCATATAGAGAAAATTACTTGAATCGTAAAAAATTTTTCGAGATAAGATATACAGACAGTATAGGACATTTTGAACATGAAAGATTTAGATAAGAGAAATCGATGCGCTTGTTGAACTTACGAATAAGTACTTTGTGAATTGGAATACGCTTTCCTCGGACACCAATGCACGTTATCTTAAACGAGAGAGATACTTGTCCGAGAAGGAGGAGAATAGCCGGAGGGAGATCTGATTGTTGAATCTACGTAATATTTTATCATCCATTCAGACTGGTCGATTATAAAAGCAAAGATAAATATTCTGTGTTTCTCTATGCGAGCTTTCATATTTCCTGAATCATGCAAGTCGATAATGGACACAGGAAATGTAATCAGAGAACATACGATGCATGTATACGAAAAAAAAAAAACCATTGAAAAAACCAAAATGTATCGCGCGCGAACGAATAATTTCTTAATAATTTATAATAGAATTAAATTATGAATTATTGTGAAAAATATATTGTGAAAGCAATTTTTAAATGCATGTATTCTTCTTGTATGGAATTTAAAAATAACTGTTAAAAATAACAAACATTTTAAAGCAAGGATTGGTATTGATACTGATAAGTTTTCTCAGATGTAAAATACTTATTTAATAATACCTGAAGCAAATATATAAATTTATGTTTTTACATCCATTTGTCACAGATAAATATAAATAAATCAATTTTTCTGTCAATTTTTCTCGCGCGGTGGTACTTTTCGATTTACTGATCGCGCAGGCTTTTATCGAAAACCATTGTCGTGTTACGAACGCGAATACATACAGTCGTATGCGACGCACTAATTTTGGCACAACTTCGCCGCGATACTTTCGCATAAACGTTGTTTTAGTCAACGGACAGATTCAACTTCTTTCGCGAGAACACCATTCAAATGGTATGGTCACGCTGAGCGTGATTGTTCTAACAAGGGTTTATTCATACACTCGCGGTTTAAAACTAAAAACACTTCTCGTTCTCGGGACTGACAAGTCCAAGCCTTGTATGCATGAATTGCACTAATTCCTAACGCGTATTTTCTCTGTATTGTGATACAGACATACAATCTCTCAGCCGAGAGCTCCAGGCGACTCCGCGTCCTCGCCTGGCGGAAACTCTCTTACGCAATCGCTCTGGCAAACACACGCATATGCGCGAACACTTTCCTCATACAGTCGGCAAAAAGAAAGGACATTTTAATCTTCGTTCTCGACAACGCATAATACTTATATCACAGATAATGAGCGCCGCTACGCCTTGGCCGCGTTTGTGGCGATGGAATCCTGGTCGGGCTTGGTGGGCAGTGGCCTGTTCGCCATTTTGCTAGTAGATGCGGAAGTTTGCTGGGTTTCTGGCAGCTCTGAGTAGAGATGGGCAGTTACGTCAGACGGCTCGGCGTATTCGCACAGCAACGAATTCGGCCTCTTACTGTTCGTTTTATTCGAAGTACCTAAGATACTATCGCCGAGAGCTTTGAGGAAGCTCATCGGTCTAGTGGATTGATTCCTGCAGCTCGAATCCAGCTTTGGACTTTGTGGTTTGCGATCGTCAGCATCGTAACCGAGGTTCTGTGGAAGACGATTGTTGCCGACAAGATGATCGTTCACTACGTCTGGTGGTAACGGCTGTGGCGCTCTACCAATCAAGCTCTCCAGGATCGGTTGCGACAGTCGACTTGTACTGGGTACCGTCTCGTCGCCCGGCAATTCGGCGTATAGATGATTTTGATCGGTGGTACGCTGATCACGCGGTTGCGCGTATTCGGTGATGGGCGGTCTAGTACGTATCTCGGTCGGATGTAGCTTATCCAAAGATGGTGCTTTGGTGCCAATATTTACGGATGGTCTCGGTGCTCCGCGAGGTCTTCTGATCCTCGGTCGGATCACGTCGTACGCGTTCTCTTCTCGATCATCTGCTGGTTGCCGATCGTTGTTATTATTGCAACTCTCTTCGACTTTGATAAGATCGTATAGATGCTCGATCATGTCTCTCGCCTGACTGTGATTGTCAGGATCGTTCAATCGTTCCTGAAGATCCCTCAGGTACTCCTCTGTCAACTCCTCCGGCAATGTTTGCGTAGCCTTGTTCTCCGTGTATGGATAAACGTCACCTTCCCCATTGTCGTCCTCCGTACCTTCTGCTGGAGTATCCATTTCAAGAATTCTGGTCTCTGCTTGGAGACCGGCATATTCGTGAACGCTTAATCTCGATATTGATCTAGCGGACGTCGCGGCGGTCATACCGTTGCTGGACGAGAGCCAATTCGACAGATTTATCAGCGAGCCAGATATTAGTTTGGGACACACGCCGCGACGACGCATATAGAGAATTCCTGAGGCTAAGATCACCACAACGACGACAAAGACTGCCACGATGCAAACAATGACGATGATCCTCTTCTCGCGTTCCAGCTGTTCCAATTCGCTCATCTCCATGTCGAAGAATCCCTTCTGTCTTGGATAGATGTGAGGACCCACGCTGGGTGGACTAACGCTCGGCTCTGGCTTAGGCGACGGTTTCTCGCAATCGACGTGCTTTTTCCGTTCCGTACATATAAGTTGCGTGAAGTTTTGCATAACCATGAAACCCTTGGGCGGATTGAAGCATTTTTGCAAGAAGTCATCGAGTTTACAATAGCTGGAGTTCATCATCCATACATTGTTACCGCCTGTTATTTCACTCATCCAATTTTCAAGATTGCACCTGCATTCTTCTTTAGTGAAATAATTGTTACCAACGCGCGCAGAGTTCACTTTCTGCGACAACATTGCAAATTTGAGGGATCCCGCCCTTGCCTTCTGTATTTCATTGTTCGTGAAGGAAAATTCGAGATTGGACGCTGAAGTGGCACTGACCTCCGCTTTAATCGCGTCGCTCTCTAAGTTGATAAAGACATTACGATCGATTGCTATGTGATTCCATTGATGTAGCACGATCGAGCCCTGTTTTAAATGTACGAATTCGTTGTTGTTAAAGGTGACAGTTGCTGCCGATGTATTAATGGCACCAGTGTCTACCTCGGACAATCTAAATGGAGAAAGAAATACAAGAGAAAAAATGAAATTTAAAGCATGTATCAATAAAAAAATATTAAGAAATTGAAAAGTAATGTAATTAAGGAATAAAAATTGAAAAATATAAAAATTAAATCAAAAACATTAAATTGATTCTACTTTTCAGAAAAAAAAAAGTTTGCAAATTTGCATTTTATTTTGTATGAATTTCTCCTGTTATTGTAATAAAGATCGATAATGTAAATTTAACGTTGACAACCTGGAATGTTGGATTGTGAGATTATCATGTCCGGCTCTGAAGGCTGCTGTGTTGATATTCTGAAGTTGTACATCGACAAATTCGAGACTTTGGATAAGCGCTCTGTCGCTAAAAGCACCGGACTGAATCTCCTGGATAGACGTGTTGCTAATAATCACGTTGAAGATGGTCATGGCACAAAAGGCATCCTTGCGTATGGTCCTCATCGAAATGTCGTCCATGCGAATTTCCGCGATAGCCGAAGGAAAAACCGACGTGGGTAATTCCTTTATCATCACATTTTGGAACATAATCTGTATCAAAGCAAATTTATACGAAACTGTAATTATATTTTTATAATATATATTTTTGAGAAATGGCCGCTTTAAGAATTATCTGCGGATTTTTAGATCTAATTACACAACAATTCATATCAGTAGAAATTAGTACGAATCGCTCTGAGCTTCATTTAAAGTGACATTCAAAACGGAACATTACAAATAATATTATATAACTTGTTCATATTGATGTGTTATCTGATATCGGAAATGAATAGTATAATATATCAGGGATGCGAATATCATATAGACACATCAATATCAATAACATTATTGTCATTTTTAAAATAAAATAGATATGTGAGCATTGTTTAACAATTTGTAATAGCGATATGCGATAAATTTGAGAGATATCTGACCTTGGTCGCTGGTCCATGTCGACCGGATTGAGGCGCTTCGAATTTAAAGGCATTACTAGAGAGCTCCAAGGACGACACCTCCCTCACCTTGAGCCACAGCAGCCATGAGAAGGTATTTGGTTTTATCTCCACGTGTTTGCATCGTGATATCGAGACGCTCAGCGTGCCGCGGGTATTCCGGAAAGAATGACTCTCCAGGAACACGCTATTGCACTCCGACACTTCGAAATGCGTATTGGGTGCGCTGAGATTTTGTAAGGCCTGCCTTTTGGCGACTAGGCTGTTGATCCCCGAAACATGTACACGTTTCAGGGGTGCGCCTCCGCCAAACGTACCCGTTTGTATTCTTAATTCTCGGCAGTGAGAGACCTCGAGTTCTGTTGCCTCCGGCGGAATGATTCCTTCATGCAGCTCCACATTCTAAAATGAAAACAAAATGAAGGATAGAATATGATATTATAAAGTCTCTTATTGTTTGTGAACGATTTACACGTTAACAAGCAATTAAAGAAGATTGCAACTCTGCACGGCGTATGCATCGACGTTGTGCCAAGGCCGTGTGCCTCGTCATTCGCCTTCCAGATTTACATCTTGATTGCGTAATGCGTATCATAACAAGGCAATTGACTAAGATTTTCTGGAAGCGAATAATAAATGTGTATTCGTTTCTTTATTTAAGACTTTGATTTACAACAGTCTTGTCCAGAATTATTGTGTTATCAAAAACTATAATCTTATATTTTAAACCGTAGAACAAAGAAGATATTCTTCTCATTAAAAAATTTATAATTTCTTCAAATCATTTAGCTGTGAAGAAATTTATGTTATATAGATAGCATTCTGTGAGGTAACAATATAGATATTTTATTTATTTTACTAAGTATAATATAATGAGTTACGAAAAGGAGAGATTTTGTTTATTTATAATTTTTAAGGATAATTAGATAAGTAATATCATAAAGTTATTTATTCTCGTTAATTTATTCTCATTAAATAATAGAGTTTTATTTGAGTTGGGGTATTAATATTTTCACTGATTTCTATATCTTCTTGGCAGTTATTTATAGAAGTTTATCTCAGCGTCGGTTTGTCGAGATATTTCCTGAGCTAGCGTGATCGTATGTGACTTGGACTTCTTAACATCTCTTTCAGTTTCTCTCTGTCATATTTGAAAGTATTTCTAGATTGTGATAAGCTTTCTAAAAAGAGATACCTTGTATGTCCTCAATACTGCAGCTGGAAAACAGCCCTGCGTCGTTAAAAATCGTTGAAAAATACAGGACATAAAAATATTCAACAACCAGTCCGCGAATGATAATCCAAATCTCGCAGCCATTCGTAAAATCTGACTTTGGAAAATCCGATCCTCGTGAGATATGAATTTTCGACGATCCGTAAATAAACATCAGCGCGATTCCGATTTTTCGTTCACTTCGGAAGAGTATCTTTTCTCGCGCTTATTAGAAATTATTTATTCTATTTCTATTTTCAGACCGGAGCTTTGTTTATGCTGCATGTGAGTGCATTCGGCTCCTCCCGGC
>Ga0157362_1000543_pt1 | contig 13146 bp, 11 predicted proteins | sample AttlaeALBM3_FD_111480 | JGI IMG/M metagenome (GOLD analysis project Ga0157362, IMG submission 111480) | Fungus gardens microbial communities from leaf cutter ant in Ribeirão Preto, State of São Paulo, Brazil - Atta laevigata ALBM3 | ecosystem: Host-associated > Fungi > Mycelium > Unclassified ... | reverse complement strand
CGCAGCAGAGCGCGCTGCTGCTCTGCATCGCCATCGGCCTGCTCGGCTTTGTCGGCGGCATCTTTGTGCAGCGGCGTCAGCTCGGCACGCTCGGCGCACTTATCGGCACCATTAACGTGCTGGTGCTGGATAACCCGATGAAGTTCGAGTTCAACGTCTTCCTCGACAACGTACTGGGGCAGGTGATCGGCTGTTTCGTGGCGATGATGGTGATCCTGCTGATCCGCGACAAATCGAAGGCGCGCACCGGACGTAAACTGCTGAACCGCTTTATGTATGCGGCCGTTTCCGCCATGACCACCAACCAGGCGCGCCGTCGCGAGAATCATCTTCCGGCGCTCTATCAGCAGCTGTTTATGCTGCTGAACCTGTTTCCCGGCGATCTCGACAAATACCGCATCGCGCTGACCCTGATTATCGGCCATCAGCGGCTGCGTAATGCGGACGTGCCGGTGAATGCCGATCTCTCCGCCTTTCACCGCCAGCTGCGCGCCACGGCGGATCATATTATCTCCGCGCGCAGCGATGAAAAGCGCCGCCGCTACTTTGAACAGCTGCTGGCGGAGTTCGAGATCTATCAGCAGAAGCTGGTGCAGTACGAGGCGCCGCTCAGCGTGACCGAGCCGGTAAAACGGCTGGCCGATATGCTGAGTAAATACCAGAACACCCTGATCCAAATCTGAATCTGGCCGCTGCCTTGCGCAGCGGCCTGCTCAATGCCAGGTCTTCCCTGAGTGGCTCGCTTTTGCCATCTATACTTTTCTCACAGGAAAAGAAAATGACAGGAGCGAAGCGATGACGACCCCCCTACACGACAGCGAACTGTTTCAGACCGGCTATCTGGTCAGCGGCGAGTGGCGCCGCGCCGCCGCCACTTTCGATGTGCTGAACCCGGCAACGGGCGAGGTGCTGGCCGCCGTGGCGAAAGCCGGCAAGGCGGAAACCGAGCAGGCGATCGCCGCCGCCGAACGCGCCTTTCCCGCCTGGCGCGCGCAGACCGCCAAAGCGCGCTCGGAAATCCTTTATCGCTGGTATCAGCTCATCATCGAACACAAAGCCTGGCTGGCACAGCTGATGACCGCCGAGCAGGGCAAACCCGTGAAGGAAGCGGAAGGCGAGGTGGAATATGCCGCCAGCTTTATTCAGTGGTTTGCGGAACAGGCGAAGCGGGCCAACGGCGAAATTATTCCGCCAGCCAAACCCGGTTCGCGCATTCTGGCGACGCGCGAGCCGATCGGCGTGGTGGCGGCCATCACGCCGTGGAACTTCCCGATGGCGATGCTGACGCGCAAGCTGGGTCCGGCGCTGGCGGCGGGCTGCACCGGTATTATCAAACCGGCGAACAACACGCCGCTCAGCGCCTTTGCGCTGCTGGCGCTGGCGAAAAAAGCGGGCGTGCCGGATGGCGTGCTTAACGCAGTGGCGGGCGATACGCACGCCATCAGCGATGCGATTATGGCCAGCAAGGCAGTGCGTAAAATTTCCTTTACCGGATCGACGCAGGTGGGCAAAACCCTGGTGCGCAACGCCGCCGACACCCTGAAAAAGGTGTCGATGGAGCTGGGCGGCAACGCGCCCTATATCGTGTTTGAGGATGCGGATATCGATGCGGCGGTGAAAGGCGCTATCGCCAATAAGTTCCGCAACGCCGGCCAGGTCTGCGTCAGCGTCAACCGTTTCTATATCCACGACGCCGTCTACGATCGCTTCGTCAGTCAGCTGGCTGAAGAGGTGAAAAAGCTCAAGGTCGGCAACGGCGTCGACGAGGGCGTGGTGGTCGGGCCGCTGATTGAGGCCGCTGCGGTGGATAAAGTCGAAGAGCATGTGAAAGACGCGCAGGCCAAAGGCGGACGCATCGTCACGGGCGGCGAGCGACATGCGCTGGGTGGCAACTTCTGGCAGCCGACGGTGATCGCCGAGGCGCATGAAGAGATGAAGCTGGCGCAGGAAGAGACCTTTGGCCCGGTCGCCGCCTGTTTTCGCTTCAGCGAGGAGGCTGACGTCATTCGCCGCGCCAACCAGACGGAATTCGGGCTGGCGGCCTATTTCTACACGCAAAACCTGCAGCGCGTGTTTCGCGTCTCCGCCGCGCTGGAAAGCGGCATGATCGGCATCAACGAGTGCGCGGTATCGACCGAGCTGGCGCCGTTTGGCGGCGTGAAAGAGTCAGGGCTGGGTCGCGAGGGCTCTGTGCTCGGTCTGGAGGAGTATCTGGAAGTCAAAGCGCTGCATATCGGCGGCCTGAGCGAGAATTAACACGCGGACGGCACTCTGCTGTCCTGTGAAGAAGAACAGGAGCCCTGAGGATGAAAAGCGAGCGTTTCGACTTCAATGAGATCGTTGACCAGGCCCATTTTTTTCGCCAGTTCAGCGAACGTTTCGATCTGGCACCGGGCCGGATTTGCGATCTGGATGCGTTATGGGAGGCGATCCTGGGCGAGGAGCTGCCGATGCCGCTGGAGGTTGAATTTATCAATCTGGGTAAGGGTCAGAAGCGGCGCTACGGCGCGCTGATCCTGCTGTTTGATGAAGCGGAAGAGGAGCTGGAGGGCCAGCTCCGCTTTAATATCAGGTAACCCCCGCAAAAAGGGCCCCGACAAGCGGGGCCAAGGGGTTCGTCAGTAGTTGACGAGGAATTACTTGTAGAGTTCAGCCGTGAAGTGATAGTTGTCGCCGGTGCGCGCTTCGATCACTTTATAGGCGCTGGCGCCTTGCTCATCCGCTTTCTGAGAAAGCTGCGCGCGATAGTCCATCGGCGCGCCCGCCGTACCACTAATGGTGACTGTACCTGCAGGTTGCATGTTTTGCGCCTGATCGCCGGTAACCAGCTGCGCTGCCTGAGCGCCAAATGCGATTACGGAAAGCAGGCTAACGGTTGCGATGGTTGCTTTGATTTTCATTGTTCGTCTCCTCATTACAATCAACAACCTGCGGTTAGCGATAATCGATGCGGGTCGTCGATATTTTCAGGCGTCGCACGGGCGCCCAATCGGTTAATTATTTATACAGCTCAGCCGTGACGTGGAAGGTATCGTCCTGGTTGTTCTCGATGATGCGATAGTGGCTAGCGCCCTGCGCGTCGGCTTTTTGAGAAAGCGCCTGACGAATATTGGTCTGGTCGCCGTCATGACCGCTGATGCTGATGGTCTGGTTCAGCGGCTGCAGAGTTTCAGCCTGCTGATTTGATACCAGGCTGGCTGCGCTGGCGCCAAAGGACAGGGCGGAAGTCAGCGCGGCGATAGCGATAAGTGATTTGGTTTTCATGGTCTACTCTCCTGAATTCATAAGTCGGGCAACCCGATGCGCAAGTAGCGCTTCAAAAAGGTCGCCGGGACGATATCGGTTGGTGCGAACTTATTTATAAAGCTCGGCAGTGGCGTGGTAGTTGCCGTTGTTATAGGCCTCGATCACGCGATAGGCGCTGGCGCCTTGCTGCTCAGCTTTTGCGTTCAGTTCTTCTTTAATTTGCATCGGAGAACCCGCCACGCCGCTTACGCTTACTGAGCCGATAGACTGCAGATTTTGCGCCTGCTGAGCATTAATGGATTCTGCTGCAAAAGCACCGAATGACAGGGCAGATAGAATGCTCAGGGTTGCGATAGTAGTTTTAACTTTCATGTTTATTTCCTCGTCGTCTGTTTTTGTCTTTTTGTTTGGTGTGATTTGCATCACGAAAAGAAGTATAGAACTAATAACGTGTGAAATTAATACCTGCCTAATAATGTTTTGTTGTTATTCTTTATCCTTATGCTTCATTTTTATTCTTTATAGTTATAAGAATTGGATAAAAAACGACCTTCCCCGTTTAAACGCTTGCAAAAACAAGGGGATATTTCACTTTATCTTTTTGTGCGAAACATCATGGTGAATGTGGCTGGTTATTGATTTAGATCTGGGTATTGCCGCTAATTACGTAGTGTAAAGCAGCGTAAAATAGCGCAAAAGGTTAAGCAGGCCAAAAGGTATGACCAAAACAGCGCAGGCGCTAAGCGGTAAAGCGCATAAGCTAACGGGTTGAAAAAGCTGGGGAGAGAAAGAATGGGCCGGGCAGAAACGCGACCGGCAAAGGCGTTGCCGGCCGACGAGTGGTTTACAGCTCTTGTTCGAACAGCATCAGGATAGCGTCATGCAGCTGTCGCACGGTAAAGGCGCGGGCAGGGGTGATAAAAATAGTATCGTCGCCGGCGATAGTGCCGAGGATGCCTTCCGCTTTACCCAGCGAGTCGAGCAGGCGGGCGATCAGCTGCGCGGCGCCGGGGCTGGTATGGATCACCACCAGCGCGTCGTTGTAGTCGATATCCAGCACCAGGTTTTTCAGCGGGCTGGTGGTGGTCGGCACGCCCAGTTCCGCAGGCAGACAGTAAACCATCTCCATTTTGGCGTTGCGAGTGCGGACGGCACCGAACTTGGTCAGCATACGAGAAACCTTTGACTGGTTGATATTCTCGAAGCCTTCATCCTGCAGCGCCTGCACAATCTCGCCCTGAGAACTAAATTTCTCTTGTTTTAATAAGGCTTTAAACGCTTTGATCAATTCGTCTTGTTTAGATGGGTTTCGCATAAGCTACCAGTAGAGAAAAAATGCCGAACGCCCGCCGACGGCAGATACATTATTATGCATATGAATGAATTTTTATGCAATTCGCTGGTAAAACAGGCAGGCGCCGCGCGGTGCGGGCGCCAATGATAACAAAGTTTTCTGCACAGACCAAAAACGGCGCGCGGCTGGCTACGCGAAGGTTGCAGAATTGTTATACAATTGAGGTGTCACAATGGATAGCTATCGCGGCCGTGCTCTATCTGCCATTGGCATCGTTGTCGGTCATTCAGGCGCGTTGTGCTGACAAAGTAGTAACCCATAAGATTAAGTGCTGCTGCACGCATAATAGACAGTGGGTTTGTCATCGTCTGAGAAGTTGATTCAGGTCTGGACACAGATGGAAATTCGGCTCTACTCTGCCCCACCTTAATAAGGAGTACAGAATGAAAGTTGCCGTTCTTGGCGCCGCTGGCGGAATTGGTCAGGCGCTCGCCCTTCTGTTAAAAACCCAGCTTCCTGCGGGTTCCGAACTCTCACTCTATGATATCGCGCCGGTGACGCCTGGCGTGGCGGTCGATCTCAGCCATATTCCCACGGCGGTCAAGATCCAGGGCTTTAGCGGCGAAGACGCGACGCCTGCGCTGCAGGGCGCGGAAGTGATCCTGATCTCGGCGGGCGTGGCGCGCAAACCGGGAATGGATCGCGCCGATCTGTTTAACGTCAACGCCGGGATTGTGCGCAATCTTATTGAGCAGGTGGCGCAAACCGCGCCCAAAGCGCTTATCGGCGTCATCACCAATCCGGTCAACACCACCGTGGCGATTGCTGCCGAGGTGCTGAAAAAGCATGGCGTCTATGACAAGAATCGTCTGTTCGGTGTCACCACGCTGGATATCATTCGTGCCAATACCTTTGTCGCCGAACTGAAAGGCAAGCAGCCGAATGAGGTCGAAGTGCCGGTCATCGGCGGCCACTCCGGCGTCACCATTCTGCCTCTGCTGTCGCAGGTGAAAGGGGTGAGCTTTAGCGACGAAGAGGTCGCCAGCCTGACAAAACGCATTCAGAACGCGGGCACCGAAGTAGTGGAAGCCAAAGCGGGCGGCGGCTCGGCAACCTTATCAATGGGTCAGGCGGCGGCGCGTTTTGGCCTGTCGCTGGTGCGCGCCCTGAAGGGCGAGGCGAACGTCGTGGAGTGCGCCTACGTAGAAGGCGACGGCGAATATGCGCGCTTCTTCTCGCAGCCGCTGCTGCTGGGTAAAGGCGGCGTTGTGGAGCGTCGTCCTGTCGGCACGCTCAGCGCTTTTGAGCAGCAGGCGCTAAACGCTATGCTGGAAACGCTGAAAAAAGATATCGCCCAGGGCGAGGAATTTGTGAAGCAGTAAGCGCGCGAGTGCAGCCTGTTTCCTATGTTAACGAGGCCCGTCTTGACGGGCCTCGCTTCGTATCACGGCTGCCTGGTCTAAAGGCCGCCAGACTTAAAAGTGCGCGTTGGCGGCGTGCCGTTGCTGGCAGGCGTCTTTTTGCCCAGCGTCTCCATGCGCACCTGGAACGGCGGGAAGGGCATTTCAATGCCGTGCTCGGCGAAGCCTTTCAGGATCAGCTGGTGCAGCTCGTGACGCAGCGGCATGCGATGCCCCATCTCTGCCGCGTGAATACGCAGCTCAAACAGCTGAATCCCCTGCTGCAGATCGACGAGGAAGACATCCGGCGCCGGCACCTCCAGCACGTAGCTGCAGCGGTCGCACGCCTGCTTCAGCACCGTGGTCACCTGTTCGCTGTCTACATGGGCGGGCGCAGGAATGGTCAGCACCACGCGCGTCACCGAATCGGAGAGCGACCAGTTAACGAACTGCTCGGTGATAAAGGCCTTGTTGGGCACGATAATCTCTTTGCGATCCCAGTCGATAATGGTGGTGGCACGCGTGTTGATGCGGGTGATGCTGCCGGTAAGATCGCGAATGGTCACGGTATCGCCGATGCGGATCGGTTTTTCAAACAGGATAATCAGGCCGGAGATAAAGTTAGCGAAAATCTCCTGCAGGCCGAAACCGAGCCCCACACCGAGCGCGGCGACCAGCCACTGCAGTTTCGACCACTCGATGCCGATCATCGAGAAGCCGATCAAACCGCCGATCAGCATCAGCACATACTTGGTCAGGGTGGTGATGGCGTAGCCGGTGCCGGGCGTCAGATTAAGATGCTGCAGCAGCGCCAGCTCCAGCAGAGCGGGCATATTGCGCACCAGCTGCGTGGTGATAATCAGCACCAGAATCGCAATCAACACCGAGCCCAGCGTAATCGGCTGGATGCTTTCGACGCCCTGCACCGTGGTGCTGACGTCCCACAGGCGAATGTTTTCCAGAAAGCCGAACGCGGAGTGGATCTCTGACCAGAGCACAATCACCGACACCAGCGCGATCAGCGTCAGAATAGAGCGCACCAGCCGCAGAGACTGGGCGCTGATGGCGTCGAGATCGATAATCGGCTCATCGACATCCACCACATCGCCGTTCTGCGCCGCGGCGTCTTTCTCCTCTTCATGACGCGCGCGGTTCGCCAGCATATCGGCGCGGCGCTGACGCGCGCGGTCGAAGGCGATGCGACGGCGCTGGATCAGCATCCAGCGGCGGATAATGTGGTAAATCACCAGCAGCAGGAACCAAATGGCGACGGAAGTTTCCAGACGCGCCAGCAGCGCCTGCGCGGTGGCCAGATAGCCGATCATCGAGGCGAGGGCGGCCGCCAGCGGAATGGCGATCATCAGGTTCCACAGCACGCGGTTCACCAGATTGTCGCCGTTGCCCTCTTTATCCAGATAGAGCGGGATGCCGGCGCGCTTCAGGCTCACCGTGACGATCGACAGCGCGCCGCAGATCAGGATAAAGCAGAGCCGGCCGAGCGAAGCGGAAAACTGACGATCTTCCATATTGGCGAAGGCGATCAGCAGCATAATCAGCGGCACAATCAAGCCGATGGTCAGCGAGTAATAGCGGGTTGCGCGCGCGACGCGGGTTTGCGGCCAGCGAAAATGAACCACGAACAGGCCGTTAGGGCGCGCGAAGGCGGCGCTGATCATAAAGGCCCATAGCAGCGGCAGCGTCGCCGTAATGCCGTCGCCGAACGCTACCGCGACAGGGTAGGGCCAGGCGTGCTGCAGGCCGTAGCCGAGTGCGGCCCACAGCACCGGCAGCGGCAGCGCCACCAGAATCGACCAGAAAACGGTGCGCAGCGTCAGGCGGAAGCGATCCTGAGTCACCTTGCCGACCTTGCTCGCCGAACGCGCGAGGAAGGCGTTAAAGTGGCGACGCGTTCTGATGCTGAAGCCGACCAGCAGCACCGCGCCGATCAGCGGCAAAACGGTTTCGCGGCTGGTGACCATCATCGCCAGCGCTTTGCCCAGCTGGCCCAGGGTGTCGAGCGACAGCAGGCGCGTCAGATCGCGCGCCACTTCCACCGGATAGTTCAGGCCGATGGGGCTGATATCCGCGGTCCAGAACAGATAGCGGTGGGTCGCGTCCTTGACGTCGGTCAGCGCATCCTGCAGCTGGGTATTGGCGACCTTGAGCTTGGTGATCTCCAGAATCAGCGTGTCGCAGCCGGAAATCAGCGAGTTGAGCAGCTCGCGCTGGGTTTTCAGCTGCGCATCCAGAATACGGCGCTGCTCGGCGGTAAAGGGCTGCCCGTCGGCCTGATGCGCCTTGCGCAGCGACTCCTGCTGCTGCAATAAATCTTCGTAGCGCAGGCGCTGCACGCGCAGCTGCGCCATCTCGTTGTCGATCTGCTGCGATTTAGGCATATCGGGCAGTCGCGCCACCTGCGCGCGCAGCGCTTCGCCCAGCAGATTCGACGCGCCGAGCCACTGCGACTGTTCGCGCAGCGTGCCCAGCGCCTGACGCACCTGGATAATCTGATTGGTCGCCAGCCGCTGCTGCGACGCCACCAGATCCATACGCTGCGCCTGCTGGTTCAACGCGCCGGAAAGGTCGCGATTGACGCGAAACTGATCGCTGATGGCGGGCGGCAGATCGCCACTGTTTTCCGCCAGCTGTTCGGTGCGCGCCAGCGCCAGCTCCGCCTCGCGCTGACGCTGTTCGTTAAGCTGGTTGCGCAGCGCCTGCAAATAGTTGTCGAGCTGCGCCGCTTTGCGCTGATGAAGGTCGGCGCGCATGCGCGCCAGCTCCTGGCGGTTATTGGCGGAGAGCTGCGCCAGCTCCAGCTCGTCCACGCGCGCTTTGTTCAGCGCGTTTTCCGCCTGGGCCGCCCACAGCTGCGTCTGCGCCTGCGGCGAGGCGGCGGATCCGCCCTGCAGTCGGCGGTCGCTTTCGTTCATCGCCCGCCGCGCGTCGGTCTGCTGCTGCGGCAGCTGCGACAGCGAGTCGCTGATCTCGCGGGCGCGATCCTGCTCCTGCTGCGCCTGACGTCCCTCTTCCAGCAGCTGGCTGCTGACCTGCAGGATCTCCTGATCGAGCTGGGCGCTGCTCAGCGTGCTGCGCACGCTTTTGCTGCTGTCGTCCAGCGAGGCGATTTGCTGGCGCAGCTCGCGCGCCAGGCGAGGGAAGTCGTCGATAACCTGCTGATACTGCTTTGCGCGCTCCAGCGACGCATCGCGTTCGGAAAGGGTGTTGAGGGCAGCCTCAAGAGACTGCACCTGCTCCGCCTGCGCGGGAGAGCTTTTTGCCGCCTTCGCCTCGTCCAGCGCCTGTTTAAGTTGGCTGACGTCCGGCACGGTGGCCGCCAGCGCGGAGGTGCTGAGCCAGAGGCTCAGCAGCAGGATGAGAAACGATCGCACAGCAAAAACACTCTCAGCGGTTAGTCGGCGATAACGTCGACGGGGACGGTCTGCGGCAACACGATGGCCAGCGGCTGGCCCAGACGGGTTTTGCTTTCGGCTTCCAGACTCTCCGCCAGCTTGACGCGTCCCGGCGCGAACAGATTGATCACGGTAGAGCCCAGCTTGAAGCGCCCCATCTCCTGGCCTTTCAGCAGCACGATCGCGCCTTCATCATCGGCGGCCGGATAGTGCCAGCGTTTGATTACCCCTTCGCGCGGCGGCGTAATAGTGCCGGCCCAGCTGGTTTCGATGCTGCCAACGATGGTCGCGCCCACGAGGATCTGCACCATTGGGCCGATATCGGTATCGAAATAGCAGATCACGCGTTCGTTGCGCGCGAACAGGTTAGGGATATTGCGCGCCGTCAGCGGATTGACCGAGTAGAGATCGCCCGGCACGTAAATCATCTCGCGCAGGATACCGTTGCACGGCATATGCACGCGATGGTAGTCGCGCGGCGCCAGATAGGTGGTGACGAAATGACCGTCGCGGAACTGCGCCGCCATCGCTTCCTGACCTGCCAGCAGCGCGTCTAGCGTATAGTGATGGCCCTTTGCCTGGAAAATCTGGTCGCCTTCGATGGGGCCCAGCTGGCTGATGGCACCGTCGGCGGGCAGCACGATCAGGCTGGCGTCGGGATCGACCGGACGCGCGTCGTCCTTCAGCGGACGGACGAAGAAGTCGTTGAAGGTGCGATAGCTGCCGGTGTCGGGCTTACGCGCTTCCGACATATCTACCTTGTAGAACCAGACGAAGATATCAATCACCAGTTTGGTCAACCAGCCGCCACGCCGGCTGGCGCCCCAACCCGCAAGTTCCGTTAACCATTTTTTCGGCAGTACATGATTCAGGCCGAGTTTTACACGATCAAACACCGTAGCCTCCTGGCTTTGTTTCGCGTCAGTCAAAAAGGGGGCGAATGATATCAGCGCCCCGGTCAGATGGCGAATTTCCCCATGATCGCGCGCGTTACGGCGGCGATGCAGGGTCAATGCCGTTAATCAGCAGCGAGGGTTACTCGCTGGAGGAGAAATTTTTGCGCGTTTTTACCTGCGCCATGCTCTCCAGAATGCGGTGATAGTTGTCGAAGCGCGACCGATCGATCTGGCCCGCCTCGACGGCGGCGCGAATGGCGCAGCCGGGATCGTTGCCGTGCTTGCAGTCGCGAAACTTACAACTGCCAATAAACTCACGGAATTCGACAAAGCCGCGGGTAATTTGTTCCGGTTCGAGATGCCATAAACCGAACTCGCGTACGCCAGGCGAGTCGATCACATCGCCGCCGTGGGGAAAGTGATACAGGCGAGACGCGGTGGTGGTGTGCTGACCCAGCCCGGAGACGTCAGAGACGTCGTTGGTGACAATCGCGGTCTCCGCCGCCGCATCAAGGCCAAGCAGGGCGTTCAGCAGGCTCGATTTGCCGACGCCGGACTGCCCGGCGAAGATGCTGATGCGATCGGTCAGGGCGGCTTCCAGCTCCGCCAGGCCCGCTTTGGCATGACTGGAGACCATCAGCACGCGGTAGCCGATGCGGCGATAGATCGCCATCTGCTGGTCGACAAACGCGCGCGCCTCGTTATCCAGCAGATCGGTTTTGTTCAACACCAGCAGCGGCTCGATGCCGAGGGTTTCGCTCGCCACCAGATAGCGGTCGATAATATTGAGCGACAGCTCGGGCAAAATCGCCGAGACGATAATGATCTGGTCGATATTAGCGGCAATAGGCTTCAGGCCATCGTAATAGTCAGGGCGCGTCAGCACGCTGGTGCGCTCGTGCACCGCTTCGACAATGCCTTTACCGCCGCCGAGCGCCGGACGCCATACCACGCGATCGCCAGTCACCAGCGAGCGGATGGTGCGGCGCAGGTTGCAGCGATGCACCTCACCCACGGCATCCTCGACGTCTGCGTGCATGCCGAAGCGGCTGATCACTACGCCTTCCGCCGCTTCACCAAACAGGTTGTCGTCCGCTTCCGGCGCTTCACGCTGGTTGAGACGACGCTGGTGGTTAGCGCTGACGCGACGTTGTTGACCTTTCGACAGTTTATTTTTGCTCACGCATCCTCTCAGGCTGTTGCCAGATTTCGCCCCGCTGGGCAAAACGTCTATGATACACCCTAATGACTATCGATGACGACTACGGCTACGGCGGGAAACAGCATGGCAACAGGAAATGAAAATAATTTAATCTGGATCGATCTGGAGATGACCGGACTGGATCCAGAGCGCGACCGCATTATCGAGATCGCCACGCTGGTGACCGACGCGAACCTCAATATCCTGGCGGAAGGGCCGGTGATGGCGGTGCATCAGTCCGACGCGCAGCTGGCGCTGATGGATGAGTGGAACGTGCGCACCCATACTGCGAGCGGGCTGGTGGAGCGCGTGAAAGCCAGCGCGTTCGACGATCGCCGCGCCGAACTGGCGACGATTGAGTTTTTAAAACAGTGGGTGCCGGCCAACAGCTCGCCGATTTGTGGCAACAGCATCGGCCAGGATCGCCGCTTCCTTTTCAAATACATGCCAGAGCTTGAGGCCTATTTCCACTACCGCTATCTCGACGTCAGCACGTTAAAAGAGCTGGCGCGTCGCTGGAAGCCGGCGATTCTGCCAGGCTTTAAAAAGGCGGGCACGCATCAGGCGCTGGATGATATTCGCGAATCGGTCGCCGAGCTGGCATACTATCGCGAGCACTTTTTGCAGCTCTAGTTCTAAAAGGTGCGCAGGAAAACAGCAGGTTGCTGCTTTAATCGGCAAACGAATCGAAAGCGCAAAATTTTGCTTTCAGACTCTTGCAGCAGCAATAATTTCTCGTATAATGCGCACCCCGTACCGATGAAGAATTTATGCAGCGGTACAGGGCGCGGGAATAGCTCAGTTGGTAGAGCACGACCTTGCCAAGGTCGGGGTCGCGAGTTCGAGTCTCGTTTCCCGCTCCAAAATTTAGTCAGCAGCACCTTCTCTAAGCGGGAATAGCTCAGTTGGTAGAGCACGACCTTGCCAAGGTCGGGGTCGCGAGTTCGAGTCTCGTTTCCCGCTCCAAAATGTAGTTAGCAGTACCTTCTCTAAGCGGGAATAGCTCAGTTGGTAGAGCACGACCTTGCCAAGGTCGGGGTCGCGAGTTCGAGTCTCGTTTCCCGCTCCAAATTTTACATCACTAAAAATCATACGTTTAGAACAAGCCGATGCCGGTCACTGCCTGACGCTGCGCTTATCAGGTTATCCACAGCGCGCCAGCCGCGTTTGCTGCCGCTTCCCGCGATCTGTAAAACTATTTTAAACAGAGTTATCCACAACTTTGTTGGCTACGCCTGACGCTATCCACATTCTTATTTGTACACATTCTTGATTTAACTCATTGATTATTATTGTAATGACAATATTTCATTTTGTTAAACGGGGGTGCAGTGCGCTCTGTGTCAGTTGAATGACAACGGCTTTTTATTTTTATGCACAGCTTGTGGAAAACTCAGACGCAGCGGGCGGTGGTCAATCATGCATCACGCGGCAAACCCTTCTCGACGGCGCGCACCAGCCGTTTCTGCTGCGCCGGCTGCACCTCTATCGCCAGCGCCTGCCGCTTAGCATGCTGCTGACGCAGCGCCCATTCGATATGTTCGTCCAGCAGCGGGTTCTCGCCCAGCCGCTTCGCCAGCACCTCCACGATTTCCCCCGTCCAGGGTCCATTGCCCCCCGCCACGGCGATATTGCGCAGCCAGCGCAGATGGCCGCTACGCCGTATCGCCGATCCCTCCGTCACGCGTAAAAAGGTTTT